>Ga0123357_10000005_pt1 | contig 295874 bp, 303 predicted proteins | sample TergutEmb28metaG_FD_89873 | JGI IMG/M metagenome (GOLD analysis project Ga0123357, IMG submission 89873) | Embiratermes neotenicus P4 segment gut microbial communities from Petit-Saut dam, French Guiana - Emb289 P4 | ecosystem: Host-associated > Arthropoda: Insects > Digestive system > Gut ...
AACCAAAACTGATCATCTTGTCCCGCTGGCACGTCAAGCCGTGTCGATTCTGCGCAGCATCCATTCGATAACTGGAAGCAATGAGTTCGTGTTTCCAGGAACACGCCACGGCCGGCCAATCTCGAACATGACCGTCAATCGCGCTTTGCAAAACATGGGGTACGACACGCAAACCGAAATGACTGGACACGATTTTCGAGCAATGGCCCGCACCCTATTGGCGGAACAACTGCTCTTCAAGCCGGAAGTGATCGAGCATCAGTTAGCGCACAGGGTTCCTGACGCTTTGGGCGCCGCGTATAACCGGACGAAGTTCCTCAAGGAACGCCGTGAGATGATGCAATCCTGGGCCGACTATCTCTACCAGCTCAAGGCCGGCCATTCTTAACATGATCGAGTATGGTTTCTCTGCCCGGCGCTTCTTTCACGCGCGCGATCGCTGCAAGGAACGCCGCAGCTTTCTGCTTATCCGGCCTGGCGCTTTCGACGAGCCGCGCGCAGCAGCACAGGCGCGTCAAATCATAGACCCCGCCACGCCTGCGACACAGATCGCACGTCCGCTCCGGGGTCTGATTCACTGAATCGTAATGTCCGTATTTAACCCGCGCTCTGCCCTGCACTCGGCCACAAAGCTGTCCAACTCTTTGATGTGTTCATCGAGCGAATCCATCAAGGTTTTCGCTTTCGCGTAGCGGGCGCTTCGGGTGCGCCTCGGTGGCGTAGATGGCTTGGGCCCCGTTCTACGTTCCTTGTATAGCTCGATCACGTCATGCGCTTGCTTGATCGCCCTTGAAATCTCGGCGTGCCGTTGCGCATTGGCGTAGGCGTCAGTCATTTCCTTGATGACGCTTGGTGGAGCGGCCCATTCGTGCGCCCAGGAGACGAACTGCTCGAAGCTCGGCGGTGCATACGTGGCCTCTTCTTCGAATTCGTTGTGCTGGATTTCAGCAGAGCATTTCTGCGGCGTATCCGGTCCGAATTTTGAAAACGTAGAGTTATTGACACGAGTCCAAGGGCCCGCTTTGCGGGCCGACTTCAAAACCCACTCATGCATCCGCGTTACCTCAAGCTGCCCTGTTGTGGCATCGACCACCCCTATAATTGTCGGCGCGGCTTCCTCCCCATATCTGTTCGGCTTTTCCGCCGCTTCGCGCGCGAGCTTGACCGGCATGTCTTTACGCTGCGTCTCCCATCCGCCCATCACTTCCACAAAACGCGCCCAATTTCCGGCGTCCGCCGCCACCGCCGCGCGCAGCAGAATCGAATCCTCGCCAGCTTCTTTCGCGTTGAGACGCCGCAGATCGCGCCACACCGTCACAGGCGGTCCGCCTACTTGCTGAAATTGCCGTATACCCCATGTCGAAGCCCATGCGGTTACGCGCTGCGCGCTCGATTTCGCGTCCGCTTGTTCGCCGTCCGACTCAAAATCAGAGCCGATGCTTTCGCCATCCGCGCGCTCGCCGTCGATGTTCTTCGCGATGTACTTTGCGATGTAGCCGGCCGCCGTACCGCGCGTCCAATCGATCGCCTTGAATTTCACGCGCGCCTCGATCTGGCGCCAAACGCCACGCGGCGGATTACGCCAGAACACGGCCTCAATGCTTGCCAGTGCGGCAATCGCGCGTAGCGTCATGCCCTTCAGCGCGCCGGCTCCCTTCACCGCCCGCGCCTTTTCCATCGCGTCCTCTTTAGTCAGCACATAGCTCAGGCCAAGTTCGCCACTTTCCTCGCGCACCGCGTAGCGCGCCACGATGCAGCGAAACCGCGCGACATGCTCCGGCTTCATAAAGAACAAGCCGTGGAAATGCGGCGTTTCGTCGTGGTGTGGCTCGGCCACGCGGAACCCGAAGATTTTGATCTTGGCGCGCGCTAGCGCGGCGCTCGCTCTAGCCCATACCCGCAGAAGATAGCTTTGCGTTTCGCGCGGCATGCTCCCCTCCCACTTATCGTTACGCGATCCGTCATGCGCGTGGTGCGCGTGAAACTTGCTCGGCGCTGTGATCGTGACGAATTCGCCGACCAGGCCGCATTGCTGTGCGATGTACTCAAATCCTGCGACGCGCGTCATGAGTTCCGCGCGCCGGATCTTCGGGTTCGAAACCGATTTCTCAGCCAACTCCAGCAGCGTGAATTCGTCGCCGAGTTCGTTGATCGCCTCCAGTGCATCCAGCAATGCGCTATTTCTCCGCCGCTGTTCGGCGTGGCGCTTGAGCGCGTCCTCGCTGCAATACAGCGCGTTGCGCCGATGCACGGTGCGCAGATTGATCGCGAGCGCTTCGACCTTGCGCGCCGTCGCGCGTCTAATGTTTCTGCGCCACCATTGCTCACACGCCACGCGTGCGCGTATCCCCTGCTCCGTTTTGGCGTTCGGCAAAGCGAGCCCGCGCTGGGTGACAAAGTGCTTGAGGTGCTTTAACGGAACCTCCCGCCGAACAAGTTCCTGCGCCTCGCTCGCCCGAGCGCGCGCGAACTCTCGGATATCCGATTCCGACGCACCGAGTTCAATCTCTGGTCGTTGAAACCTCTCGCAAAGCTCGCGCAGCCAGGTATTCGCCTCGCTTTCGCGGCCGTCGTCGGCGACGCCTACCCTCTCCGCCATCGGCCGCAGCGGTCTATTTCTCCGGCTTGACCATTCGTTATGAATAGCGCCGCGCAGATGCCACGGGAAGGCGGACAGGCGCGCTTTGACATAGCCGTCTGGCGTGATGAACGCGGGAGCGGATGTCATGTGGTGCGTTTAGACGAGTCGCTAACCACATATCCGAGCCCTGATCGTTCGAGCGCATCAGCGTTGCTCTGACCGTATGCAATGAGTGAAATCGGATCGCCTGAATCGAATGGTGCACGCCGTCCATCTACATGGTGGAAGTGCAGTCTCCCGCGCACGAAAAGCACCGCATCAGCGGAACCCCATACACACTCGAAAAACATCTTTGTTTCCGTGCGTGCCGGAATCAACGCAATTCCGTTTCCGTGTTCTGCCATGCGCCGCAACCATTTAATAGCTTCTTTTCCAAACGGCGGATTGCACCAGACGCGTCCTGTCCACTGCTTTGACAGACCATCGTCTTTTATCGTGTAGTGCTGCCGCGCCATATCCCACGGTCTATCAATCGGCGCACACGGATCGAGATCGAAGCATCCGAGTGCAAGCAGAATTTCCGGCGGTGTCAGCCATTCATCCGACCCCGAGCGAGCGCTTTGATGAGCTGACAAACTCATCGTTCCTCCTGCGCACATTCCTGCACCTTGACAACAAACCAGCCGTCGTTAACGAAACCTTTGAATACGTCTCCGCTGATCGCAGCGCGCGCCGGAATCGTGTATGGCACAAGTGCTTCCACGACTGCACAAAACTGATCGAAACCGATGTTTAACTTATTCTCTAGCGCAACTTCAACGTCGTTGTAATCCGACTCTTCATGCAAACCAGTTATCAGCTTCGCCAGGTCTTCAATATCGTGCCAATCGATGATTTTTTTGCTCATGATTGGCTCCCTTAATAGCGCATCGGCATCAATGCGCCGTCGCCGCCGTCGAATTGAAAGTACGCGGCTTTTTCCGTGCCGTTCGGCGCGATCATCACGTTTGGAAGCGGCGCGATCAGCGCCAGAAAGCGGCGGTCGAAAGAAGCGTTTCCGACCTTGACCGGGCAATAGGGTTTTTCTCCCAGGCCGGCGCATTCCATGCATGACACCGCTTCACCCTCTCCGTATCCGAGCTGTCCGCATCCTCCGCACTCCTTGCAGTCATACAGATGGTTTCCATGTTCAAAATCGCCTACCCCATCGCATTCATCACACCGATATGCCTTCCCTGTTCCATCACAAAAATGACAGGGTTCCGCCGGCGGAAGCTCAGGGAGCGGTATCAGTTCCAAGCATGCAAAGGCGTCAAATTCGCCCATTCCGCCCGTTTTTACTTCTTCGATTCTTTTATTGACGTTCGGCCACGTGTCATTGGCCGAACGATCTGTCCGTCCGTGATCGATCCCGGATAAATTCACCCGCACGGCAATAGCGCCATTTGTCGCGATCGCGTACCCGCCTTGAATAAACGGTTTCCATAGTTTTTCCCGAGCGTCGTTCGCCTTGTTGGCGCAAAACTTGTTCAGATATTCCAAATTCATGTCGTCTCCCTTTCCACTGGCGCGACCGGCAGTCGGTTGAGCGTATCGAGCGCGTGGATGTGTCTTTTGAGGATTTTTTCGAGGCTGTCTAGGCGTTCATCGAGTTGCGGGCATTGCACGCTTCCCATTTGGATGCGGTGCGTGATCGCGATGTCGTTCAGTTCGCGCAGCGCGAGTGCAATCGAGTGGCCGACCTGCTTGATCCGCGCGGCCGCGGCAATCTGCTTGTCCGAAAGCAAGCGGTTCATCAATTCATCGGCCGACTCCGCGGCGTACTGGCGTTCGAGAATCTGCGTGCGCACCACGTCTAGCCCGCCGAGCGTGTGCAAATCGTTGAAGTCGCTCGGCCGGCTCTCCGGCTCTTCGATGTCGAACTCGGAAAAGTCCGGGATGACCACGGCGGCGCGCGTGAGTGTGGCGGCGAGGCTGGCTTTTTCCTGGCCCTTGCCATTGGCGTCGTTGTCGCCCGCGATGATGATTTGCCAATCCGGCAGCATCGCGCGCAGCTTCACCGCGACCGGCTCCAGGTTGCCCGCGTCGAACGCAATGACGACGGTCAGCCCGGTCGCCGCGTGAATGCTCGCGCCGGTGGCGAAGCCTTCGCACACGATCACGATTTTCGGCCCGCCCTTGGCGCGGCCGATGCTCATGTAGCAGCCGTGCTTTTCGCCGCCGCTCTTGAAGCGCTTCGTGCCGTCGGCCTGAATGAATTGCAGATTCACCAGCTCGCCGCGCGCGCGGTAGAGCGGCACGATCAGCACATCGCGGTCGCCGAACATCTTGCAGCCGTAGGGCTTGATGCCCTTGCGCTGCGTGTAACCGTTCGCGTCCGTGGCGTCGCGCGCCTTGGCCCATATCTCGCGGCACGCCGTCGCGGCCTCGGCGTGCGCGTCGGCAATGTCCTGCTCGCGTGCGGCGCGGGCGCGCTCAAGGTTGGCCTTGAGCTGGCGGCGTTCCTCGGCCGTCAGCGTGCGCGCTTCTCGGCTTGTCCAGGTAATCGCCTGATCCGAAATTTTCCAGTTTCCGTAAGCGCCGGCGGCAATGCCGTCGTCGAACAGGACATACCAGCCCGATTGCTTCTTGCCCTTGTCGTCGGTGGTGCGGCAGCGGTGAATCTTGCCGTCGGCCTCAACGTATTCAGGCTCCAGGCCGGCATCGATCAGCGCAAGGCGGAAGGCTTCGGCCGTCTGCATCAGTCCGCCTCGCGCAGGTCGTTGCAAATACGGCCAGCGCGCGGCGGCGCAATGAGCGGGGCGACGCGCAGCGCACCACCCACGAAGCAACACACCATCGTCGTATCCGGCGTGTCGCTCAAGTCGAAATCGATCGCCGGCGCGGTTTTGCGCTGCGGCGCGCGTTCCGTCACCACGTCAGCGGGCCGCATAGGTTTGCTCCGTGCAGGCATAAGGGGTCGCGTCGGCAATATCGTCCGCGGCGATGGCGTACCCCGCCAAAAAGATAATCAGCGCCCAAATCAAACGCAGTCCAAACCCCTGCGCTGGCCTGTCGTTCATCGGCTTATACGGATGACCATGAATCATGAATGCACCTCGTTAAACATTTCTTCCTGCTCCTGCTTGGTTCGCTTGCTCTTCGAAAGCGGCAGATTCACGCTTTGGTCCGGCATCGCCGATTGCTTAACCGCGTGCGAGATCTGCTCGAAGGCCACGAAGGAAAAGCTGCATTTCGGATTGCTGCACAGGTAGTAGGCTTTGCGCGTCACGTCTGACTGCTCCAGCGAAGAGCGGCGATTTGTGACGTGTTTGCAGTGCGGGCAAATCATTGTCATGGTCGGTTCCCGTCAGTTGAACGTCATGCGACGGCCGCGTGTTGAGCGCGCCGCGATCAGATCGCGCACCGTCGCGCGGCGCTCTTCTTCCGACTGGCCGCCGATCAATGCGCCGACGATGGTGTCAATCTCATCCGACGGCCACGCAATCGGCGCATTGTCGGAAGTTCCGAGCGCGATCCCAGGCGGCATCGTGCCGAGCGCAATCCAGCGGTAGAGCGTCGTTTTTTTGATGCCGATGCGCGCCAGCACGGAATCCACGCGCAGCAGCGAGACGCCTTGAGCGACAGCACTCATAGCGCCACCTCGCCGCAAAACGCTTGACGTATTACGTTTGACGTAATACCATGAGCGCCATGATTAAGTCCTTCCGATGCAAAGAGACCGAAGCCCTCTACGCTGGCGAATCGCCGAAACGGTTCCGGGCGATTGAAGCGGTCGCGATGCGCAAGCTTCAGATGCTTGAGGCGGCACACGAATTGAAAGACCTGCGCGCACCGCCCGGCAACCGGCTTGAACCGCTGCACCACGATCGCGCGGGCCAGCACAGCATCCGCGTCAACGGGCAATGGCGTATCTGCTTTGTATGGACGGACGGCGGTGCAACTCATGTTGAAATCGTCGACTACCACTGAATAGGAGGCCGTATGGTCAAGAATGGAATGCGCCCGGTACACCCTGGCGAAATCCTGCGAGAGGAATATCTGGTCCCGCTTGGGATGAGTGTTAACGCGCTCGCGCTCGCGCTCGCCGTGCCGGCAACGCGTCTGCACGAAATCGTGAAAGAGCGGCGCGGCATCACCGCAGACACCGCCTACCGGCTCGCGCGCCACTTCGACAGCACGCCCGAGTTCTGGCTCAACTTGCAGGCTGCGTATGATTTGAAAACGCTGCCGGCTCGCGCCGAAATCGAACGCCGGGTTCATCGGTACGAACCGCTGGTAGCGTGAAGCGTTGCGGTGAGAGGGTTTGTTGTTTGCCATTTTTTCGAGTTCTTTCGGTTTTTTGCCGTGTTGATTTTTTTCTTTGTGGCGAAATTTCTCAACGCTGAAACGTTGCCCAAAACCCCCTCTAAGGCGGAGAAATGGATTTCCGCTTGAAAATTTTTCATGCGGCGTCCCTTATTGATGCCCTGCGGCGGCGCTCATAGCGCGGCGCTTTCGCAGTAACGCGCTTGCAGCTTGGCCAAGCCTTGCAAGTAGCGCTGCGCGATGTTGTGTCCGTTCATGAAGGCGTTCAGCACGGCTTCCGTCGGCGAGGTTCCGAAACCCTGCGCGAGACCCGTTCTCGGCCCCTCGCCCACGCCTGCTCCGCCCTCGATCTCCAGCACCGCGTGACACTCCACGCCATACCCCAGCGAGCGGCGGCATTGCTGCACGTAGCCGCATTTCCGGCCGTCGACAACAATCGCCAGCGTCGGCAAATGTTCTTTGTCCTGGTCTTCCGATCTGAATTCGAACGTCATTGTTTTCTCCCCTTAATCTGCTTGCCGCGCGTAGGGCTCGCGCGCCGCGAGCCGCGTTTCAAGTTCCACAATCCGTTGTTCTTGCCGCGTCACACGAACGCGCAGCGCCTGGATGCAGGCGTCGGCGTCTTTTTCTCGATCCGCGCGGTCTGCGTGGCGCTCGAACTCATGGCGCGCACGATCGTGGAGACGCCATACCTTTCGCGTCACATCGAACAAGCCAATGTTGGTGAGGACCACCGCAACGGCCAAAAGAACGACCGGGGCAAAAATCAGGCTCGTCATTCCGTTTTCCCCGTCAGAAGTTTCTTGAGCAGCCGGTTTTCGCGCTCCAGTTCGTCGGCCTTTTCGCGCTCGGCGCGCAGACGGCGTTCCATTTCGGTTTCGAGCGCCACCAGCTCATAGCCGCGCGAGCGCGCCAGCCAGATCAGCGGCGCTTCGTTTCCGCAAAGGTCCATGTAGGTATTCAGGCGGTCCTGCGGAAAATAGTGCTGGCCGCTTTTGGTGATGCGCGACCACTGCGCCACGTCCGGCACGATGCCGTTCTGGCCGACGATTGCCTTGTCTTCCAAACCGCTCAGTTGCTGGCACAGGCGGATGGCCGCCGTCAGCGACGGTTGCGCATCGATCGCCCTCGCATCGACGTGCTGCATTTCCGGCTTGAGCCTCAGTTCCGCCTGCATCGAATCGCCTCGCGTCCTAGATGAATAAAAGGGAGGAGGCTCCAGCCATGCCAGAATTCAGTTTCCACACCGAAAAACCGATCACGAAAGGAGCCTCCAATGGACCTGTCAGCCATTACGGGCCTCGCTCAATCGATCTCCCTCACCAAGACGCTCGTCAAGGCCGCGTCGGAGATTCGCGATTTCAATGCGATGGCGGAGATCGTCAGCAAACTGAACGCTCAGATTCTCGATACCCAGGAGCGACTGTTCGCGCTCCAAAGCAGTCTTATGCTGGCTCAGCAAGAGTCCTTCGAGGCCGAAAAGACAATTCGAGAACTCCGCGAAGCGCTTGCGGAGAAGGAGCGCTACACGTATTTCGAACTCCGACCTGGCGCTTGGGTGTATCGGCGAGAGATCACCCCAGAGGAGCGCGCAACTCGACAGCCAGGCAGCCCGGAGCCGGAGCACTATTTCTGTCAGAACTGTTTCGCCAAGGGGCTGAAGATTTCTTTTGTTTTCCGCAGATGGAACCAGTTTGGAAGACCCGACTGGTGTTGCCCGAACTGCGAAGGAATGATCTTCCTGGACTAGTAGCGACACCGGTTTATCCCTTCCTTCCGCTTGCGCTTGCGCTTGCATCGAATCGCCTCGCGTCAAAATTTTTGTGTCGTGTTGTGCCGTTGATTTGGGCAAAAATTTTTTGGCTGTTAGGCCACGTATTTCTCGACGTACCGCTCCGGGAAAAGGATCTGAAGCTCGGTGACTTCGTTGTTGAAGAACTTTGCGAGCCTCTCCGCAACTTTTGTTGATGGGGTTTGGCAGCCACGCTCAATGCGGCTCAGGTTTCCGGGATCAATGCCTGTCTCGGCGGATATTTGAACGATTGTCAATTCGCGCCGTTCGCGTGCCAGACGAAGAGGGGTTTTCATGTGACGCCTTACGAAATATGCGTGCCACGCATCTTAATAGCAAAGAAAAATATGCGCAACACGCTTTGCGTGAAGCGCATATCGCCATAGAGGATTCAGGCTATGAGCGTCGGGGCAACCATCAGAAAGCTGCGCAAGGCTAAGGGCATGACAATCCTTGAGCTTGCAACCCAAGTCGGAAGCGACGTGGGGAACCTGTCACGTCTGGAGCGTGGAGTTCAAGGTTATAGCCAGGACACGCTGGAAAAGCTGGCGGACGCCCTTGGCGTTACTGTTGGCGACTTGTTCGCCACCGAGATCAACGTGGATGATCTGGCTATCCGTGGCCGCGTTCCCCTAATTTCATGGGTTGCGGCCGGTAGCTGGTGCAACGTTTCCGATCCTTACGCTGTAGGGGATGCAGAGGATTGGATTGCCTGCCCAGTTAAGCACGGTAGTCGCACCTTCGCCTTGCGCGTGAAGGGCGACAGCATGCACAACCCAGGCAGCAGACCGTCTTTTGACGACGGCGACATCATCTTCGTTGATCCTGATCGTGAGGCTGTGCATCGCTCTCTTGTGATCGTGCGCCTTGACGACGATAACCGAGCCACATTCAAGCGCCTGCTGATAGATGGCGACAATAAGATGCTGGAAGCTCTCAACCCGGCGTGGCCTAACAGAATTTTGCAAGTGAACGGTAATGCCACCATTTGCGGTGTCGTTATTGCTCGAATGGAAAGTTTTGTGTGACAGCCCTGTCACTTCGGATGGCATGAACGTGTGGTGCTGCATTTGATCCCAAAGGAGACAAAAATTGAGCATCAACCAACACGACCCCGAAGATCCGCGCCTGATGCGCCTACACGCGAAGCGATTGGTCGAGCGCGACATCAACCAACTGCTCGGAATTTGCGAATTCACGCTGCAAGACGGTCACATCAGCCAGGACGACGCCGAATCCATTCTTGAATGGCTGAACAATCACCGGGCCTGCCTTGGCACATGGCCGGCCAACGTCCTGTTTGACCGGCTCCACCGCATGCTATCGGACGGCGTGCTTGACGATGATGAACAAGGCGAGCTTCTGGGCCTGGTCATGAATATTGCCCGGCCCCGCACCGACGATGGCCTGATCGTTCCCACCGCTTTACCGCTCACATCACCGGCTCCAAAAGTTGTATTTAAAGGCCGAAGCTTCTGTTTTACCGGCGTATTCGATTTTGGATCACGCGCCAATTGCCAAGCCGCAGTTGCCGCGCGCGGCGGTATTCCGCAGCGCGGAATCAACAGGAATCTGCATTACCTTGTGATCGGGAACATCGGTACAAAAGCCTGGAAGCACACCAGCTTTGGAGAAAAAATCGCCAAGGCTGTCGAATACCGTAATCGCGGAATTCCGCTCGCGATCATTGCAGAGCCTCACTGGGTATCGCAGCTTAGGTAGTCAGAGCATGAACGTGTGACGCAGCATGTGTTCTCAAAAGGATACAAGATGTCTGAATTACGCTTCCTGTACCGTTCGCCCGACGGGCAAGAGTCGAGCCGGTGCCTTGTGCATTGGACTGAGGCTGGTCACTACGTAAAGGGCATCGACAAGTCGCTCGGGCGTTTTCGCACCTTCCGCAAAGACCGCATCGTCGAGTATCTGGATGGCGTCGCGGCGCAACTGAGCAATCCCTATCCGCCCCCTCCCTCAAGAGTCGAAACAACCCTGCAAATTCTATTTACCGGCTTTGCGGCGGCGCACCGCGAGCACCTTGAATCATTGGCAAAGAAAGGCGGTCTGAAGGTCGTCAAGGGAGTTACGAAGCGGCTGGCGTTCTTGTGCGCCGGCCCGAACGCTGGTCCGGCCAAGGTCCGCAAGGCCATGCAGCAATGCGCGTACATCATGCGCGAGCCGGCGTTTTACGCGCTGCTGGAAACCGGAGAATTACCCGATCACTTCATTGATGATTTGCAGCGGGAACGCATCCCGTCTGTTTATATCGCGTTCACAGACGCACGCAATGGCGTGAGCGGGTTCGCGAAGGATTGGTACTTTTGGGTTCCAGGTGAATTCAAACCCGCACTCGATATTGCATACAGCGAATATATAGATGAAGAAAAAACGCTGGCGCTGCGCAACAAGCGGTCGTATGAACTGTTTGGTTGTTCGCACGACGAACTTAAAAAACGAATCGAGGCGTCCTACGACGAACAGAAAAAACAAAGCGAGGCGGCTGGCGAAAAGCCCGGCAAAAAGCTCTCACTCTTAGATTCAGAAGAGCACAGACAAATCATGTCGTATGCAATCCGGTATCTGCTTGAGACGCAAGGTGAGCCGCCACTCTATGGTTTCCGCGAAACTGACAGCCTCGAAAGCAAATCAGGCGAGTGGTATGTGCAGGTGGAACAGGCGGTCGCCGACACGGAAGAACGGCAGGGAAACGTCGGCTTCCGGCTGTATGCGAAAAACCGTAATCGGCAAGCATGTGAAGGTGTTTGGGCCGCTGAAACTTGGTTCTCTACATCGCAGAGTGATTTTGTTGAACTACTGCGAACGGGTCGATGCAGCGTTATCGATCTGGCGCATTCGAAGGGCAACAGCCAGTAAGCTGAATGCCCCGCTCCTCTGCATCGTGCTGGCCGCACTGTTCCTGGCTACGCCTGTCAGCGCCAAAAAGAGCCGTATCCAAAAATCACCGCAAGACGAATTGCAGCTTGTCGAGCAAGGGAGCTACACCAACAAGGCCGGCGCGGAAGTGCATTCACCGGCGCACACAAAGGCCGGAAACGCGCCCACCGGCGCGACGGCAAGATGCCGGGATAACACCTACAGTTTCAGCCAGTCCCGCAGCGGCACTTGCTCACGCCATGGCGGCGTGGCCGAGTGGCTTTGAAATTCGTTGTGCAGACCCTGAGGGCTGTCCGAAATTGACGATTTGCTTGCTGTGAAATGAATAAAATTTACACGACTATGACAATCTCACATTGACGGCCAATAGCCGCGACGCCTAGAATTTCAACCAACACGGCCCCTCTCGGTGACTCCGCTTCGGCGGGGAAGCTGCTGAGGGGTTTTTTATTGCCCGCCGTCACCATGCAGTTTCCCAACCGGCGGGAGCGCCCATCCCTGCCAAGTTCAGACCAAGGTGGCTCAGATCCGGGAAGTCTAGCAGGTGCTTCTTCATCCGCTCCGGCCAGCTTGATCTAGGATTAACCACGCTCAGTAGATGGCTGGCGATCTTCAGCAGCAGAAAGCAGCGTGCACGCGCGTGCGTGTCAAACTCGAACGGAATGATCCACGGTAACTCAGCGGCCGACGGCAGCTTTGGCTGATCGACGATGTTGCGGTTCCACAAGCGGCTGTGATGCGCACAGACGTTGCGCAAGTAGTTCAGGCTTCGCAACCATGTCGCGAACATTCGCCCGTTGCTGATTTCGTATTGGTTGGCAATCGCATCTTGTTCGGCTTCGCGCATACCATTGAACAGCGTCGATAGCGTGCCAAAGTCCCACACCTCGCAGGCTACCCAAATCGCCAGCGGAAGCCCGTATTTTGTCTTATTGTGGCGCACAAACTCTTCTTTTGAGCGGCCAATCAGTTGAGCATGTTTGCCCATCCAGTCGTGATACCGAGTTACGCCACTGTCCTTATCCAGCTTGACGCTGAACTCTTCGTGGAACAACTCGGGCTTGATGTAAGCAAACCTGTCGAGCTTACCCAGCGTGTGGGACACATCCACCCGCAGCGCTATCTCAATGCGCTCCAAGGCATCCATCACAAGTAGCCGTAGCTGTTTGTCGAACACGTAGAGATCAACGGCATTTTGAAACGTTGTCCCGGAACGAAACGAGTCCAGCGCAATCCGCTCTTCGCGTATTTTCTTCGGCTTCCTTCCATCCTCGCCCAGCAAACACAATGGCTCACTACGCTCGCGGAACGCAAACCAGTAGCCGCTCAAACGGTAGTAACCAATGCGCTCTAAATAGTCGATGGCGTGAGGCCGATCGGTGACGGTCATGCCCCTTTCGATCAACAGATCCAGTTGATCGTCATAGCTTTTCCACGGTTTTGAGTAGCTCAATCGGTTCTTCCTTTGGCTCCGATCGAAAGCGCACAAACTTAACCAGTGGTGCGCCTTTAGTTAAGTTTCCGCGTTTTTCTTTACTTATCCCGCCAACACTTCCATCGGCACATGGAAACGCGCCGCCAGCGCTTTGACTTGGCGCAGATTGAGTTTGCGCCGTCCCGATAGCACTTCTGACACCACGCTTTGCGGCCCGATCTCCGACAGGTCTGACTGACGCAAGCCGTGCTCTTCCATCAGCAACGCGATCACGTCCGCGGCCGTCGCGGTATCCGGCCACGGATGCGCGCGCGCTTCATACTCGCGGATGCGATCCGATACGATCGCCACCAGCCCGAAGATCGGGTGGGCGTCGTCGCCGCCGAAACGGTCGAAGCATTCTTCTACAAACGCCAACAACTCTTCGTAGTGGCGTTCGTCGCGGATTGGCGCGGCCAGGCCGAGCGCATTGTTGAGCGCCGCCCAGGGCTCCAGCACATCGGTTACGCTCATTTCCAATCTCCTTTGTCGTATTGCTTGTGCGTCAGCACGGCTTTCACGAACACTTGCTGCGTGGCGAACGACACCGCCGCGATCAGCCTGTATTTGTTGCCGCCGATGTTGAAAACGATCCGATCGCCCACTTTGTCGGCGCTGGCGAATACCGCGCGCAATTCTGCAAAGTTCGCGAACATACTTTTCTCGATCAGCTTCCGCCACGCTTGAAGCGGCGCTCCGGCATCGACATGGAGGTCGGCGAATTCACGTAGCGCTCTGTTCGAGATCAGTTTCATGAAGCAAACTATATCGCAATCTGCGATATATCGCAAGTTGCTATAGATCTTGTTTGCGCAAATTCACAAACTCGCCCAAGCGTTTATTGCGCCGCGCTGTTGAGCCGCATTTCGAATTCGGCGTTCTGCGTGTAGCCGCCCGCGCTGTCGAGGCGATTGGTGACTTTGGTGATGAGCCAGGCAGTTTCGTCGATTTCGCGCTTGAAGCCTTGCACCCTGATCGGCACTTCCGGGAAAAGCTCCGGGTTGCCGGCGGCGAGGTCGATATTGAATGTCGCCACGCCGCGCTGGAGTTTGTCGAACGCGGCTTTCGCGCCGCGAATGGCGTTGGTGCGGGTCGAATAGGTATGGCGCAGCACCTTGGTTTTGTCGGCGCTGGGCTGGACCGGCTGTTTGACCACGGTGTGCGTGCGCTTGCTGGTTTTTCCCGTCTTGGTGATTTGGTGTTCGCGCACGAATTTTGTGTTTTTGTCGACCGTGACTTCGCCCTTCTTGCCGGTGGCGCGATCGTGCCAGTAGGCGGTGACGGCGGTGTAGTTCGCGCCGTCGTCGATTTCGTAGCAGTGCCGGTCGCCGTCGCGGCGCGTGAGGGTTTGTTCGGGCAGCGGCTTGCCGCTGGCCGTGGTGGCTTCGCCGCGCAGGATGAAGAGCAGCTTGCCGGCCTTGACGGTGGCGATGGCGTCGAATTGTTCGGCCATGCGGGTGAGGAAGTTGGTGTCGGATTCGCCGGTCTGGTCGATGTGGCCGACGGCTTCCTTGTCGAGCTTGGGGCTGACGAGCGGTTCGAGTTGGTTGTCGGCGGCGATCTTGCGGATGATTTCTCCAACGGTTTTGCCGTGGTAGGAGGCGTCCTTTTTCTGCATGATTTTTTCGCGCAGATCGACCGATGCGGCGCAGATGCGCAGCACGTCCGGCGCGCCGCTGTGCGAGATCCGCGTGACGGTGAATTCGCCTTTTTCGACCAGCCCGGTATGACGCCAGCCGAGCGAGAAGCGGATCTTTGCGCCGCGCGGCGGCAGTTCAACCGCGCCGTCGTGATCGGCGATGGTGAATTCGAGCGTGTCGGCGTCAAGCCCGCGGTTGTCGGTGTGGGTGAGTTCGACCAGGCGCGGGGCGATGTTGAGCGTGCGGTCCTTGCCGTCGATGATGAGGGAATAGACGGCGCGCGGCTGAGTCATGGCGCGGCCTGGGTTGCCGCAGCGTTGGCGGCGGCGCCGGCCGAGCGGAGGGTGTTGATCGTTGCCGCTTGCAGGCCTGTGGCGGCGGAAATGGCTCCGGTAATCGCGTTTTGCACTTCGGCCGTAGCCCCAATGGCGATTTTCGCTCCGGCCGCGCAGACGGCCACGACGGAGATGTCGTAGATCTTGTTTTTGATGGTGAGCGCGGTCTGGTCGATGACCGCGCCCAGGCTGACGAGATCGGGCATCTGGCCCGAGAGCAGCGTTTGCATGCCGTTGCCGAGCGCGGATTGCAGATCGCCGATGGCTTGATCGACGGCATCCTTTGCCGTACCGGCTTTGTCGGCGGCGTCGCGCGCGGCGTTCTGTCCGCTTGCGGCGGGCGCGAGATCGTTTTCGACGCGCTTGAGTTCGAGGTTGAATTCGATGCGCCGGGCAGCTCCATTGGCGAGGAATTCGGTACGCGTGACGCTGATCCGCTCGATGACGAATTCGCCGATGACGTTGAACAGGCCGTCGATCAGCATGTGGGCCTCGCCGGTGTCGGCCATGTCGCGCAGGCGCTTGAGCGTGACGATGCCGCCGGTGAAGCCTGGGTAGAGTTCGCCCGAGAGTTTGAGCTTGTCGTTCTCGCGGCCGGCGTATTGCGAGACGGGCGTTGCGCCGACGCGCGCGGATTCGGGATGCCGCCACGCCCATTCGTCGTTCAGCGTCTGGTACGGCGTGGTGCTGCGCTGGAACACGAAGTCGCCCAGGCACATCATCTTGTCCCAGAACAGCATGCTGCCCAGGGCCATGCCCTGTGACAGATTTTGCATGCCGAGCAGGCCGGGGATGTTTTCGATGTTGGGCAGGGTGACGGGGCCGATGTTCATGTGTCAGTCTCGATCGCGCAAGCTGGCGTTATAGGCGCTGGCGCGCGGGAGTTGTTCGATCTGGCGGCGGACTTCCTGCGCGAGCGCCACGGTGTCCATGCCCGGCGCGGCGGTTACATTGATGGCAATGCTGCCGATCTGCATGCCGGACGCGGCGGGGGCGCGCGCGGTGAGCGGCCCGCGCGTATCGAGCTTGGCGGCGAGCGTGACGGGATCGGCGAAGGCCGGCGCACCGAAGGCGAGCGCGCCCGCAGCGGCCACCCGGCGCGCGATGGCGGTGACGGTTTTGAGTGGGCCGCGTTGGCCTTCGGATAGTCCCTGGTCGAGGCCGGCCATGGTGAAGCCGCCGAGTTCGGCGAAGACGCGCGAGGGTGATTTGATTCCGAGCTTTTCCTTGAAGCTGTCCGGCAGCGCCGATGCGAGCGTTTTGATGACCGTGCCGATCATCGGGATGTTGAAGATCAGCCCTTTGATAAGCCCTTTGACGATCGATTCGCCGAAGCCTGAGAACTTGGTCGGCAAGTCTATTTCGAACCAGTCGAGCGTGGCCTTGAAGGCGCGCGTGAAAATGCCCAATGGCGACCAGCGCAGAATCAGCAGCAGGATTCCTTTCCATCCTCCATCGAAGGCCGTTTTTATTTCGTTCCACAGTCCGGCGAAGAAACCCTTTATCGGTTCCCAATAGCGATAGATCAGATAGGCGGCCAGGGCGATGCCGGTGATTGCGAGGCCGATCGGGTTCATGAGCAATGCGCGGCCGAGCCAGAGCAGCGCTTGACCGGCGATTCTGATCCCGCCTCCCGCCGTGATGCCTTTGACGCCGAGCATGGTCAAGCCGTAATTGACCAGCGCGAACGGCCCTATGATCGTTCCCAGCGTGAGGGCGAGCGTGCCGAGCACCACGGCGAGCAAGCCTGCGCCGGCGAGCGCGATCATCAGCGCTTTGGCGAGGCGCGGGTGCCGTTCCATCCATTGCGCCGCGCTGCGCGCTGCTGACGCGAGCTTTTCAAGCCCGGCGACATAGAGCGGGAGAACGCTGGTGCCAAGCTCGCGGCGCAGATCCTGTAACTTGGCCTGAAGCTCCGCTTCATTGCCCGACGCACCCTGAAGCGTTTCCTTGTACGAACCCTCTACTCCCTGCGCATGCTTGGCGGCTTCGATGTGTTTTGAGATGTTCTGATTTTCCAGATACATCGACGCGAAGAAGTCGCCGCCTTTGCGTGACGAGAAGAGCTGATTGATCTTCATGACCATCATTTCTTTCGTGATGTCGGCTTCCTTTACTCCGCTTTTTATGAAGCTGTCGCGAATGCGCGGGACGACTTCTTCCATCAGATATGCAAATGGGTTCTTGACGTATTTGTCGCCGCCGATCAGCGAGTCCGGCGCGAGTTTGGTCAGGCTGCCAACTTTGTTCTTTTTGATTGCCTCGGGCTTGATGAGGCCAAGTTTGACCATTTCATCACTCGCCTGGAGCGTGTTTCTGCTGGCGGCCCAATTCTGGAACGCCGACATCAGGCCGGTGCCGGCGCGCAGGCCGCCCATTTCCTGCGTGGTGTGCATGAGGCCGTAGAAAAACGATTCATCGGCCATGAGCTTTGCGCCGACGCCGCCTGTCTTGATTTGATTGAGCAGGTCTTCCGGCGTGACTTGCCCGCCTGACGAAACGTAGGTGCGCATCGCCATATCGACGGTGCGCTTGAAGGTGTCCATATCCTTGAGTGCGCCGCGCAGCTCTGCGGTTTTCACAAGATCCATGAACATGGATTCCATTTTCTCGCCGTGGCCTTCGCCGTGGCCCTGCTTGTTCATGACGTTCTCTACCGCGACCTTCATTTTCATGAGCGTCGGCACAATCTCTTCGGCGTGGTGCTGGTCGCGCGTGACGGCGAGCGCTTCCTTGTACATCTTCACGCGGTCTGTCAGCGAGCTGCCGATGATTTCATTGGCGCGCGCGAACTTCTCGGCTTCCGCTATTTCACGATCGCCCTGCCCCATTAAACGCAGTTGCTGAACTTGGCGCTGGTATTCCTTGGCGTCGTCGAGCACGGACCCCGCGCCGTGCAGCATGCGTTCGCCCACGTGCAGCATGCGTTCGCCCACGTGCAGCGCGCCGTAGCCGCCAATCGTCATGCGCGCGCCGAGCGCCTGGCGCTTTTGCAGCTTGTCGGCGGCTTCGGCCGCGCGTTTTTGCGTGGCGTTGAGTTTGTCCATCGCGGCGCGCTGCGCGGCGATGCTGCGCGTGGCGCTGTCGATGTCGGTGCGCAAGCGCCGTTCGTGTGTTCCAAGGCTATTGGTGCTGATACCCGCATCCGCGAGCCGGTTGCGCAGTTCCTGCACGCGGACGGATTGCTGTTTGTGCTGTTCGGACAGGGCCGCCGCCTCGCGCTTGGCGGCGGTGAATTCCTTCGTCATGGCGCGCGTGGGCGGCGCGGCCGCGTTGATCTGCTTGGCGAGTTGGTTGACGTTGTTCTGCGCCGCAGCGAGCTTGGCGGCGGTGTCGCTCAAGCCCGTGCGCAGCTCGCGGAACGCGCCCACCTGCTTTTGCACGGTGTTGAGTTCTTTGAGCTTGACGCGGTTGTTGGTGAGCGCTTGCGAGAGCTTCTTGACCTCGGCGGAGGTCGAGCGGAATACGGCGCTTGCTTTGTCGATCGCGGCGAGCACGACTTCGAGCCGCAGTTTGTCACTCATGGCCGGCCTCGTAGCGCACGCGGGCGCGTTCGCGCCACGCGGTGAGTTCTTCGAGCGTGAAGTCGGCCATGTCGGCCGGCCGCCAGTGGAAGACGAGCGCTATATCTGCCATGGCTTCATCCACGTCGTTAATCAGGCGTTGTCCGCTTCCCGCGCCGCCGACGGATCGACGAAAAAACCCTGCACCGCCATTCCAATTTTCGTGATGTCTGCGGGGTCGAGGTTGCGCGCTTCGATGTCGGTGAGCGGCGGCGTGGCGACGCGCTGCGCGAGCGTGACGATGCAATCGACGTCGAGCTGGAGGATGTCGAGAATCTTCATGCCGCGCATGTTGAGCGGCTTGGGTTTGCGGATGACGAGCGTGGCGATGGTTTGCGCGCCGCGCACGATTGGTTGGGCGAGCGTGATCGTTTCTTCGGTTTTTGGGGCGACTTGGGTGTCAAGTTCGGTGTCGTTCATGATGTTCCGATGCGAGCGGTGAAAGGTGCGGCGGGTCTGGCTGCGACCCGCCGCGTAAGGCCGCGGTTAGGCGGCAAGGGAGGCACAACACAAAGCTTCAGCCAAGGCCGATGTTCTTTTTGTGCTCGGCATACACGTCTTGCCCGCCGATGATGCAGATGAAGTTGAGCGGGTCGAGTTCGACTTTCACCGCGCCGTTCCAGATTTCTTTGTAGTAGGCGAGCGTGAATTTGAATTTCTGCTTGCCGATGTCGCCTTGCTTGGCGTTGTCGCGTTCGGCTTTTTCGATGCGGCCGCGCATGTGGATTTCCACCGCGTCGATCGCGCCGCTGGCGTCGTTTTGGACGCTGCCGAGAAACATGATGGGCACGCCGTCGAGCGTGCGTTGGCCCATCGTGGCGAGCACGTCGGGCAGCCAGCCGCCTCCGGTGAGTTCGGTTTCGAGCGCTTTGAGGCCCATGTCGATTTTGACCGGGCTAATCATTCCTCCACCGATGTAATCCTTCATTTCCATTTCGATGTCGGGGAGTTTGATTTCTTCATACTCTCCGACGCCGCCCTGGCCGTCGACATGCACGGTGAAGAACTTGAGAACTTTCGCGAGTGCCATTGGGACGGTCCTTTCTTACGCGGCGGCCACGGCGGCGGCGAAGTCGATGAGGTAGGCGTCGGTAATCGTTTGCCGCAAAACGAGGTTTTCCAGCGGCGGGACCGGCGTGTAGTTGTAACTGACCCAGAGCTTGCCGCTCTTGAGGATTTCGGCGCTGTTCAGCTCCGAATACCAGGCTTCGCCGCCGAGCAGGTCGCCTTCGCGCGTCATGGCGCGCAGTTTGGCGTTGATGCTTTCGATGATGAGCTTGACGCGCACGGGCAGCATATTGGTGTCGATTTCTTCGAACTACGCTTCGGCCACGGTGTCGGCGAGCACTTGCGCGGTGCGCGTGTAGGTTTCGAACATAAAATCGTCGTTCTGCGGCGCGCAGGTGCGCAAGCCCCAGAAGCGGAAGCCGTCGCGGCGGATCAGCGTGGTGATTTCGTGCGCGTTGAGGAAGCCGGCGTCGGTGTTGGGGTCTTGCAAGTCCCAACTGATATTTTGCGCGATGCCGGTGACGCCATTGACGACGATGTTGGAGAGCGAGCGCGACCAGCTTTGCTCGGCGTCGATCTTGGCGCGCAGGCCGAGCGCGCGCGCGACGGTGTAGGCGTCGTCGGTGCGCTGGGTGGCGGTGTCGAAGGCGGTGAAGTCGCCGTGGATCAGCATGAGTTCGCGTTGGCCGAAGTCCTTGCGGTAATCGGCCGCGGCTTCGATGGTGTCCGCATGCGTGGCGGCATACACCATGGCGCGCGTGGCCTGCGCGACGGTGAGGAGTTCGTTGGTGACGGCCGCGTTGTCGAGCACCGGCACGCCAAGGATGCGCGGGCGCACGCCGCATTGGCTTTGCGCGCCGAGCAGCGCCTGGATGCCGGTTTTGCCGCCGTCTGTGGTGACGCCGCCGATGATGTTGGCGGTCTGCTCGGCTTCGGTTTCGGACGCCGCGACACGCACGGCGACGAGCAGCGGGCGGGTTTGATCCGCGATCGCGTCGAGCGAGCGGGCGAAGGTGCCTTTTTCGCCGGCCTTGCCGAGCGCGGCGTAGATGTCGGTGATGAGCGTGGGCTGGTTGAGCGGGAAGGCGTCGGCGTCCGCGTCGTCGCCGGTGACGACGATGCCGATGACGCCGGTGTCGAGCGTGCGAATCGAGCGGATGGTGTCGGAGACTTCCTGCACCCGTGCGCCGTGGTGGTAATCCTGTGCCATGCTTGGCTTGCTCCTGTTGAGTGCGTCTGGCTTGTGTGATTGAACTTAGCGGGCTTGCGCGCGGCGCGCACGCTGCGCTTGTTGTGCGGGGGGTGGATACGCTTAAGGCCCCTCTCCCGGCGCTTCGCGCCACCCTCTCCCACAAGTGGGAGAGGGGCCGGGGGAGAGGGTGGAAAAGCAAACGGGCCTTGATTGGCCCGTGGTGTTTGTTTGTCGCGTGGCGTTAGTCGCGGTTGCGCTGGCATTTGAAGCCGAACGCGCCGCCGGGCGGACGCCAGCCTGCGTACCAGCGCAGCCAGCGGCCGGCGTGCGATACAAACGGGCGTGGGAACCAACCGCCTACCGTGCGGGTGACAGCCCAGTTCCAGCCGCGCGGGAGCACGAATGGCGTCGTCGGGTCTTTGCCTGTCGAGATTGTGTCTTTATCGGCGCAACCGATGACGTAGAACGTCAGGTTGTGGATGGGGTTGCGGAACCACCATAAAATGTGGCGAATCCAGTCTGACCAACCCCTCATGTATTCATGCGGTGGCTGCGGATCATCGGCGTTGCCGAATATGCCCCATACAATCCGGTCGATAAAGTGGTCTGGTTTTGCAATTGTCCGGCCTGACTGTTGAATGGTCTGCATGTCATGCTCCCGGCATTTCGAATGCGGGGAGGCTGGCTATCAAATCTTCCACGCTTGGGAGTTGATCGGCCCCCGACATGACCACATCCATTTTTGCGTAACACGCGTCCCACACACGCGATCTCCATGCTCTCAAGGTTTGGCCCTCAGCCTGGAATTTCGGCACGGCAGGCTCGTCAGCATACGTCACAGCGGTTTTGATGTCGTCGTAGCCGAGCGAGCGCGCCACAGAATCCATGTGCGTCTGCACTGCGGCGGCGAACTCGGCTTTAATCTGTTCGAGCGTGGGCTGAGGCGGTTCGACGGCAATTGGCCTCCCGGTGTCGTCTGCAACGATGCGCAGGCCATTGCTTTGAGCATCCAGCAGCGCGGCATGCTCTGATTCTGTGATTTCAACGGCATCAGAAGGGATGTTGTTGACGTGGATTTCTGCGGCGTAGAAGCCACCAGTATGTGCGGAAAAAAACATAGCTCCTCCTAATATCCAATTGCAATCCAACAGAAGGAACCCGCTCCTCCTCCGGTATAACAGAACAAAGTAAATCCCTCAGGGGTAGTAACCCCGGTGGTACTCGCCGCACCCGTTATCCATGTTGAAATATTAAAATTTGCCAACGCGCCTGGAAGTACCAACAAGGTTTTGTTTGGAAAGGCAACCGGATAGGTAATCTCCAAATTGGCGCCGCTGTTAATGTTGGGCGTCTGGGTTCCCCATTGAAAAATCAACCCGCTCGGCAGCTTCTGATAGCCACTCAATGCCAGGCTGCTCAAAAATGAGTCGAGCGGGGCGTACTGCGGATGCGGGTTCTGCGCGGCGACGTGCGCGGCGATTTGCTTGTCGGCATAGTCGCGCGTCGCGAGTACGATGGACGGATCGATTTTGAGTTCGACGGAATCCGTCGAGCTGACGATCAGGACCATGCGGATGACCTGTGTGCGGCCCGAGCCTTCGGGAAGCTGTGGTTTGTAGGAGGGCGCGCAGTTTGCGACAGCGATCAGGTCGCCGTCGGCGTCAAATAGGCCGAGTTCGCGTATCCACCAGCCGCCGACGCTCTCCGGTATCACTTGCTCGGCGATGATCTGATTGCCGTTTTGCGGATCGATTGAGATCTGATTGAGCGGCGCGCGACGCAGTTCGTGAATCAGGTTTTTTTGCAGCCGGTCCGGTATCGGGTTGGCTCCGTTCGCGTCACCGACCGCCATTTGCGTGATTTTGAGCGTTGTTCCAAGCGCCGCGGCGTTGGCGAGCTTGGCTTCGCCGATCGCGGTGAGTAAAGCGTAATAGGTCTGGCTCATGATGGTGTGATGGTCATGGTGTCGATGGTGTGCAGGGCTCCGCCGCTCAGGGCGAAACCTTCGATGACGATTTCGCTTGGCAGGTAGGGATAAACGGTGAGTTCGTCACCGAGATACGTTCCGCATGCAAGCTTGACGGCTCCTTGCGTTTCGAGGCTGATCGCGAGCCCGACGAGGTGGCGCGTGAGCGGCTTGGCGTCGTCGATCAGGCGTTCGATTTCGGCGTACATTTCGTCGGTGATGCCGGTATCGAGCACGCCGATGCGCAGTCTGAACGTGCCGCGCGGCTCTCCGCTCTGCCACCACTCGATCACGTCGATCAGATAGCCGAGCGGTTCGACGACGCGGCGCAGCGCGCCGATCGTGCCTTTCTTGCGATGCACTTCAAACGCCGCGGCGACGGCGGCGCGTTTGGCGGCGACCGGCCAGTCTTCATTCCACCAATCGACCGAACGCGCCCAGGCGAGGAAGGGCAGCACTTCTGCCGGACAGGTTGCTGGGTTCCACAGATCGCGCAGCGGAATCGGGTAGTCGTGCGCTGCGGCGAGCGCCTGCACGGCGGCTGTTTCGAGCGCGGTCGATGCGCTCGGCAGCAGGTGCGGCCTGCTATTCATCGTAGCCGCCCACGCTGACGGTGGCGTCGGTGCAATAGCCGACTTCGGTTTCGTCGAGCACGATGTCGGCGGCGGGGGACGCCAGTTCGACGCGCTGGACGCCCGGCGCGTGTAGCGCGGCGGTGATGGCGCTGCGGCGGATGTCGCGGCCGAGCTTGCGTTGCGCCTGAATGTAGGTTTGCAGCCGCGCGACGGCGGCCTGGCGGATCGGTTCCGACTCCGGCCCTGGGTAGATGTAGAGCGCGGCGTCGATCGTGTAGAACACGATGCGCGCCGATTGCACGGTGAGGCGGTCGCCGATCGGGCGTATCCATTCGTCGTTGAGTGCGGCGGCTACGATTTCGAGCAGGTCGGCCGATGCGCTTCCTGTTCCTTCGCGCGAGAGGATCGTGACGACGGCTTCGCACGGCTGCGGGCTGATCGCGGAGGCGTCCGCCACGCGCGCGTCGGCGTCGCGCGCATATTTGATGTAAGCGCCTTTCGGCCCGGCGACGGATAAGCCTTCGAAGGCTTGCTGCGCGCGCAGGCGCAAGTCGTCGTTAGCTTCCCATACGTCTGGCGTGGGCGGATTGGCGTTCGGGTCCGCCGGCGCGAGGAGGAAGCGTTTGATTTCGTAGTTCGCGGCGATGTGGTCGAGATCTTCATCGACGGCGAAGGCGAGCATGAGCGCCTGCGCGGCTTCGTTGGTTTCTTGGCGCTTGAGCAGTTCGCGCGCGACGTTTTCCTGAAGCAGCTTGGTGAGCGGCTCGCTTTCGAGTTCGAGCGTGGCCGCGAGTTGGGCGCGCGCGTCGTCGTCTTTGACGAGCGCGAGCAGCGCGCCGATGCGTTCGCGCAGCGTCGTTTCAAAGTCGATCTGTTTGACGACGTTGGGCGGCGGCAGGCTGGAGAGATCGACGATTTGCGCCATGTCAGACGGTGATTTGAGTGGTGAGTTGAACGCCCTGCCGCACGACGGTGGCGGTGACGCTGAGCAGCACGCCGGCATCCAGAATCGTGGGGACGATGCGCTGGACTTCGATGCGCGGTTCCCAGCGGCGCAGCGCGGCGCTGGCGCGCGAGACGAGCACGATCAGCGTGGCGCCGATGACGCGCGCGTCGATCGCGTCGAGCGCGGCGTTGCCGTATTCGCGCCGGTAGGCGCGTGAGGCGACGTGCGTGGTGAGGATGTCGCCGATGCTTTGGCGGATGTGGGCGAGATCGTCGGGCAGCCAGCGGCCGGTGGCGCGGTTCATCATTGCGGCGCTCCGGTGCTAGATCCGCCGGGCTGCACGCCGCCGTGGGCGTGGGTGGCGAGCACGATGCCGTTGGAGCTGAGCGCGCCGTCGCTTTGCGTGAGTGGGCCTTGAATGACGCTTCCAGCGCCGCCGCCCGATCCTGCCAGACCGGCGAGATAGCTGAGCAGTCCCTTGATAACCGCCTTGCCTTCGACGATAAGGTCGCCCGTGAGCGTGGTCAGCGGTGTGTCGAGCGTGCAGGAAACGGACGCCTGCACACGCGCGGTTTTCACGCCCGTGACTGCGAGCGCGCCGGTGGCATGGTTGTAGCGAATGCTGGCGCCGTCCGGGTAGAGCGCGAGGGTTTCGTCACCGTCGCTGCTCGGCGCGTTGTCGCTGTAGAGGCCAGCGATCACGCAGCCTCCGCCGTCGGTGTTGCCGCTCGGGCTGATCCAGAGACATTGTTCGCCGAGCGTCGGCGGGTTCCAGGTGCGTGTTTCTCCGCTGCGGAGTTCGAGCCACGGGAGCCATTCGCTTGTGAGGTTTCCGCACGCCACGCGGCACAGCGCTTGCGCGTGGTCAATCTCAGAGATTGTTCCAATGCGGATGATCTGTTCGAGGCGGCGTTCGAGGTCGGCTTGCATGAGTCCCGATTTTCTGCGCGGCGCGCGCGGGCGTCGTGGGTTGGCTGTTGTGTGGGGCGCGCATACGGCGCGCGGTGGTTCAAACTCCGGCGTTGGCGAGGTGCGCGAGCAGCAGGTCTGCGATCGCGGCGCGGTCGCTGGGGCTGATTCCGAGCAGCGGCCTGGCGGCGTAGCGGTGCCGGATGCCCGGCCGGACCTGATCTTCGAGGCCGAAGTGATGCACGCGCGCGATGCGGCCCGCCGAGACGCCGAAATCGACCACCGCCGCGGCGGGCGTGGCCTGCGCTTTGAGATACCGTGCGCTGATTAGCTTGACGAACATGCGCTGGCGCAAGCGCCCTTTCTTGCGCCCGCGCTGCGGCTGCGCGATGCGCGGGATATAGGGCGTTCCGTCCGGTGCGGTTTGCGCCTGGATACGCGCGCGGTTGGTTTCGCGCAGGCGCTTGGCGATTTGTTGCGCAAGCGCCCTCCGGGCGGCCGGCGCGGTGGCGGCAATCAGCGCGTCTATCCGGCGCACGAGGTCGTTGGCGTCTGTCATATCGGCATGCCAAGTTCGAGCAGTGCGCCTGTGATCCACTCGTTTTCCGGCTCTTGAATGTAGGTGACGACCGGCTTTCCGGCTTCGTCGTGGGTGACGATGACGTCTTCGGTGAGCGCGAGCGTGATGAGGATGTCGAGCGTGACGTGGGTGAGGTATTCGACTTCGAACTTGAGGCCGGCGGCTTGTTTTTCCGGGTTGGAGATCAGTTCTTGCTGCTCGCGTGCGAGCCATGCGCACAGATGCGCGAAGACTTCGGCGGGCTCGCCGGCGAAATCCTTGACGAGCACTTCGAGGTCGTAGGTGAAGGCGTAGGAGAGCGAGCCCTGCGTGTGGCGCGCGCGCAGCTTGCCGTTGACGACGAAGAGGATCAGGCGATCGGGATCGCGCGCGAGGTCCGGCATGGCGTCAGTGAGCGCGGCGCGCAGTCTTTCTGGTTTTTTCATTGCGCCCCCAGGCGGTGACGGTGTTCGTGGTCGCGCTGGCAGTCGATGCAGCGGCGCACGCCCGGCACGCGCGCGGCGCGTTCCGCCGGGATCGGTTCGCCGCAGTCTTCGCAGTGGGTGAGCGCCGCGCCTGCCGTGGCGCGGCGTTGGTGTTCGGCGAGCGCGATGTCGCGCTGCATGGCTTCGATCTGTTGTGCGCGGTCGAATTGGTCCATCAGCGCGCTTTAATCAGCACGGCTTCGGCCGCGCGCCGCAGCACCAGGCCGGGAAGTTTTTTTCCACCGCCCCAGATCCACTTGTTTATCTCAGTGATCGCGCCGTTCCAGTTTCCGGCATCGATGCGGCGCTTGAGCGTGCTGATTTTGTATCTAGAGCTTCCCAGGTTGTAGCAAAAATCCGCGATCGCGGAATGCTTGGCGTCGCCTTCGAGCCAGAGCCGCGGTGAGAGTTTCGCGGCCGAGAGATAGAAAACGCTGGCGTCGGCGCGCAGCAGTTCTTCGGCGAACTTTGGCGTGATCGCCGGGCCGCCGATTTTGACCTCTTTCCCGGTATGCCCGTAGCCGACTGTCGGCACGCCGGCCGGGCAGAGATAGGGTTTCAAGCGAAGTCCTTCGAATCTTCGAATCAGCGCGAGCAACGCTTCCGGCAGATCGATGCTCATTGGTTGAACATCTTTCTCAAGCTGCGATCGACGAGCCAGAAGCTCGCGACGCTGGCGGCCATGGTTTTTTCATCGACGCCGAACGCGGCGCGCAGCGCATCGAGCGGCGCGGTTCCGGTATGTACTGCAAGCCAGAATCCCGCGATGATCGCGGCGGGCCAAAGAAAAATAAGCCACTGAAGCGCAAGCAGCGGGCGAATCAAGCTGTTCAGGCCGTCGATCCAGCGGATACCCGTCGATGCGCTCTGCGCTTTCGTGGCTTCGATGATCGCTTGGATTTCCGCAGCGCCGATCGTCGCTTCGGTTTGCGCGTTGATCTGCGCGAGCGCTTGATCGCCTTTCAGCTTGTCGGCTTCGAGCTGCTTGTCGAACATCGAGAGTTCGTGCGCGCGTTCATCTTTGCGGTCCATCCAGCGTAAAACTTCCGGTATGAGCCGGAATGCGCCGCCGAACAGAGTGCCTAGCAGGGTTTCCAGCATGCGTGTTCTCCTTATTGATCGTCGCGGCTGTCGCTGGCGCGGCGGTGAAGGTGATTTCCAGCCTTGTCCGCTTTGCCTTCGAGCTTGTCGAAGATCTTGTCAAGCTTTCCGTCTATGCGATTGAGCGCGTTTTCCAGGTCCAGCTTGAGGGCGTACTTCATCGGCAGCCGCTCGCGCAGGAGTGCTATATCGGATTTGAGGTCTTTCACCGCCGACCACATTTCGCGCGAGAACCAGCCGAGCGCGGCCATGCAGGTGCCTAGCAGTACGTCGATGATGAGCCGGGTTTCCAAATCGTCTCCTTTCAGTCCCAAAGCTGTACGGTTGTTTTTACGCTGCCTTGCAAGGTTTCAGGCTCGGTCGGCAGAACGATCTGCGCGCCTTCTTCGAGCAGGATTCCGCGCGCGGCGAGGCCGCGATTGAGCGCCAGCGTCTGTTCGACCAATCCGGCGGCACCGCCGAGATGGCGGAAAACGAGCGCGTCGAGCGTGTCGTTCTGCTCGGCGCGGACGATTCTTGCCATGGCTTACACCAGGTCGATCAATGCGCGATGCTGGCCGCGGATGTCGCGCAGCGCCCATTGCGCTTCGCGCCGGTAGTCTTCAGCCGTGGCGTCGATGCGCTCTTGCGTGTGCAAGGTGGCGGCCTTTCCGGTGGCGTCGAAGTGGCGCAGGCGTTCGGTTATCTGCGCGGCGGCTGTGCAATAGACGGCGCGCACGTAGCGCACGCAGAGCGCGCTGCGTCCGTCGATGTTGTCGGCCGGAACCTGGTCGAGCGCGGCGTGGCCGGCGTTCATCTGTTCGCGTCGCCAGGCGTTGAGCTGGTCGTTGACGTGGGCGATGGCTTCAATAAGTGCGCCGCGCAGGCGCGCGGCGGTGACGGTGCCGTCGATGCGTAGGTGTTCTCGGCAGTCGGCGGGGTCGATGTCCGGCCAGAACGCGGCGTTGCGGATCGCGGCTTCGGCGGCGGGATCGGGCGCCGGTTGGGCGGCGATGAAGGGCATGTTAGTCCGCCTTGGCGCGCGGCTTTTTCGGCGCGGCCGTTCCGTTGAGGCGGGCGAGTTCTTCGTCGCGCTCGGCGGCGGTGGCGTAGGCGTACAGTTTGCCGTCGGCTCTGAAGAGCGCGACGTGATGTCCGTCCGGCCGCGCGCTTTGGATGCCGAACAGGGTTTCTTTTGCGCTGGTGTAGTCGCGGGCGCTGTATTTCATGGGCCTATCCTTTTTTCCGTTGAGGTGCGCGGTGGGGGGCGGAGTGTTGCCGCGTCGGCAGAATGCCCGGCGCTTCCCCGCCCCGCCGCGCGGCTCGCGGGGAGACTCAGTGTTGCGCGCCGGCTTCGCGCTTGGCGATGGCGCGTTCGATGCGTTCGATGTCTTTCTTGACGCCGACGGAAGCGTTCAAGGCTTGTGCGCGCTTGAGGTTCCACAGCGCTGGATCGGGCTGCTCCGCTTCGAGCAGCAGGCCGGTTTCTTTGTGCAGCTTGGCGCGGATCTGGTCGTGAATGTCGCGCTCGGCGGTGAGTTCGGCGACGCGTTCGATCACCTCGATGTCGAACGGTTCGCCGAGCGCACGGGCGGCCTTGGCGGCGTCGGCAATCTGTTCGACGAGCAGCGCCGCCACGTCGCGCTGGTAGTGCTCGGGGAGCTTCAGATCGTGACGCAGACAGTAGTCGCCGAGCGTGAGCGCGCGTTCGAAGTCGCCAGTGTCGAGCGACCAGACCATGCAGGTGGTGACGATTTCGTCCTCGCCGCCGGCATCGGCGACGAGCACGCCCTCTACCCACGCGAGGTATTCCGGAAGCATGCGGCGCTTGGCTTCGGCTTTTTGCTCAATGGACTTGATCGATTTGAGCGTGCGCCGGTCTTCGATGAGCTTGGCGAGCAGCAACGCCTGCCCTTGCGTGGGCTCGGCGCCGTAGCCGCTCGCGGGGCGCTGGGCGCGCGCGGCGGCTTCGGCGGCGAGGCGGTGGCGGTGTAGCGGCGTGCTCATGGTCATACGAACTGGATGTTTTCGACCAGCACCGCGCCGTCGTAGTCTTCGACTTCGTAGGCGTCGTTGGAGCTTTCGAAGTTTTCGATGGCGTCGATTTCCGGCGACTCTTTCATGTAGCGGCGACGGCCGCCGGCCTGGGTGTAGCGCGAGAGGTTCTTCAGCGAGGTAATCAGGAACGTGTCGTCCGGGAAGAACGGCGGCGTGACCGGGGTGAGACCGCCGATTTCCTTGGTCGAGGCGATGACACTCGCGGCGACCTGCTCGGTGGGGGCCTGCACGACGTTGATGAGGCCGTAATACTTGCGCAGCAGGAATTGTTCCGAGCAGATGATGACCATGCCCGGCGCTTTGCGATACCACGGGGCGATCAGGCTGTTCAGCGCGTCCATGACGAGCGCGTCGACGTTCTTGATTTCCTGCGCAGCGCCGACCTTGACGCTATCGACGTAGTGCTCAGCGCCGGCGTCGCGCATTTTTTGCAGCCAGCCAATATTCACGTCCTGCAGCAGAGGGTTGGTGACCGGGTTGCTGTCTTCGGCGTATTTCGTGCCGTTGAAGGCGATCGTCTGGATGTCGCGCGCTTGCTGGGCGACGATGTGATTGCGCAGACGCACCGCGAAGTCGGGGAACTTGGCCCATTGGTCGAGCAGGGCGTAGGGAATGCGGGTGTCGAAGTTGTTCTTGCGGCATTCGTATTCGCTGCCGCTGAGGTTCGATACGTCGCGGGTCTGGCGCGTTTTGCCGGGCGTTTGGGTGTTGGTGTTGCTGGCGATCGGGCGATTGACGCCGAGCGCGACCTTGGCGCCCTTGAGTTCGTCGACGATGAAGAGATTGACGGATTTTAGGAAGACGGCTTCTTCCTGGATCTGGTCTTCAAGCTTTTGCTGGATCGTCGGTTCGACGGCGAACGATTGCGCCGCGCTCGACACGCCGTTGAGCTTGGCGAGGTGTTCGATGATGGCGCTGCATTTCTGTCGCGTGGTGTTCTTCATTGTCGGCGTGTCCTGTTGGGGGGCTGGCTGCGTTGGATCAGAGGAAGTCCGGCAGGTCGTCCGCCGCGCCGGTGGCGGGCTTGCGCTGCGCGCCGGCTGGTTCCTGCGCGAGTTTGGCGACGAGTTCGGCGTGCGCGGCTTTCTGCGCGGCGAGTTCGTCAGCAAGCGTTTTGAATACGGCGGCGGCCTCGGCGGCGGTTTTGTCCTGGCTTTGTTTGAGCGCGCCGATCGCGGACGATAGCGCGGCGGATAGCGCTTCGAGTTCCGGCGCGACGTTTTCGGTTTCGCCGGCGTCGGGTTGCGCGTCGGGCGTGGGGGTGTTCGCGTCCTGCTTGCCTGGGGTGAAGAGGGCTTTGAGGCTGGCGATGAAGTCGGATTTCTTCATGTAGGGGTCTTCCTGGTTGTCCGCCTCAGTGCTGGCGAGGAACGGGTTGGCGATTTCGCACGCGGCGGATACGAGGCCGCCGTGCTGGGCGTTGAACTTCAGGCGCTCGGTGCCGACGCTCGCGGGGGTGTCGGTGACGGCGATCCCGGTGACGTAGGCGTGGCCGGTTCCGGCGAAGTTTTCATACACTTCGATCGAGGTGTAGAGCTTCTGGCCGAGTTTGTTGGTGATGGTGACCAGATCCGGGCGCGGGTCGATCTTGGCGAACAGCGCCATGCGGCCTTTGAGCGGTCCGTCGCTGAGTTCTTCGGCTTTGAGCGCAAGCACGTCGCCGTACTGGCGAAACGGGGATTCCGGCAGGTAGCTGGTGAGGTGTTCGATGTTGATCCGCGCGGCGTACAGGCGGGGGTCGTAGTGCTGCGCGGCTTCCTCGATCCAGGCGCGTTTGATCTGGCGTCCGTCGAGCGTGGGGCCTTCGGTGGCGACCTGGAAGAATTTGGGTTCGTTCGGCATGGCCCGATCAAACCGCATGCGCTGTGCCTCTCGCAATGCGCGTTTGTTGTGCGGAAGATCGGCACGCTTTGAACGCCGCGCGCGCTGCGCGGGCGCGCGTGCAGACTGCGGCGCATGCCTGACTCCACCCTATCCGATCCGACCTTGGATGCGCGCCGCCGCGCCGCGCTGCTTTACTGGCAGGGTTGGTCGGTGGCGATGATCGCCGACGAACTGAAAACGAATCCGAACACGGTGTATTCGTGGCGCCGCCGCGCGCGCTGGGATGCGGCGGCTCCGGTCGAGCGTATCGAGAAGACGGTCGAGAACCAGTACCTTCAGCTTGTGGCGAAGCCGCATAAGTCGGGCGCGGATTATAAGGAAATCGATTTTCTCGGCCGCCAGATCGAGCGCTTCGCGCGCGTGGGTAAGTATTCGGTGACGGGGCGCGAGGGGGATTTGAATCCGAACATCGCGCGGCGCAACGAAGCGCCGAAGCGGCGGCGCGGTCAGTTCGATGTGGCGGATGCTGCGGAGAAGGTCGAGGCGGCTTTTCTGGATTCGATCTTCGCTTATCAACGCGTCTGGTATGAGGCGGGCCTGGCGCATCGGATTCGTAACGTGCTGAAGTCGCGCCAGATCGGGGCGACGTGGTTTTTTGCGCGCGAGGCGCTGGTGGATGCGCTGAAGACGGGGCGCAATCAGATTTTTCTTTCGGCGTCGCGCGCGCAGGCGCATGTGCTCAAGCAGTACATCGTGGATTTTTTCAAGGATGTGACCGGCATGACGCTGCGCGGGGATGTCATCAAGCTGCCGAACGACGCGCAGCTTTATTTCCTGGGGACGAGCAGCCGCACGGCGCAGTCGTATCACGGCAATCTGTACTTCGATGAGTATTTTTGGGTGGGCCGGTTTCTGGAACTGCGCAAGGTCGCGAGCGGGATGGCGATGCATAAGCAGTGGCGGCAGACGTATTTTTCGACGCCCTCTTCCGTGGATCATGAGGCGTATCAGTTTTGGTCCGGCCAGCTTTTCAACCGCGGGCGGGCGAAGCGCGATCACGTGAAGCTGGATCTGTCGCACGCGGCGCTCGCCGGCGGGCGGGTGTGCGAGGACGGGCAGTGGCGCCAGATCGTGACGGTGGAGGATGCGCTGGACGGCGGGTGTGATCTGTTCGACCTTGAACAGTTGCGCCTGGAGTACAGCGAGGAGGAGTTCTCGAATCTGTTGCTGTGTGAGTTCATGGATGCGTCGCAGTCGGCGTTTCCGTTCGGCGCGCTGCAACGCTGCCTGGTGGATAGCTGGGAGGAGTGGCGCGATTTGCGCCCGTTCGCGGAACGCCCGCTTGCGGATACGCCGGTGTGGGTGGGTTTTGATGTGGCGCTGACCGGCGATAACTCTGCGCTTGCGGTTGTAGCGCCGCCGGCCGCGCCGGGCGGGGCGTTCCGCTTGGTCGAGCGCTTGCAGTTTTCCGGCGCGCAGTACCAGGCGCAGGCGGACGCGATCCGCGAGACGTGCCGGCGCTTCAATGTGCAGGATATTTCGATCGATACGACGGGCGGCTATGGCGAGGCGGTGTTCCAGTTGGTGAAGCCGTGGTTTCCGTTGGCGCGCGGGATTCGTTACGACTTGAACAGCAAGGTGCGCCTGGTGTTGAAGGCGCAGAGCGTGATTAACGCGGGCCGGCTGAAGATGGATGCGAAGGAGCGCGAGGTGGTGGTGGCGTTCATGGCGATCAAGCGCGTGCTGACGCCTTCCGGGCAGTACGTGACGTTCCGCGCCGGGCGATCGGAGGAGACGAGCCACGCGGATATTGCGTGGGCAATCATGCACGCGCTTTCCGGCGAGCCGATGGAGGCGGAAGCCGGCGAGGTGCGCACTACGAGAGTGGAGTTTTTTGAATGAGTAAAAACAGGAAGCATGCGGCGGCGGCGACTGGCCAGGGTGCGGGCGACGTTGAAGTTTTTACGTTCGGCGAGCCGGAGGCGGTGCTGGAGCGGCGCTGGCTGCTCGATTATCTTTCCTGCGCGAGCAACGGGCGCTGGTTTGAGCCGCCGGTGAGTTTCGCGGAACTGGGGAAGACGTTCCGCGCTGCGGTGCATCACTCGTCGCCGATCTATTTCAAGCGCAATTTGCTGATCGAGATGTTCGAGCCGTCGCGCTTGCTTTCGCGTGCGGCCTTCGGCGCTTACGTGCTGGATTTTTTGATCTACGGCAACGGGTATCTGCGTCGCATCGATAACCGCCTGGGCGCTCCGCTGCGGCTTGAGCATATGCCGTCGCTCTATACCCGGCGCGCGGAGGATCTGGTGGATTTCTGGTTCGTCGCGCGCACGCCGACAGGGGCGATCGATGAGCAGCGCTTCGCCGGGGCCTCGGTCTTTCAGCTCAAGGAGTATGACAGCGAGCAGGAGGTTTATGGCTTGCCGGAGTATCTGGCCGCGCTCAATAGCGCGCTGCTCAATGAGGCGGCCACGGTGTTCCGACGCCGGTATTTCAAAAACGGCAGTCACGCCGGGTTCATCTTGTACCTCACCGACGCGAAGCTTTCCGATGTCGATGCGGACGCGCTGCGGAACAAGCTGCGCCAATCGAAGGGCGTCGGTAATTTCCAGAACCTTTTTCTGCACGCGCCTGGCGGGGACAAGGACGGGGTGAAGCTGATCCCGGTCGGCGAGGTGGCGGCGAAGGATGAGTTCTCAAACATCAAGAGCGCGACGCGCGACGATGTTCTGGCTGCGCACCGCGTCCCGCCGCAGTTGCTCGGCATCCTGCCGAACAACACCGGCGGCTTCGGTGATGTCGAGAAGGCCGCGCGCAGCTTCTACTTCAACGAGATTCAACCGCTGCAACGGCAACTGGCCGCGGTCAATGACTGGCTTGGGGTCGAGGTCGTCAAATTCGGCCCGTACAAGCTGCTCGATAGTCTCGCAGCCTCTTCCACTCCGCCCGCCTCCTGATCTCCGCACACGCCGCGCCCCAGCCGCCCTACCGGGCGGCTTTTTTACGTCCAGAAGCACCACCCTCACCCCCTAGCGCGCCGTCTCGACCCCGCCGCGCCCTCGCGCTAAAATGACTTGTTTTTGTGCACCGATCATGGGCGTGAAGATTCATGCTGCATCGCACTAATCCCAACACAACGAAAATGCTGTTTTTCGTGCAGGATTAGGCATCTAAGAGGGTGCAAAATTTTGCTGCTCACCGAACCTTGGGGCATTTTTGGGGGCATCTTCTAAATGTAAAACCCTTAAAACCTAGCAACCATGCGTGTTTTGTTCCTGCATGTTTATTGAGCCCATCCCACCAACTGCTTTTCCAAAGCAGTCCAATGAAGGCCGAAAACCCCATATAAATCAAGGGTTCCGGCCTTTTTTATTATCGAATGATATCTACTGCGATCTCACCCATAAACGGGTAACTGCACGGGTAATGCGCTGAGCAAGTCAGTCCGTTACCCGTTTTTCGGCTGGAGATCGTTGTGGCACAAGGACAATTCAGACTCACTGCCGTCGAAGTCAGACAAGCGAAACCTGCCGAAACGGGTAAAGCACGCATCCTTGCAGATGGTGGTGGGCTGCGGCTCATCATCAAGCCCAACGGTAGCACGTACTGGCAGTTCCGCTTCGCGCAGAATGGGAAAGAGTCTTCGATTCAGTTGAGCAGTTACCCTGATGTGGATCTCGCCACGGCTCGGGCGCTTGCCAACGATCAGCGGCGGGTGGTGAAAGCAGGCGCCAGCACAGTTCTTGAGCAGAAGCTCGAAAAGCTCGGCAAGACTGCGGAAGTCGCCATCACCGTTCGCGGCTGGGCGTTTTTATTTTGCGGATTCCACACGCCGTGCAAGCTTCCCAGCCATTCTGCATGTACCAACAAGTAAGCCGGAAAGTTTTGTGCTATTTCCCTCACCTTGATCTGGTCGAACGGCTCGACGTAATCCTCACTTCTGTTGCGTGCGCGATACCTCACGACTAAGATGGTGCGCACAGTTGCGCATCTGACACCTGCGCATTTTCAACGGGATACGCACATCGCAATGAAGCAACGGAAACGCGGTACCTAATTACACGCGGCGCTTGTCCCCTCCTAGACTGAACACCATTCTTATCATGACGACGACGAATACCGAATCGAGAAAAGTGCGTGTCCTGCTGGCGGACGATGAAAAGCATGTTCGGCTGCTTATCAAAGCCGTGCTGACAACGCTCAATTGCGAAGTGGTGGCTGAGGCCGAAAACGGTGAGGAAGCCGTCCTCGCCTACAAGGAAAAGCAGCCGGACATCGTTTTGCTCGATGTAAACATGCCGGTCAAAGACGGTTTGGCCGCGCTACGTGAAATCAAGGCCATCAATGACAAGGTGGTGGTCATTATGCTGACGTCGCTCTCTGACATGGGGACGATCCAATCAGCACTTGAACTGGGCGCAGCGCAATATATCCGTAAGGACACGCCGGTCGCTGAAATGAGAGAGCTGCTAACGGAGGCGTGGCGGGATCACGTCGATCAGATCCAGAAGTAGTCATCCCTTGTACCGAACGAGAGGTTGCCCATGACGGAAAGTCCTTACAACATCGATGAGTCCCGGTTCGATCTACAGGAGATACTCAAGGAACTCGAATCGGAGCGCATCAGCTTGGTTCAAAAGAATGTCAAGCAAGCGGATATCGCAGAACTCTTCAAGAAGAAGAGCGGCCAACCTAAAGACGGCGAGCCTCAATGATGACTGAGACCTCATTTCTCCGAACCCTGATCGAAAACGGCCTGATCGACGAAATCGATGCACAGGAGTTGTCCCGCGAAGCGGAAGGCAACAACTTTGCCTTCGCAACGCGATTGTTTGAGATCCTGACGATCGACGAAGACAGGTACAAGCTAGCGAAGTTGTACGGAGACAGTATCGGCAAGGCGCATGTGCCGCTCGAGAAAACGCTGTTCGAGCGTCAAGCCTTGGACAAACTGCCACCGGAGATCGCGCACAGACAGACATGCATCCCGGTCTACATGATGGGCAATGCCGTCACCATGGCGATGGCACATCCCGAGGACACCGTGCTCATCTCGCGTCTGGAAACACTGATGGGTTGCACGGTAAGCGCAGTTTTCGCCTTCCCGCAAGAAATTGAAAATAGCATCGAAATCCAGTACGGCACAGGTGGCGAACTGGAGAAACTCTCCGATCAACTGGCTTTTGGCGTGAGCCAGGATGAGGAGATGAGCACCGAACAACTGCAGAAAGCGGCGCGCTTAATCGACGCCGTCAACCTGGTGCGCGGCCTGATGCTCCATTGCATTCAGCACAACGCGAGCGACATCCATATTCAACCGATGGCGAAAACCCTGGATGTCCGCCTGCGCGTCGACGGCGAATTGTCGACCCTGCTGAAACTAAACAGAAAGGCCATGCCACCCGTGCTATCCCGGCTGAAGATCATGGCCAATCTCGATATCGCCGAGCACCGGCAGCCTCAGGATGGACGCGTCTCCCTCGTGCTACGCCATCGCACTTACGATTTCCGCTTATCCACAACGCCAACGGTATTTGGGGAAAAGGCCGTCATCCGCGCGATCGGGTCTACAGAGCAACTGGCCAAACCATTTGACGAACTCGATCTGAGCAAACGCAATCTGCAACTGCTCAACCGGCTGATCAAGCGCCCCAACGGGGTGTTGTTCGTAACCGGCCCCACCGGGTCGGGTAAAACGACCACGCTCTACTCCGTACTATCCGAGATCAATCGCCCGGAAATCAACATCGTTACGGTCGAAGACCCGGTTGAACTGCGCATTGATGGCGTCACGCAGATACAGACCAACGCAGGCATCGGCCTGGACTTCGCAAAGGTGTTGCGCTCCGTTCTGCGGCAGGATCCACAGGTCATATTGATCGGTGAAATCCGTGATCTCGAAACGGCGAGAATCGCAGCCCAGGCCGCTCAGACAGGCCATTTGGTGATGGCGACACTGCACGCGAACAATGCATTGCAAGCAATCAACCGATTGGTCGAAATCGGTGTAGACCCGTTCCTGGTTGCGCCATCCGTCATCGGCGTCTTGTCGCAGCGTTTGGTGAAAAAGATTTGCGAGCATTGCAAAGAACGTTACGAGCCGCCGGAAAAGCTGCTCGATGAACTCTTCTATAACCGCTTAGACACTCCCGTCTATTTCTATCGCGGTAAGGGCTGCCCTCATTGCAACCAGCGTGGTTACGCAGGCCGGATTCCAATTCACGAGATATTCATTCTGACAGACCCTATCCGTGAGCTCATCACACGCCGAGCACCGTTCCTGGAGATACAGAGGGAGGCTTTGCGCCAGGGCTTCCGTTCGATGCGCTACGACGGCATCATGAAAATCATGCGCGGCTTGACCACCTTCGAGGAAGTAGACCGGGTCACTGCGGGCGAGTAGTACGAAGGGCGGCAAAGCCGCCCTTTTATTTTCAGCTATTTATTGTGTGCGGCAGGCGCGCCCAGAAGTAGGCGCCCTCTCCGGCTTGGCTTTCGCAGCCAACCGTTCCCTTGTGCAGTTCGATGATGGTCTTGACGATCGACAAACCCAATCCCGTCGAAGATTCGCCACCCGTCGGCCTCGCGCTGAGCTTCCTGAACTTGCCAAAAACTTTGGTTTTGTCGTCTTCGGTCAGCCCCTGCCCCTCATCCTTCACACCAAATTCAACCATATTCTGCTCGGGGAGAGCAACCAACCGTACTTCCACCGTCTTGCCCAACGGTGAGTACTTGATTGCATTGCTGACATAGTTCTCGAGCGCTTCACGCAAGCGCGTCTTGTTGCCCGGGACTTCGATGCCTGACTCGATATTGCTGAGCAAACGAATGTTCTTTTGCTGAGCCGGCGCCTCGCTGAAACGGACCAGTTCGGCGCACAGGGCGCTGAGGTCGACGCTCTGAGCATCGAAGGTCAAGGCCTGCTGTTCAATACCCTCGCTCTCCAGAATGCCCATGATGACTTCGGACATATGTTTGGAGGCATCGTAGATGTTTTGCAGGAACTCAAGGTCCTGCCCCGAGGCCGCAGGCTCGACCTTCTTCATCTCCAACATGATCTCGGCAAGGCCCGTGATAGCCGCAAGCGGATTCTTCAAATCATGGCTGGCAATCGCGAGGAGATCCCCCTTCGCCTTGTAAGCCGCCTCCGCCGCCTCTTTCTTGCTGCGCAGCTCTTCATTCTGCCGGCGCGTCGTAATATCAACGATGGAAGCCAAGGCCACCATGCCATCCTCGGTCTGGATCGGATTCAGGCCGACTTCAACCGGGAACTCGGTGCCATCCTTGCGCCGCGCGGCCAAATCGCGCCCGACCCCCATGAAGCGCGTCTGCGGCTTGGCGAAGAACGAATCCCGCAATGCGCCATGGAAACTTTGAGTCGTTATGGGTAAGAGCATCTCGACGCGGTGCCCTAGCATTTCTTCCTTGCTATACCCGAACAGCACAATAGCCTGCTGGTTGACCAATGTGATGAACCCCGCCTTATCCACGAGAATCATGGCATTGGGAGCCGAGTCCACCACTTGCCGGAAACGCGCTTCCGCCTGTTGCCGCTTAGTGATATCGATGATGGTGGCGAGAACCCAGGAGCCGTCGGCCAGCACCATCGGATTCAGCCCGATCTCGACGGGGAACTCGGTGCCGTCTTGACGCAGAGCAGTCAGTTCTCTGCCCGCACCCATACGCCGCAAGGATGGGAGTTTGCTGTAATCCATCCGCAGAGCGGCATGTCCTCCTTTGAAGCGTTCCGGAATCAACATCTCGACTGGCTTACCGATCAGTTCGGGAGCGGAGTATCCGAAAAGCGTTTCACACTGCCGGTTAACGTAGGCGATTCGTCCCTGCTCATTGACCAGCACGACGGCGCTAGGGGATGAATCGACGATTAGGTTGAAGGTAATTTCGGTGAGCTTGTGCCCTTTCGGATCCATTAAGTGCCCCTCAATTAATCAGCATTGGATTTGTGCCAGCCAAAGGGTTGGCACCTAATCGTGACATGATGCCGACGCCACCCGGCGAGGGCAACTCCAAGATGAAAGGGGAAGCCGTCCAGCTCGCATACCCACCCTCTTGCGCAACACCAAACCACGGACAAATTCTGTCGTAGCGTCCACGAACAGTTAGCTCGTGAAGAAAAGGCTATACAACATGGCCTGAGCACGAGTCGAACGCAAGCTCCGCCATTGACGGCGGAGTCAGCGAGACAAACGTTACGGACGCCGCAAGCGCCCCCGATTCGTGGCGAAGAAGCCCCAAGCTTCAGCTTGAGATGATTCACGCAATTTGTAGAAAAGCAAAAAACGCCTAGATGGATATGCGTCAACGTGCCCCTAAACGTTGCTGCGCCTCATCCAAACCACCGTAGTTTTCCACCTTGGAATAGCCCATTCCTTTTAAGACATGCAATGCCGTTTCGGCACGCCGCCCACTACGGCAGTAGAGGACGATTGGCGTATTCTTGTCGGGCACTGCAACGGCGATTCGCACGGAGATTGTGTCGTACGGCAAATTCAGCGCATCGTTAATATGACGTTGTGCGTATTCTTCCGAGGTACGCACATCGATGACGACTGGACCGACGGCGAACACCAGCAAACTACAGCTTGCAAGCAGGATCGCAGCCGTCAGTCGATAGATGAAATGACGATGTAACATAGAAATTCCCGTCCAAAAAACAAACGGCCCGCATTGCCGAAATGCTGGTTTCATATAATTCAAAACCAATCCCGCCCCCGTTGCGGCTGGTAACAACTCCGGCCGCGCCGGCAACACCTTTGCCCAAGATGGCTCCTAGGATGCAATGAGAAGGAGATGTGCAATGAAAGCCTTAGTCGCCCTATTAGCGGTTGTTGCAGGATTGAGCGGCTGCGTCGTCGCGCCGACTTACCCAAACTATGGCGTCGTCACCCCTGGCGTCGCGGTTGTCGCGCCAGCCCCTGTCGTCGTAGTGCGTCCCTTCTTCTATGGAAGCTATCCGCGCTACTACCGCCGAGGCTGGTAAACCCGGGCATGAACCGCCCCAAGCTGAAGTTTGGGGCTCCCTCGCCACGAATCGGGGCGCCTTCGGCGCCAGTATTGCTTGTTTCGCTGCTGTCGCCGGGCCGCCCCAAGACGGCAGCAGCCCCCTCCGGGGGCTGCTGCGTGGGGGTCCATAAATAAACCCCACCATGAATGGCAGGCTCGGCGCTCAACTCGTGCTCAGCCCCGCGCGTCGCAAACGCTGGCTTGAATCGCGGTCAGCGCAATCGTAAACACAATATCGTCCACCAGCGCGCCACGCGAAAGATCATTGACCGGCTTACGCAAGCCCTGGAGCATCGGCCCAACGCTGACAACGTTGGCGCTGCGCTGCACGGCCTTGTAAGTTGTATTCCCCGTATTCAAATCTGGAAAAACAAAGACCGTCGCATTGCCAGCAACCGGACTGCCCGGTGCTTTTTGTGCGCCGACTTCTTTGACCGAAGCCGCGTCATACTGCAAGGGCCCATCGAGCAGCAGATCGGGATAGCGGCTATGCGCAAGCTCCGTTGCTTCGCGAACCTTTTCCACATCCGCGCCGGAACCCGAACTTCCCGTGCTATAGCTGATCATGGCAACCCGGGGCTCGATTCCGAACGCCTGCGCACTATCCGCGCTCTGCTTGGCGATTTCAGCCAGCTGTTCGGCATTCGGATCGGGGTTGACCGCGCAATCCGCATAGACCAGCACCTGCTCCGGCATGAGCATGAAAAAGCACGAAGAAACGATCGACGAGCCCGGCGCGGTTTTGATCAATTGCAGCGCCGGCCGCACCGTATTCGCGGTGGTGTGAATCGCGCCGGAAACCAAGCCGTCGACCTCATCGACCGCCAGCATCATGGTGCCGAGCACCACATTGTCTTCGAGCAGTGGCAGCGCTTGCTCCACGGTAAGACCTTTGCTCTTGCGCAGCTCCGCCATCGCCGGCGCATAGCTGGCGCGCGCTGTTTCGGGATCGATGATTTCCAGGTCCGGCGGGAGGACGATGCCCTGTGCGGCAGCGACCGCTTCGATCTTCGCGCGCTGTCCCAACAGGATGCAATGCGCGATGCCTTTCTGCTGACAAATGACCGCCGCCTTGACCGTGCGCGGCTCCTCCCCTTCCGGTAGCACGATACGCTTATTGGCGGCGTGCGCTTTCTGAATCAACTGATGGCGGAACGCCGGCGGCGACATGCGCGTCGAGGCCGGCATAGCCAGATCTGCGGTCATGGCCGAGTCATCAAGCTGCTCGGCAATGCTCTCGAGCACCGCATTCATGCGCGGGAAATCGTCGGACGGCACGGCACTCGACAAACGGCTGACCAATGTCGCGGTACCGTAGGAATCCCCATCGCTGCGCAGAATCGGCAAGCCACCATTGAAAGCCAGGGCGCCGAGTTTCTGAATCCGCGGATTGATAAAGCTGCGATGCGTGAGCACCAGACCCGCAAGCTTGACCCCCGTGCTTTCGGCAAGCGCCGTTGCCAGCATCACGTCATCGCGATCGCCCGCACAGATGATGAGCGCGCCAGGCGTCAGACGCGGAATCACCTCCCCGACCGAACGGGCCGCCAACACGGTATCCAACACACGACGCGACGCCAACTCGCCCTCGACAATCACCTCGGCGTTCAAGTGCCGCGCGATATCCAGCGTGCGCGGAACCGACAAGGACGGATCAAACGCGACACAGCCCCAAATTGGTACGCCGGGAAATTCCAGCAGCGCACACTCGCGGTCGAACGTCTCACTGACCTTGTTGAAGACAATGCCCGCAACACGCAGCCCCTGGTTTTGGATCTGACTCACGCTCAAGTGCGCCTGGCTCAACCCTTTGCTGTCCTCGCCACTCGCAACAAGCACCACCGAGGCTTGCAAACTGCGCGCGATATCCCTACTCAAGCGAGGGATGAACGCTTGCGTCGAATCAGCATGCAAGCCCTCGACAACCAGCACATCGGCACCGTCGGCGGCGCTCAAGGTCAAGCCGACGATCTCTTCGAGCAGTTCGTCGAACTGGTCTTCCGCGACGCAAGTCTGGACATGTTCCATCGAAAACGGATCGGGGCATTCAATATGGCAGATCCCACGCACGAACTGCACCGAAGGATCGTTTTGTGGATCGGCCTGAGCGATCGGCTTGACGAAACGAACCCGCAAACCCTGCTTCTGAAAGGCCCGAACCATTCCAAGAGAAACCGAAGTAAGACCGACACGCTGCCGGCATGGCACAACATAAAAAATCTGCATCAAGAGACTCCGTTCAGGGGGTTTCGGAGGTATTACGCCAAGTTAGCGGAGGATCGCCCGCGCCAACCCGCATCGGACTACGACCGACCGTAGAGTAAATCGCATAAGGATTTAGACGCGGAGACAAACCGCAGGCAGTACCCGTAGTACGGCAAAGCAAAGACGATAAGTATAAATTCCTACCCGATTCACGATAACGAATCGCAGCCTGACGCTATAGCAACCCCTGTTCCATTACGAATTCGACTTTATACCGGGAAAGCACGCTTCAGGCCTTGATCCGACCGGCCTCAACACCGCTTTGGCCGCAGACTGTCGCACTGACACACCGCACAACAAGGATGCGACTGCGCAGCCGAAAAACCCGCCCCATGCAAGCCTTCTTGCCCTCCGTGCAGCGAACACGCTTTCTCCTCCTCTCGCGCTGCGGCACAATGCGAAACTCTGCAAATCAAAGACTCGCAATGGATTTCGACATCCTGATTGTCGGCGCCGGCCTCGCGGGCGGCAGTCTGGCCTGCGCGCTGGCGGGTTCGCATTTGTCCGTCGGCGTAATCGAACACCGCGCACCACATCGCCCCGAAGGCTGGGACGCACGGATTTATGCGATCAGTCCGGCCAACGTGGCATTTCTCCAACGCCTGCGGATCTGGCCGCATCTGGACGCGGCGCGCATCAGCCGTGTCGAACGCATGGCGGTATTCGGCGATCGCGGCGGCCGCCTCGATTTTTCGGCTTGGGAAAGCGGCCTCGACGCGCTCGCCTGGATCGCCGAAGCGGGGCCGCTCACGCTCGAACTCTGGGAAACCCTGCGCCGCCAGCCGAACGTTCGCGTGATTTGCCCGGCGCGCCCACAATCGTTAAACATTGATGCGCAAGCCGCCACAATCAGCTTGGACGATGGCCGCACGCTGCGCGCCAAACTCATCGTCGCGGCCGACGGCGCCGATTCCTGGGTACGCGGCAACGCCGGCCTTGCGATCCGCACCACGGCTTACCAAGAACTCGGCGTCGTGGCCAATTTCGAAACCGAGCTTGCGCATCGAGACACCGCATACCAATGGTTCCGCTCCGACGGAGTCCTGGCCTGGCTACCGCTACCGGGGCAGCGCATTACCATTGTCTGGTCCACCCCTGAAGAGCATGCGAAAGCCTTATTGGCGCTTTCGGCCGAGGAACTGGCCGAAAGCGTCGCTGCCGCAGGCGGGCGCTGCCTGGGCCAATTGAAAACGATTACACCCGCGGCAGGCTTTCCATTGCGCTTGATCCAAGTCCCGCATACGGTGGCGCCACGGATTGCCTTGATCGGCGATGCCGCGCACGCGATCCACCCTTTATCGGGACACGGCATCAACCTCGGCTTCCAGGACGTCGAAACGCTGGCCGCGGTGCTGAATACGGCCCCTGCCTGGCGCGATGTCGGAGAATTCGATTTACTGCGCCGTTATGCGCGCGCGCGCGCAGAAGAAGTGCGGCTTATGCAGGGCACCACGCATCTGCTCGACCGCCTTTTCCGTCCCACCAATCCCTTACTGGCCGGTTTGCGCAACACCGGACTCAACCTGACCTCACGCCTGCCGCTACTCAAAAGCGCGATGGTGCGCTACGCCGCCGGCTTGATTTAACTTTTACTGGAGCAAGGAATGAAGCGTTTCATGATGATTGCGGCACTCGCCGCCTGCCCCCTGTGGGCCCACGCCGACGAAAGCGACATCCGCAGATCGGTCAAGGATTTTCTCGGCGGCCAGGACGTCATTCAATCGATCAGCAAAACCCCTTTCCCCGGGCTCAACGAAGTTGTTCTGCAAACCGGCGAGATCATTTACACCGACGACAAGGGCAGCTTCATCCTTAATGGCGAACTGATCGACCCCAAACGCAGAATCAGCCTCACCGCAGATCGGCAGCGCATGCTCGAAAAAATCGACTTCGCGACCCTGCCGCTCGGCGACGCGATCAAAACCGTGCGTGGCAACGGCAAGCGGGTGATCGCCTCTTTTGAAGACCCAAATTGCGGCTACTGCAAACGCTTCGCCAAAGAGCTACAGGCGATGAATAACGTTACGATCTACACCTTCCTCTTCCCGATTCTGTCGCCCGACTCGGGCGAGAAATCGAAAAACATCTGGTGCGCCAAAGATCGCAGCCGGGCCTGGAACGACTGGATGCTCGAAGGCAAGCCAGTCAAGGAAGCCGACTGCAAAACGCCGCTCGACCAAAACCTCGCGCTCGGACAAAAGTTACGCATCAGCGGCACGCCGACGATTTTCCTGAGCGACGGCTCGCGCGTGAAAGGCATGCTCAGCGCCCCTCAGCTTGAACAGGAACTCGCCCAGATCGATCAAGGCAAGGGAAAGGCCCGTAAAAACTAAAACCGCCCGATTCCCCACTCCAAACGGCCCGAAGATGGGCCGTTTGTATTTTAGAGGCGCTCCTCAAACATGAACACACAACCCAGGAAAACCCTGATGCCTACTGGATTGACCACGAGCCGAGCGCAAACCCCGCCATTTATGGCGGGGTCAGAAAGACAAGTGTCACGGGCGCCGAAGGCGCCCCGATTCGTGGCGAGAAAGCCCCAGGTTTGGGGTGACTCACAAAACAGATCTCGGATTTTGGATGGCGCCCGATCATCCGTTTGCTCAGTTTTTAAGCGGAGGAACCATCCCCTTCAAGGTACGGCGGCGGCGGATACATTTCCACACCTTTTCCACATGCTGCCCACAAGGATTCCCACAGCTTCTGTGGATATGTGCGCCTGAAAACGCTAAAAACAGCACAAAGAAAAAATACTCTTCCTCATCCGCTTTCACGCCACGCAGGAAAACGCCCCCTGACTGAAACCTGGTTGTCCAAAAACTGTAACGGACCGTTCCGCGCAACTTAAAATTCACCCAATCGGAAAATCTCGAACAGGAGGTTCGCAGTGCGTGAACGCATCCACCTCGTCATCATCGACCCGCAGAACGATTTCTGCGACCTGCCCGCGGCCTGCCTGCCCTCAGACCAGACAAAGCCGGCCCTGCCGGTTGCCGGCGCGCATGCGGACATGCTGCGCGTGGCGGCGTTGATCGACGCGGCAGGCGCCGGCTTGAGCGATATTTCCATCACGCTCGACTCGCACCAGCATATCGATATCGGCCACCCGACGTTCTGGCGGCAAGCGGACGGCTCCGCCGTCGCGCCCTTCACACCGATCACGCTCGCCGATGTCAGCGCCGGCCGCTACATGCCGCGCTTGCCGAACGCGCTGCCGCGCGTGCTCGCCTATCTCGAACGGCTTGAAGCCGCGGGGCGCTATACCCACATGGTATGGCCGGTGCACTGCGAAATCGGCGCCTGGGGGCACAATGTGCATCCCGCCGTACGCGCGGCCTACAACCGCTGGGAGGAGGCGACGCTTAACTCCGTAAATAAAGTCATTAAAGGCGCCAACCCCTGGACCGAGCACTACAGCGCCATCCAAGCCGAAGTCCCCGACCCTGCCGATCCAGACACTGAAACCAATGCGGGCTTTATTGCGCTGCTGCGCGCAGCCGATCGCGTGCTGATCGCCGGCGAGGCGGGCAGCCACTGCGTCAAGGCCACGACCGAACATCTCGCCGACGCTTTCGGTCCAAACGAAACCGGCAAACTCATATTGCTGACCGATTGCATAAGCCCCGTCGCAGGCTTCGAAACACAGTACGCGCAGTTCCTTGCGGACATGCGCGCATGCGGCTTGCAAACTGCAAAGTCGAGCGATCTGCTGATCGATTTATTCAAGGGATTGTCATGAACGCATCCGCTCCCATCGTTCGCAGTTTGCTTGAGAACGATCTGTACAAATTCACAATGTGGCAGGCGCTGCTGCACAGCCATCCGGGCGCGCAGGCGGAATACGCGTTTATCTGCCGCAATCAACCGGCCTATCCGCTCGCGGAACTCAAACAAGCCGTCGAAGCGCAGCTCGATCATTTATGCTGCCTGACTTTTCACGCGGACGAACTCGACTATCTGAGCAGCCTGCGCTTCATCAAGAGCGATTTCGTCGACTTCCTTTCCGTATTCCGCTTCCAGCGCCGCTTCATCGAAGTCCGCGCCGAAGGCGAAAAACTCATCATCCATGCACGCGGGCCGCTTGTGCACACCACGGGGTTCGAAATATTCGTGCTCTACATCGTCAACGAACTCTACTTCCGTAAGCTCGTCGGCCCCGCTGCGGACGAAACCTTGCACGCGGCGCGCAAACGCCTGCAAGACAAAATTGAACGGGTGCGCGCGGAGCGGGAAAAACTCATGCGCGACCCCGCCTATCCCTTTGTTTTTTTCGACTTCGGTTTGCGCCGCCGCTTTTCGGGCGCCTGGCAGCGCGAAGTGATCCAGACGCTCGCGGCGCAACTGCCGGAACACTTTCGCGGCGCCTCGAACGTTTATCTCGCAAAAGAATTCGGTCTCACGCCGATCGGCACGATGGCGCATGAATACCTGCAAGCCTATCAGTCCTTCGGCTTCCGCCTGCGCGACTTCCAGAAAGCGGCGCTCGAAGGCTGGGTGCAGGAATTCCGCGGCGACCTCGGCATTGCGCTGACCGACATCGTCGGCATGAACGCGTTTCTCAACGACTTCGATCTCTACTTCGCCAAACTCTTCGACGGTTTGCGCCACGATTCCGGCGATCCGATCGAATGGGGCGAAAAAGCGATCGCGCACTACAAAAAGCTGCGCATCGACCCGACGACAAAGCGCCTCGTATTCTCGGACGCGCTGGACCTTCCGCGCGCCATGGCGCTGCACCAGCACTTTGCCGGCCGCATCGGCGCAAGCTTCGGCATCGGCACGAACCTCACCAACGACACACCGCACAAAGCGCTCAATATCGTGATGAAAATCATCTCCTGCAATGGACAACCGGTGGCCAAACTCTCCGACTCGCCCGGCAAAACGCTGTGCGAAGACAAAGTGTTTCTCGCCTATCTGCGCCAGGTGTTCAAGCACCCGGAACTTTGAAAATGCTTAGCGGCCCCAAGCCCAGCAAATCAACGCATCCGTGGATTTCTACCCGATATCGCGCGCAAGACATGAGATAATTCGGCCTCACTGAAGCCACCTCAATCAGCTCGATAACGATTAGCGTTTCAAGCGTTCTCGGCACTTGCTCTCCGCGCCGCTCCAATATTTTTATTTATGAATTATCAGCCGATGGCCGCGGTAGACATTGCCGTTCAGAAAATAGCTATTTTTCCAATTTCGCAATCTGAATTGGAATTGAATTCGGCGCTTGTCACCGCACTGCCATATATGTGGAATATTTGATGCATCACGGCAAGGAATTTAATCGGGCGCTACGCTGGCTGGCCGCCGGAAGGCTGGCCGCGCAAACCTTATCCTGGGCGATCACCATCCTGGTCATCCGCCTGCTCACGCCGGCCGATTATGGATTGGCCGCGATGGTGTCCACGGTAAGCACTCTGATTACTCTGGTTGCCGAATTCGGTTTCGGCGTCGCGCTCATTCAGGCGCGCGAAATCAGCCGCGAACAATCGGCCAATGTATTTGGCGCCGCGATCGTTTTTGGAATACTTTCGTCCCTGGTCATGATGGCTCTGGCTCCCGTGGCGGTAACTTTTTATGGAGAAGCCAGGCTTGCACATATCGTCCCCGTCACTGCCGCAAGCTTTTCCATTGCAGCGCTCGCCACGCTTCCCGACGCGCAATTGCGCAGGGAGCTACGTTTCAGAGCTTTGTCCTTTATTGATTTTATCAGCGCCCTGACCGGGGGCCTGACAACGCTCGCTTTGGCTTTCCAGGGCAAAGGAGTCTGGGCGCTTGTGTATGGACCACTCGCAGCGAATACGGCCAGGGTTATTGTCTTGCACATCATTATTCCAGACAGAATAATGCCGCGTTTCCAGCTAAGAAAAGCATTCCAGATTATCCGCTTTGGCGGACAGATCACCATTGCGCGCTTTGCCACTTATTTGGTTACGCAATCCGACATCCTTATTGCCGGACGTTTCCTGGGAAAAGACGCCGTGGGCTATTATTCCGTCGCGCTGGATCTTGCGATGCTTCCATTAAGCAAGATCATGAATATCGTCAACCAGGCCGCACTTCCGACATTATCCAAAATGGACCGTGAGACGTCCGACGATCAGAGACCAAAGCTGCTCGATGCCCTAAGGCGGGTCGGTTATGTGATTTTTCCCGGCATATGGGGCATTGCCGCCGTAGCGCCCTGGCTGGTGCCCGGCTTTCTCGGCCCCAAATGGGCGAGCGCCATCCTGCCTCTGCAAATAGTTTGCGCGATATTGCCGATCAGGATGGTCAGCACGCTTGTTTCAACCGCCATCACCAGTTTTGGCAGAGCCGACATCGAGCTTCGCAACGGACTGACGGCCATGTTCATCTTTCCCTTGGCGTTTTTCGCCGGCGTGCATTTTGGGGTTGTCGGTCTGGCAGGCGCATGGTGCATCGCATTACCGCTCAATTTATTTATAACCTTGTTCCGCTCAAAGAAAGTGCTTGGGTTTGGGCATTTCGAAATTGGAATGGCGTTGTCCCGGCCCGCCATGTATAGCGGGCTGATGGTCATTCTGGTGTACGGCACGGGACAACTGTTTATTGCGGACCCATTGAATCGCCAGGCAATCCTATTCCTTGTGCTGGAAGGCGCGGCGATTTATATCGCGACCTTATGGTTCGGCGACCGTAAAGCGAGCCTGGATTTGCTCACGCTTTTTCTGCCAAAATTCAAAGGCTTCCAATCAAAGCAGGCGTAGATTTCAACGCGCAGCCTGCGCCGAAGGCGCGGACAGGCTCGCAAGCACCCTGCGCCGTTCCTCGGGTGTTTTTTCGGCCAAGGTCCGCACCTCGGCAAAGAAACGCGGTAAATCGTCGTCATTTCGCGCAAGCATTGCGGTAAAGGCCGGCAGCCAACGCTTGTAGAGGCCGACAGAAGCGAGCGTGGCGTTATTGATTTCCTGACCGAACCAGCGGTCGTACCCGTTGAAGCCACTCCAGCGCTCGGTTTTGATTCGCGCATAGTCCTGTTGCAAACGCACAAGCGTTTGATGCTTGGCGGCAAGTTTTTCCGCGTCCGTCAGGCTGCTCGCGTAGAGCCGTTCGAGTTCGCCTCGGTAACGTAGAACAAGCTCGGCGAAATCGGCGCGCATGCGCTGCGCCTGTTCGAAGCCGGGCGCGAGCGCCGCCTTGCCTGGCTGGGCGAGCCAGCGCCGAATCCCCGCCTCCTCGACCGCCGCCGCAAATGATTCATTGAATTCGGAATCGTCCTTGACGTAGACGATCTGGTGCGCCAGTTCGTGAAAGATCAAGCGCGCCAATTCGGTTTCCGGCCAGCGGATGAAAGTCGATAGCACCGGGTCGGCAAACCAGCCGAGCGTCGAATACGCCGGCACGCCGCTGACATAGACGTCGAGTCCTTCGCCGCGCAGTTTATCGGCATGCGCGCGCGCCTCGGCCTCTGCAAAATAGCCGAGATACGCAACGCATCCCGCCACGGGAAGACACCATTCCTTCGGTTTGATCGAAAGCGGTTCCTGGGCGAAAACGTTCCAGACCACATAGCTGCGCGAAAGCTCCGCATAACTGTGAAAGCTCGCATTGTCGGGCAGCGCTAGTTCCCGGCTCGCAAAGCGGCGAATCTCGTTCGCCAGGACAAGGCGCTGTTTCAGCTCGGGAGCGATTGCCGGATCGGCAAGGACTTCGGGAATCGACCGCGCCTTGCGCCAAATCTCGAATTGACCGCCAGCGGCCTGCGAGTAATAGCTTGGCGAAACCGCGCAGGCGACGAGCAAGGGTAATGCAAGAAGCAACACGGGACGCAAGCGTTTCAAGCAGACCCCAGAACCTGTTCAGAATGCGGCAGTTCAGCCCGCGAAGCCCACGCACAGCGGCGCATGGACTTGGCGGGAAAAACTGCCGTCGTCAGCACGGTCCGAAACACGGCGCCATTCCTTCGCCAGTTCGATCTGTTCTTGCCGGCGCAAGGCTTTGCGGGATTTGCCGTGAGCGCCCGCCTTGCGCATCAGCGCAAGCGCGACCCCCGGATTGCGCGGGGCCAGTTTTGGTTTTTTCATGGGAAATACTCCAGAGTAGAAGGGAACACCTTGCGGACAGTTCTTCCTGTTCCGCAAGCGCCAATCATCGCATGAAAAGAAAAACGGCGGACTGGAAATAGTCCGCCGTGAGTCACCTAAATCCGAAGCTTGGAGCTTGCGCTCAGAATATGTGGCGCGCGATTTCCCAGGACAGGGCGGCGACAAAGGCCGAGCACGGAATCGTCAGCACCCACGCCCAGACGATATTGCTAGCAACGCCCCAGCGCACAGCTTTGACGCCGGTACAGGAGCCCACGCCGACAATCGCCCCGGTGATCGTATGCGTGGTGGAAACCGGAATCCCAAGCGAGGTGGCGAGGAACAGCGTCATCGCGCCGCCTGTTTCCGCGCAGAAACCGCCCACGGGTTTGAGCTTGGTGAGCTTTTGCCCCATCGTTTTGACGATGCGCCAGCCGCCGAACATCGTGCCTAGGCTAATCATGATGTAGCAACAAATGACGACCCACGCCGGCAGGTGATCTGTGGTGGCTTTCATCCATTCGGGAAGGCCGACTGCCGGCGAAGCGCTCGCCGCAATCAGCAGCATCCAGATAATGCCGGCGGTTTTTTGTGCATCGTTACCGCCGTGGCCCAAGCTGTATGCGGCCGCCGACACCAGTTGTAAGCGATGGAACCAGCGGTCGATACGGCGCGGCGTCATGCGTCGACAAATCCAAGCGACGGCCAGCATCAAAAGCGAACCCAGCAACATGCCCAGCATTGGCGAAACGACAATGAAAGCGACCGTCTTGAGCAGCCCCGATGCGATAAGGGACTCGGTTCCCGACTTGGCCACCGCGGCGCCCGCGAGCCCGCCGATCAAGGCATGCGAGGAACTCGATGGAATCCCGGCGTACCAGGTCACGATGTTCCAGATCACCGCGCCGATCAAAGCGCCAAAAATCACGTAATGATCGATGATCGACGGATCGATCGTGCCCTTTCCGATCGTGGCGGCAACCTTGAGCGGAAAGAGGAAATAGGCGACAAAATTGAAAAAAGCGGCCCACAAAACCGCCCATTGCGGCCGCAACACGCCGGTCGATACAACCGTTGCGATCGAATTGGCAGCATCGTGGAAGCCGTTCATGAAATCGAAAGCGAACGCCAGCAGAAGCAGGACTAGCAAAATCTCGAAGCTCATTGGGTTATCCCGGAAACCGTGAGGAAAGTCGGAGCGGAACGCTTAGGCGTTCTCAAACACAATGCCTTCGAGAATCGTGGCGACGATGTAGCAGCGGTCGGCCATGTCCTCCAGACGCTCGTACACCGTGCGCAGCTTCATGACTTGGCGCACATCCGGCTCTTCGCGGAAGATCCGGGCCATCGCGGCGCGCATCACATAGTCGGACTCGTCCTCGATCCGACCGACCTCCTTGCAGATTTCGAGGATGCGGGACGAATGCTTCATATCGGAAATCAAGGCCACACCTTCTTTGACAAGGGTCGAGGCCTCAAGACAGAGATCCGCGAGCTGCTTGGTTTCCGGCGTGAGCTTCTGGATATCGAATTCGGAGATCGTTGCGGCGCAAGAATGCGCCATGTCGAGAATATCGTCCAGGCGCGTCGTCAGCGCATGAATATCGTCGCGATCGATCGGCGTAATGAAGGTCTTGTGCAGCACCTGCAAGGTATCGTAGGTAATCGTATCGGCTTCTTTTTCCAAGGTGTCGATCCGCCGCATCCGGCTTTGCAGTTGGTCGATGTCACCCATCAGAGCAGCCAGTTCCCGGGCCCCTTCTACAACCTTGGCGGCAATGGCGTCAAAGAGCTCGAAGAAGCGTCCCTCGCGGGGCATCAGGCGGGAAAACATGGAATGTCATCCAAATGAAATAAAAATGAAATTTTATAGTGGAAAGACCTTGCTCGCATGACCAGTTTGACAAAAGCGCTCCCGGCTTGTCATGGGTCACCCTGGGTTGCCGCTCGGAGCCTTACTTGCGACAAGTTTGACCGCGAATCAAGCGCAAGCCCCGTGCTCGATCAGTCCGCCTCAAAGCGCTGGCCCAACTTGGCGCGGAATTTGGCCAGCTTCGGCGCGACCACGACCTCGCAATAAGGCTGATCGGGATGGGTTGCGAAATAAGCTTGGTGATAATCCTCCGCCACATAAAAAACCGGCGCAGGCTGAAGCTCGGTCACGATCGGGGCAGCATAGGCGCGCGCAGCTTCCAACTCCGCGAGCATGCTCAAAGCAATACTCTGCTGCTCGGGCGAAGTCCAGAAAATCGCGCTGCGATACTGGGTGCCAACATCGTTGCCCTGCCGATTACGCGTTGTCGGATCGTGAATCAGGAAAAAAATTTCCAGCAGATCCCGAAAACTGATCCGCGCCGGATCGAAGCAAATCCGCACCGCTTCCGCATGGCCCGTCTGTCCGTTACACACTTGCGCGTAAGTCGGATCGACGACAGCGCCGCCGCAGTAACCGGATTCGACACCGAGCACGCCGCGCACCCGCACATAAACCGCCTCCAGGCACCAGAAACACCCTCCGGCCAGAATCGCCGTTTCCTCTTTGGCTTGCGACATTTCGACCTCCCACTGATCCGCGCCGACGTACAGTCCTGCAGAAAGGCTTGTTAGCACAAATTCATATGATTTTTGGGAAAACACCTAATACCATAATGACTAACACAGCAGAATAAATAAGAATAAGCTGATACGATTTCTTAAGTTTTCTGCTCAATAATGCTCCTTCTTTCTGGCGAACAAGGATATTTATAAACCCCATCACTACCGCCCAAGGAAACAACGCAAGACCAAGAAATGAAATAAGCAGCGCTTTTTCTAGCAGACCATCTCCCCAAAAAACTGCGACAAAAGTAACCGTTACGATTGCAAAGATGGTACCGAAAACCCATGTTGTTAAATCTCCAGCCAGCCTTCTAACACCCGCGCCAAAACAGCCTTTCTTGGTATTCTGCCCCCAAATTTTGCCATCACTACTTTCTAGATCTTTGAACGTCAGGGCAACAACAGCAAGAAAAATCGAGAACACTCCAAGGGAGTTAAGCATCCACATGATTCTCGTGGTTGCTCCCTTCATGAACTCCAGTGCATTGATGCCCTCTACGTGAATTGCGTAGTAAGAAGCTATAGCAGAAATAGCAATTGAAACCGCCGCCCGAAAAATAAGGTCTCGATAGAGTTTTTCTTTTAAATACGTATCGAATTTATTGTCTTCTGTCGCCATGAAAAGAAATTCCTTATTAGATTTTGTCTGAGGAGCCCTCAGATTTAGAGCCAAGAGCGTTTTAGTAAAATAAAAAATTTTGGCTTGCGACATTTCACCCTCCGCTATCGACCCGCAGCGCTCAATAGAAACTTATCGAGTAAGTCAGGTCTAGTGCGTTATCGGTTCCCGCTTGCCCGACGAGCGACAATCTACGCGTCAGCGCATAGGTCAGCCTCACCAGACTGCCGGTTCCGGCCAGGCTCTGCTCGAAAGAAAGATTCAGCGTATTGCTCAGCCGCTTGACGAGCCTCACGACCTGCCCGTTCACGGTATCGGAACTTGCGGACGCGCTGCTGCTCGAAAAGCCTGTCGCCGAGCCCGCCACCTGGCTTGTCGTCGCGACGCCGAGCCCGCGCGATTCGCCCTGCGCGATCGTGATCTGGTCGACGCCGAAGGTATTCGCGATCTGATTCGCCAGCCCGCCGGTCGCCCCGCCCGTCAAAACCGAAGCCGCCGCGATCAACAACCCGACGTCGGCCTGCGAATTCGCCCCGCCGGGACCGCGCCCCAAGATCATCCAGGACAGCTTCTCCGCATCCGGCACATTCGGGTTGGAGACGAGCCGGATTCTCGGCCGCTGCGCCGAACCGGTGATCTGAACCCCCGCTTCGACGGGCAAGCCCCTGCGAATGGCGGTAATCGACAGCGTTGGGTTATCCGCTGGCCCCTGAAAGGTAATCAGCCCCTGCTCGATCGCCAGTTCCTGCCCGTGAATCTCATACCGGCCATCGCGCGTCACCACCTGCCCGGACACCCGCAAGGGCTCGCCCGGCCGCGCTTGCAGCGCGAGCTGGCCCGCCAGCCTGGTATCGACGCCCATTGCTCTCAGATACAAGACATGCCCCAAATCGACTTCGACATCGACGCGCGTCCGGAATGCCTGCGCGGGCGGAGCCTCGCGCCCGCGCACCACCACATCGCTGTCGAGCCGCGGCGCGCCGGCGGGCGCGAAGCCGATGAAGCCCGCCGGCAGATTCACTTTGCCGCGGATGCTGGCTTGCATGCCGTCGGTTTCCATTTCGCCGGAACCGGAAACCATGATCCAGCGATCCGGGAGCTGCAAAATCGGCAGGCGATCCGCGACGAGTTTGAAATTGCCGGCCAGCGTGGATAAATCGATCTGCCCGCTCAGCGCAGCCGTGCCCGGCTCGCGCGTCAGCTTGGCGTAGTCGATCCGTCTTTCGTCCGGGCGCACGCGGCTTGGCGAAACGAACGCAAACTCGTCGAGAAACAGCGTGTTGCGCTCGAAGCGCACGCGCAGCCGGCCGCCCTCCAGGCGCAAACCTTGATCGAGCATCAGCAGCGAGAGGTCGTCGCCATTGATCGCGCCGCTCGTGACCAGATCGTCGGGCGTGCCGGAAAGCGAGAAATCGCCCCGCACCACGCCCTGCGTGCGCAGATTCTGATCGACGATCGGCCCAAGCCAATCCAGCGTGGGCATATCGATCCGCGCGCGGCCAAGCAAAGCCTGCTCGCGCGCCAGTTCCCAGTGGCTGCCGTTGAATTCCGCCAGGGCCGTGGCTGAGGCCGAAATCGCGCCAATCGTTTTTCCGGCCGCCGCGAAGGAAAACGCAAGCCGGTCGTCGGTCGCTGCCAAAACCGCTTCGAGTTCGCTCAGCCCCAGCGCGACCGGCGCATCGCCCGCGAGAATAATGTCACCCCTCTCACGGAAAACGCGCACGACGCCATTCACTTTGGTATCAAGTTTGATGTTCCATTCAGCCCCCAAGGTCAGCGTTTCCCCATGCGCGACGACCTGGCGATCTTCGTTCAAGGCCAAGCCAAGCTTGAGCCCTGTCATATGCCCTTTGGCGATCAAACTACCCGGATGCCAATCGGTCGTTTCAAGCCGGATATCCGCCGTATCGCCTTTCAAGCGCGCCGCGCCCAAGTTCAGGTGATCCAACCCGAACGCCAGCATCGTCGGCTCTGCCAACACCAGCTCCTGCTGCCACACGATATTCAAGCGCGTCAGCATGCCGCTCCAATCAAGCTTGTCCGACAAAGCGCCTTGCGCGCCCAAGGAAACGCTGCGCCCACGCAGTAAATCCGCATCGAGGCTGATCGTGTGCTCGCCGCGCACGCCGGTCACCACCAGGGACGCACGGCGGATCGTCTGTTCAACGCTGCCGGCCATGCGCACGCCCGCCACCGCCACGCGCGCATCCACCAGCCCTTGCGCGCCTTCAAACAGGCGCGCGCGGAAATTCAAAGCGTCGAGCCTGTAGCCATTCGGCATCGCCAGGCGATCGGCCAGAACTTCGAGTTCCCCTACGGGCTCCCTATAAGTGCCGCCCAAGGAGCCGCGCGCGCGCAAGCGCCCGCTGAAACCGTGACCGATGCGATCGAGTTCATTCGCGGTAAGCCGGAAATCGAGCCGGTCGCCGCGCGCACCCAGCGCGCCGCTCGCCGTCAGCTTGTTGCCGAGCGCTTCGAGCGCAAGATCGATTTTCGCCAAACGCGTGCCACTGAGCGACACGCTGCCTTTACCCGTGAGCGGTAAACCGGCGAAGCGGCTATCGCCCAGCTTGATTTGCGCGTCGACATCGAGTTGCGGCAGCAGCCTGCCACTGCCGCTCAGCTCGCCGCTGATCTGCCCTGCCGGCGCGGCCGCCCAAAAGAAATGCGGATCGAAACGCTCTGCGCTGATTTCCGCGCTGAAACCGCGCGGCGCGGTAAGATCAAAATGTCCGCTGCCTTGCGCGTGCATCGCGCCCGCATTGACACCAAGCGATGCAATCTCGACGCGCCCGCCTTCATGGCTCGCATCGAGCGCAAGCTGCAATCTCGCGTCGGACAGCCGGGCGACGACGCGCTGCTTATGCCCTTGTACTTGCGCTTGAATCTGGCCGGAAAGCCGCGCACGCGGCAAATCGGCATACAGCGCGGACGGGTCGAGCGCGGCAAGGCGCAATTCACCCTCGACCTCGCCGACCGGATTACCGCTGCCTTGGCTCGGCATCGTCCACGCAAGGTCGCCTTGTATTGAGCCGCCGCCGCGTATCGTCCATTGCATTTGCGTGAAGCGCAAAAAACCGTCGCTCAGGCTCAACTGGCCGGATACGCGCTCGACCGGCAGCCGCCCCGCATCCAGCCGTCCTGGCTCGGCGTTACGAATTTCAACCGGCCCGGTAACCCGCAATGGCGCATGGCCGGCGGACTCCGGCGCACCGGCTGGCTGCGCATCGGGCGCCAGCTGCGCGTGAATCGACAAAGCCGCACGCGGCGCATCGGGGTGGAATCGGCGCGGATCGAGCACGCCGGCCTTTAATTCCAGTTCTCCGATCGGCATCGCGGCGAAAGCATGCAGCTTAAGCTGCGCCTCTGTTTCCAGGCCGGCCGCGGAGCCTTGCGCCGCAAGCTGCATCGCAACCAAAGAGCCGTCCGCACGGATTTTCAGATCAAGATCGTTTTCCCCATAGCGCGCGCGGAAACGTCCGCTCGCATCGAGCGCAAAAGGCGCCAGCGGCGCCAGCCGGCCTTGCAGTTCGGCATGCCCCCAATCCGTTTGTGCCTTCAGCGTGTCAATGCGCCAATCCGTGCGCTCAAGCAAAGCGCGCGCCGCCGTCTCACGCAGGCCAAAAATCCGCTTGGGCGTCTGGCCGCTCTCCTGCGAGAGCAAATCGAAACGTCCGATCTGGAGCTCATCCAATTGCACGGCCAGCGGCAAGGCGAAGGATTCCGGCGTATGCGCCGGGCCGGGCTGGCTCTGCAATGTCACCGCGAGCGTGCGCGCCGATAAGCGTTGCGCATGCACGCTGCCGACGAACAGCTCAGCGGGCTCCCAATCGAGTGCGAGCCCCGTGGCTTCGATTTTGATGCCGCCCGCGGCGACATGCAGACGTTCAACGCCGAAAGTATCCAGCAGGCGTCCGCTCACGCCGTTGAGCACAATCCGCTCACCAGAGAAAATCCGCAGCAGGTGCGCCGTCGCCTTGAAGCCTTCCGGCGTCCCGATCAGCCATGCCAGCAGCAACCACGGCGCAAGCACCGCGGCGATCCCAAGAGAAAGCACAAAGGGACGCCGCCAAGCACGGCGAAAAATCGAATGCCGCGCGGGAGCAGGCTGTGGCGCAGAAGGCGTCGCCTCCTTTGACGCCGGGCCTGTCGTCTCCGGGCGCTCGGTCATGTCATGCGAACAAACGCGCCAAGGCTTCGCCTGGTTCCAGCGCTCTCATGAAGGCTTCGCCAACCAGGAAGGCGTGCACGCCCTGTGCGCGCATCGTCGCCACATCTTCCGGCGCGAGAATTCCGCTTTCGGTGACAAGCGTTCGCCCGGCGGGAATCCGCGATAGCTGCGACAAGGTCGTCTCCAAGCTGACTTCAAACGTGCGCAGATTGCGGTTATTGATGCCGATGAGCGGCGTCGCAAGCTGCAAAGCGATATCGAGTTCAGCCGCATCATGTGCCTCGACGAGCACCGCCATGCCCAGATCGCACGCCAGGGTTTCAAGCTCAGTAAGCCCAGCCAGCGCCGCGCGCGCGGCCGAGCTGGAAACGACGCCCTCCGGCGGCAGAAAGGCCGCCACGATCAGCAGGATGCAATCGGCATTCATCGCGCGGGCCTCAAAGACCTGATAGGCGTCGACGATGAAGTCCTTGCGCAGCACCGGCAGCGAACATGCCGCGCGCGCCTCCCGCAGATATTCCGGCGCGCCTTGGAAATACTCCCGATCGGTCAGCACGGAAAGGCAGGTCGCGCCGCCTTTCTCGTAGGACTTCGCAATCTCCGCCGGCGCGAAGTCGGGCCGGATCACGCCCTTCGAAGGGCTCGCCTTCTTCACCTCGGCAATCACCGCGGCGTGTCCGGCTGCGATCTTCGCTCGGATCGCGCCGACGAAATCGCGCGGGACATCGCCACGCTGCGCGCGTTTGCACATCGCCTCACGCGAAATCTGCTGTTCGGCGATCTCGATCTCCCTGCGTTTGGTGGCAAGAATTTTTTGCAGAATGTCCGGCATTTTTAAAAGGTATCTGAAATCTGGAGTGGAATTTCGCCATGTCCTAGCACCAACATACTAGCGATCACTAATATTGAAAGGAGGCCCAAGTAACCTTGTTGATGCTTGGAGAGTCAGACGCTCCTACCATCGCGGTAAGAGCAGTCTCCGTGTTAGTGTCCATTCGTACCCGTGGTTGGGAGAGCACGCTCAGGAGCGACAGGGCACACCACCCGGACGGGCAAACCATCCTTGAAGTGAAAATACTCTTGACACTCCTGTCCTTCTTTCATGATTGGGCGCCGACCAATATCAATTGCCCGCAGCATCTCACTAATGGTGGTTTTACCGTTTGAATCCCAATCCATCTCTTGAATCGTATAGCCAGTCCTTAAAATCAGAATTGCCAGGCCAGTAACAACCACTATTGCCAGTATGCTAGCGACAGCAATTAGGCGCTTTACCTTGCCCATGGAGCACTTCTTCCGGCGGAGGGGGAAGTTGCAGGATAAAAAGTGCCTCCCCTGTTTTGCTCCACTATTTGCTGCATCACAAACAACTAGTTTTCGACATACAAAAATTACTGCCTCTTGTCCGGATTTTGATCAGAGATGCTTCCACGTGCGTCAATAGACATTAGGATCATGTCCGCAATTTCAATTTCACCGGAGGTTAAGTCATCCACTATCCATGCGTGCAAATAGTTAGGCCATTTCTTCTGGGACAATCTAATTAGCAACTCTCTCTTTATTAGTTTTCCAGCACGCCAGATAGAAATTACTTGCAGCCCATCAGAATATAACCTTGTTTGCAGCTCATGGCCACTAGCAATTTTTTTTGGAAATCCAGGTTGGTTTCCGATATAGACAGATACATACGGGCGGCCATTTTTTTGAATCGAATAAATTTCGAAATCTTCAACTGGAGACGAAGCCTTTACCAAAAAACCACTAGGGGTTGTTATGGCCATATTGCCGATTTTGTGTTCCACAGCGTCACTTGCCGAGGATAAATGTGCAGTGAGAAGAAGAAATATCCCTACGAGGAATTCTTTCATCTTTTATTGCTCCGAATTATCTCTGTGATGTCAGCCTCGCTAGGCATCCCATTTCTTACGCCCATAATATTTTTCTCATAACCCCGTTTTGCCCCTCCTTCATCAGAGTATTGATCATCAAGCCCCATCAAATGCCCTGCCTCGTGCGCAGCCGTCCAAGCCGGTCTATCTGAAGGCCAATTTCCGGCATTTCCTCCAACACCGTTTACATATGCTCGTCCATTTCCATTCGGAATATCAATAATATTTTTCTTGTCGGATGGACACTGGGCATCTGGCGTCGGAGTCCTGACTGTAACGTTGTATCGTCCAATCCGCCCAGACCAATTTTTTCGGATTCCATTGTTAAATTTATCGATCACAGACTGAGTTGCCCCTGGCCCGCGATATTCCATCGGTATGGTTATCGTCACGTTGTTACCGTTGGTATTTACCTCGGCATAGAGACCAAGCGGGTCGATATAGCTCAGCGGATTCCCAGCAACGTAGGCATAACGGTTCGGCCCACCCTTCAAACCAATCGGATCAGGCTGGATATACCGGGCCGATGCAGAGCCGTAGAAGCCTACGGCTGCCACAAGAAATGCTACGACCTTTTGTTTTCGTCCGAACATGCTCCCTCCTATTGAGCCAGTTTAGCCCGATTGACAGTTTCCATATATCGAACTTCTTGCAATTTGTCGGGTTCGCGCCATCCAAGAGATTCGGCCTTGGAATACCAGAATTCAGACTGCTCCGCGAGCCTCTGGTAATCGGGCCACTCGTCGCGGGGAATGTCTCGCGGAGTCCGATATCTCGATTGATACTTCTCTCGAATGAGTCGCCCGTAGGCGCTTCCCTTGAACAACATGGGTTCAACGCTCTTCGGAAGGAAACGGAGCAGTACATCGGCCACTGCAATCTCCTTCTCATATTCCTTCTTCTTGGCAAGACTCTCCGCAACAACTTCCGCCATCACGGCAGCGGTCTCTCGTTTGGAAAGCTTCCGGAGGTACACACCATTGGCAACGGCCTGATCTGTCATGGGAATTTGTTGCCTCATCCAGATTTCTCGTTGCGGCGTGGCGCCACTGGTAGCTTCCAGATTGTAGGTCACGCCGGCATCGTCGGTGTATTTCACGAACACATGTTCCGGAGCAGTCGAGGCTACCACGTTGAGACCCAGCCTCTGACCAAGGACGATGAAGAGGACAGGCATGCTGACGCATTGCCCCTTCTTGGTCGCCAGATAATTAGGGAGCAGCTTGTTGGCGATCTTGATGCCACGCAGATCATCGAAGTCATAGTGGTAGGCTTCAAAGCTATTCCACAGCCCAGGTTCGTAGAGGTAGCGCCTGAGCGCTTTAACCTTGTCATCGCTGGTTGGATTCGGGCCAGCCATCACCGTGATCTGGCTAACGATGGCGTCAATCCGTTTCAGGTTTGCTTCAACGTCAATTTTCGGATCGACCATCTTGTCAATGGTGAGCTTGATCCTGGCGAAATCCATCTTGTTCTCGGGTTGCTCAAGCAAGGCGACGAGGCGTTTGGCCTCAAGCGTCAGGTTAGCTCTGGCGACCGAACCCGCTTCACCCTGGGCGGATGAAATGCCAAATGCCAGCGAAACCAAGATTAGCAAGAGAGTCCGAAGAGTTTGCTTAGCCATGGATTACCTGCTCGAATAAGATTACCGCCTTCAGTCGAAATAGCCCTCTCGAAGTAAGCGACATAGAGTCGATAATATGAGGGCCGTAAAAACCTTCAACCCCGCGCAAAAGACCGCGTCTTGGTCACGAACTGATCGAGCTTGGCGCGCGCCGCGCCGGAGGCGATCACCTCGCGGGCGCGTTCGATGCCCGTGGCGATCGAATCTACCACGTTCGCGGCATACAGGGCCGCGCCGGAGTTCAGCGCCACGATCTCGCGCGCGGTGCCCGGCACATTTGCCAGCGCATCGAGCAGCATCGCTTTCGAGGCCGCCGCATCGGCGACCTTGATCTGCCGCGTCGAGGCCATATGAATGCCGAAATCCTCCGGGTGGATCTCGTATTCGCGTACCTGGCCGTCTTTCAGCTCACCAACCATCGTCGCGGCGCCGAGCGAAACTTCGTCGAGCCCGTCGCGGCCATACACCACGAGCGCATGTCTGGCCCCCATGCGCTGCATGACGCGCACCTGGATGCCGACGAGGTCTTCATGGAACACGCCCATCAGAATATTCGGCGCGCCGGCCGGGTTCGTCAGCGGGCCGAGGATATTGAAGATCGTGCGCACGCCCAGCTCGCGCCGCACCGCGGCGACATTCTTCATTGCCGGATGGTGCGACGGCGCAAACATGAAACCGATGCCGACCTCTTCGATGCACTCGGCGACCTGCTCGGGCGTGAGCATGATGTTCGCGCCGAGCGCTTCGATCACATCGGCGCTGCCCGACTTGGAACTGACGCTGCGGTTGCCATGCTTGGCGATGCGCGCACCCGCCGCCGCCGCGACGAACATCGAGGCGGTCGAAATATTGAAGGTATGCGCGCCATCGCCGCCCGTGCCGACGATGTCGATAAAGTGCTCATGCAGCGCGCCGGGTACTTCAACCTTGTTGGCAAACGCGCGCATCACGCCCGCCGCGGCGGCGATCTCGCCGATCGTTTCCTTCTTCACGCGCAGGCCGGTCAAGATTGCCGCCGTCAATGCGGGCGAGATTTCACCCGACATGATCTGGCGCATCAGATCACTCATCTCTTCATGAAAAATCTCGCGATGCTCGATGACGCGCTGGAGTGCTTCTTGTGGAGTCATGTGCAGAACCTTCAGGTATTCAGGAAATTGCGCAGCAGATCGTAGCCGCACTCGGTGGCGATCGATTCGGGATGGAACTGCACGCCTTCGATCTGCAATTCGCGATGCCGTACCCCCATGATTTCGCCATCCGCCGTCCACGCGGTAATTTCGAGACATGCCGGGCAGCTCTCGCGTTCAATCGCGAGCGAGTGGTAGCGCGTGGCCGTGAATGGCTGCGGCAGGCCGTGGAAGACGCCGATGTTCTTGTGCTCGATCGGCGAAAGTTTGCCGTGCATCAGGCGCTTGGCATGCACGATCTTGCCGCCGAAGGCCGCGCCGATCGATTGGTGGCCGAGACAAACACCGAGGATCGGCAGTTTGCCAGCGAAATGCTTGATCGCCGCGACCGAAATGCCCGCCTCCGCCGGCGAACACGGTCCGGGGGAAATAACCAGCCGCTCAGGTCGCAGCGCTTCGATCTGCTCAAGCGTGATCTGGTCGTTGCGGAACACGCGCACATCGGCGCCCAATTCGCCGAAATACTGCACAAGGTTGTAGGTGAAACTATCGTAGTTGTCGATCATCAGCAGCATGGCTTCGCTCCCACTCATTCGATCCGGGTGTCGAGGCCGTTCTCGGCCATTTCGGCGGCGCGCAGCACCGCGCGCGCTTTGCTCTGCGTTTCCTGCCATTCGGCTTCCGGGTTCGAATCGGCGACGATGCCCCCGCCGGCCTGCACATGGAGCTGGCCATCCTTAATCACGGCAGTGCGGATTGCAATCGCCACGTCGAGTTCGCCATCGAAGCCGACATAGCCGACCGCTCCGCCGTAGATGTTGCGCTTTGCCGGTTCAAGCTCGTCGATGATTTCCATCGCGCGCACTTTCGGCGCGCCCGACAGCGTTCCCGCGGGAAAAGCCGCGCGCAGCACGGCGATCGGCGCGGCGCGCTTGTCCTCGACTTCGCGCAGCTTTCCTTCGACGTTCGAGACGATATGCATCACATGCGAATAGCGCTCGATCGCGAATTTCTCGGTCACGCGGACCGTGCCGATGGCCGCGACACGACCGATATCGTTGCGCCCAAGGTCGAGCAGTTGCAGATGCTCGGCAAGCTCTTTCTCGTCGGAGAGGAGTTCCTTTTCGAGCGCGGCGTCCTCTTCCGGCGTAGCGCCGCGCCGGCGCGTGCCGGCCAGCGGCCGCGTGGTGACGACGCCGTCTTCGAGTTTGACGAGCAGTTCGGGCGAAGCGCCGACGACCTGAAAATCCTCGAAGTTGAAATAGAACATGTAAGGGCTCGGGTTGAGCGTGCGCAGGCTGCGATACAACGCCAGCGGGCTCGCGGCGAAGGGCTTGCTCATGCGCTGCGAAAGCACGACCTGCATGATGTCGCCGGCGACGATATATTCCTTCGCACGGGCGACGGCAGCCTTGAAAGCATCTTCACCGAAGCCTGAAACCGCGGGTACCGATGCGCTGCGTGTATCGGCGGGAATCTGCACCGGCTCGCGCAAGCGTGCGAGCAACTCCTTCAAGCGACGCCCCGCGCGGCGATAAGCGCCGGGCACTTCCGGCTCCGCATATACGACCAGCGTGAGCTTGCCTGAAAGGTTATCGACAATCGCGATCTCTTCGGACAGGAGCAGGATGATGTCCGGCGTGCCAAGTTCGTCCTTGGGCTCGTGCTGCGCGAGTTTGGGTTCGATATAGCGCACCGTATCGTAGCCAAAGCAGCCGACCAACCCGCCGCAGTAACGCGGCAAACCTTCACGCGGCGGCACTTTGATGCGTTGCAGGAACTCGCCAATATAGGCAAGCGGATCACCATAATCGCGGCGTTCGACGAGACGATCGTTCGTCAGCAGCATGGCCGAGCGGCCATAGACTTCGATGCGCGTATGCGCACGCAGGCCGATGATCGAATAGCGGCCAAAACGCTCGCCGCCCTGTACGGATTCGAGCAGATAGGTATTCGGTTCGTTGGCGAGCTTGAGGTAGATCGACAAGGGCGTGTCGAGATCAGCAAAGGTTTCCAGCGTCAGCGGGATACGGTTATAGCCCTGCTGGGCCAAGGCGAGGAATTCGGCTTCGGTCATCATGACTCCGGGATTTTTAGGCGCACAAGCCTCTTCTCGGCATCCTTGGCATAAGGATTTTTGCGCGGTGCAACCTGATCATCGAATCTCGCCGACGATTTAAAACCGCGGCAAGCAAGTTTGCGGAGCCTGGCGGCTCCGGCGCGTTAGCAAACGCGCCACACACATCCGCAGCATTGCCATCGCTCGGCAACGCAAACCGGAAACTGCTCCATTTCGATGTTTTGGCTCAGGCGCGTCATGGGGAATCAGGTATCGCCAGATCGGCGCTCGATATAGCGCAACAATTCGGGAAGAGCCGATATTACCCCGTCGCATTTAATCGTGTCCACCGGCCGGCCCTCGCTATAACCGTAATTCGCCAAGAGAACCGGCATGCCCGCGGCCTGGGCGGCTTCGGCATCGTTGGCCGAATCGCCGATCATGATCGCTCGTGCGGGGCTAACGCCAATCTGGGCGCAGGCGTGCAGCAAAGGCGCGGGGTCCGGTTTTTTTTGCGGCAGCACATCACCGCTGACAACGGCGTCGAAATACCGCGCAAGACCGACATGCTCAAGTAAAGGCAGCGTAAAAGCCTGCGCCTTGTTGGTCACAAGCCCAAGACGTATTCCTTGCGCCTTGAGTTGCTTTAGAGTGGGCTCAACGCCGTCGTAAATACGCGTCGCGTCGCCATTCACCACCGCGTAATGCCGCCTATAGACAGGCAGCCCGGCCTCGACGAGCGCGGGGTCGACGCTGCGGTCATCGCTTAAACAGCGCTGCACCAGATTGGGAATGCCCTTCCCGACGAAGCGCCGCACCTCCGCATACGTGCGCGACGCCTGCCCAAGCTCGGCCAACATGCGGTTCGCCGCGGTCAAAAGATCAGGCAGGGTATCCAGCAAGGTGCCGTCCAGATCGAACAGCACCGCATCGACGGCAAATTTCATTTAGAACCTGTTCAGAATCTGTCGCGAGAGCCCGTAACGCCACGAATTTGAAGCGCCTCCGGCGCTCATAAAGTTTGTCTCGCTTACGCTCGACTCGTGGTCAGCGGGGCGAAGAGCAGCGCAGAATCCGGAGTTTATGAGCGATAAATGAGGATTCCGAGCAGCACATGAGCCCCGATCACGGGATCGCAGCAAGATCATGAATAGGTTCTCAAACTTTCGCCAATTCGGCGCGCAGTGCTGCGATGACGCTGTCGTAGCGATGCGCATCCGAAGCCTTGCCAGCCCCAAAAACCGCCGAGCCCGCCACAAAGGTATCCGCCCCCGCTCGGGCGATTTCGGCGATGTTATCGACCTTCACACCGCCATCGACTTCGAGCAGCACTTGCTTTCCGGTCTTTTCCTGCCAAGCGTCGAGCCGCGCGCGCGCTTCGCTCAGCTTGCGCAACGTATGTGGAATGAAACTCTGCCCGCCAAAGCCCGGATTGACCGACATCAGCATGATCAGATCGATCTTGTCCATGACGTGATCGAGCCAGGCCAGTGGCGTGGCCGGATTGAAGACCAGCCCGGCCTGGCAGCCATGATCGCGGATCAAGGCCAGCGTGCGATCGACATGGCGCGAGGCTTCGGGATGAAAAGTAATGCAGTTCGCGCCCGCCTTGGCGAACATCGGCACCAGCGCGTCAACCGGCTCGACCATCAGGTGTACGTCGATCGGCGCATCGGTCAGGGGCCGCAGCGCTTCGCAAACCAGCGGACCGATCGTCAGATTCGGCACATAATGGTTATCCATCACGTCGAAGTGAATCCAGTCCGCGCCGGCCGCCAATACGTTCAACACTTCTTCGCCGAGCTTGGCGAAGTTCGCCGAAAGAATACTTGGAGCAATTCGATAAGTCACGCTACTTCCCCTCTGCAAAAATCCGCCTTGCTACAATATGAAAGATTCCCAATCGTTAAATGCTGACTAGGCGGCGCCCTCAAATACTTCCAGCGGCTGCGTCACTGCAAAACCTATCGACATAACGCGCAGAACCTGCCGGATTCGAAAATCTTACTTCGACTTGGCATTTGTGTTTAAACAAAACCATATACACCCCAAAGTTTCAGAACTAGCCTATCTTTGGTCGACCGCCATTATTTCATCGCGGGAAAACCTGGACACACTCATATCTACCGTTAAAGCAGCCCTGGAAGCTTCCACGACAAATGGAATCATAGATGTAGTGGTTAACGGAAATCCCAAACTGGCTATGGATCTAGCTGCCAATATCACAGCTTCAAATATTTTCAAAAGCTATCCAACTCCGCTTCGCATCTGGTCGATCCCAATAGGAGACAAACCTCACGCCTGGAATCAGTATCTGAATCACATATGGCCAAGGACTGAAACTACTTTTTTTATCGATGGCTATGTTCGCGTAAAAAACAAAGCGTTTAAATTAATTCATGACGCATTGACTAGCAATTCCAATTATTTTGCAGCAACGGGAGTGCCTACCGTAGGCCGCACAGCAGCTAAAGTTCGTGCAGAAATGCTTACCTCCGGCGGGATACACGGTAATTTATGCGCGCTCCCCTATCGCGTTATGCAAAAAATGTACGATTCCAATTTCCATATCCCGCTGGGCCTTTATCGCATAGACGCAACTCTGGGAGCCACGGTTTGCTTTGGGCTGGATCCGGCAAATCAAAAATGGGACGCAAAACGTATTTTTGTCCATCCCGATGCAACGTGGGATTTAGACGAAAAGAAATGGTGGAAATGGGCGGATATACGATCACAATTTAAACGCATACTCCGTCAAGCCCAAGGCGATTTAGAAAACATGGCAGTACGCCACCACATAGCAAAAATGAAAATGCCCGTATCCTCACTACCAACCACAGTAACTGAGCTTATTCAGCAATGGATGGAATCTTGCCCAGAGGAAGCGAGAAAACAACTCAATAATCCCCTGAGGCATTGCGCACTGCGGTTGCTGACTCAGCATCCGCGCGACTGGTCCCTCAGCAATCAAGCGCCTCAGTTTATCGCCAGCTTCGGCCCGAGCATCAACTGCGATAGTCGGCATTGATCTTCACATAGTCATACGAGAAATCGCAGGTCCACACCGTCGCATCGGCCTGTCCGCGCGCCAGATCGATGCGTACCGTGATTTCTTCCGCCTTCATCACGCGCGCGCCCGCTTCCTCGACATAGCTCGCGGCGCGTCCGCCTTTTTCCGCCACCAGGACCTCCTCGTTTCCGCTCGCAAGCCAAACACGAAGCTTGCTCACATCGAGATCGTCGACGCCGGCATAGCCAATCGCGGCCAGAATGCGGCCGAGGTTCGGGTCGGAGGCGAAGAACGCCGTTTTGACGAGCGGGGAATGCGCCACGGCATAGGCCACCTTGCGGCATTCGGCGCGATCTTTCCCGCCGCCGACGACAATGCTCATGAACTTCGTGGCGCCCTCGCCATCGCGCACGATCGCCTGCGCCAAGGGCACCGCGATATCGATCAGCGCCGCGCGCAGGGCCGCGAAATCGGCGCTCGCAGCATCCGTGATTTCCGGGGCGCCGCTTGCGCCCGTCGCGATCACGATGAAGGAGTCGTTCGTCGAGGTATCGCCATCCACGGTGATGCTGTTGAAGGAAAGGTCGGCGACTTCCTTGACCAGGGGATCGAGCAAGGATTGAGCAATCGCCGCGTCGGTGGCGACGAAGCCCAGCATGGTCGCCATGTTCGGTTTGATCATGCCGGCACCCTTGCTGATGCCCGTCAGGCTCACCGGCTTACCGCCCAGCGTAATACGCCGCGAAGCCGCCTTGGCCACGGTATCGGTCGTCATGATCGCATGCGCGGCGTCGAGCCAGCCGTCGGCGCGCAGGTCCGCCTTGGCGGCTGGCAAACCAGCCGTCAAGCGATCGACCGGCAGATGTTCGAGAATGACGCCGGTCGAAAACGGCAACACTTGCGCCGCCGTGATTCCGCACAAGGAGGCAACAGCCTCGCAGGTCGCGCGGGCATTGGTGAGACCGACTTCTCCGGTGCCCGCATTGGCATTACCCGTATTGATGACCAGCGCGCGAATCGCGCCACTCGGCAGATGCTCCTTGCAAACGGTAACGGGCGCGGCGCAAAAGCGGTTCTGCGTGAACACCCCTGCAACACGGCTGCCCTGGCACAGCTCGATCAAGGTCAGATCGCGGCGACTGGCCTTACGGATTCCGGCTTCCGCAACACCAAGACGCACACCGGCAACCGGAAAGAGTTCGGAAGCGGAAGGGGGATTCAAACGCACGGGCATAAGGGACTCCAAATCGTGGCAGCAAACGCAAGTTTCAAAGCAACCGGGCGCTCTTGAGCGCCCGGCAACGATACTGCATTTTATTTTGATCTGCTACGGCACCGTTCAGGTGAGCTTGCCGTGGCAGTGCTTGTATTTTTTACCTGACCCGCAGGGGCAAGGATCATTCCGGCCGATCTTCGGTCCAGCGTGGATCGGCATAGGCTTGGCCTCGCCTTCGTCCTGCGCCCCCAGAACCTCGTCATAATCGGCATGGTGATATTGAACGTTATCGGCCTCTTGAAGCAGCTCCGCTTCTTCGAGCTGCTCCTCGGAGCGCACCTGTACCGTCAGCAACAAACGCGTCACTTCCTGGCGCACGACATTGAGCAGGTTTTCGAACAATTCGAAAGCCTCGCGCTTGTATTCCTGCTTCGGATTTTTCTGTGCGTAACCGCGCAGGTGGATGCCCTGACGCAGATGATCGAGCGCCGCGAGATGCTCGCGCCAATGCGTGTCGAGGCTGTTAAGCATCACATTGCGCTCGAAGCCATGCCAGGCTTCCGAATTCACCGGCGCGATCTTCTCGGCGTAGGCGGCATCGGCCAGCTCAATCACGCGCTTCAGCAAATCCTCGTCGGACAAGCTCTGATCGGCCTCGCTCCAGGCGGCCACGGACGCCTTGACCTGGAATTCAGCCTCCAGCACGCGCTCAAAGCCCGGCAGGTCCCATTGCTCTTCAACGCTGTCCGCGGGCACATGCAGACGGAACATTTCGTGCAGCACGCCCTGGCGCATGCCCGTAATCGTTTCGCTGATATCGTCGGATTCAAGGATCTCATTGCGCTGAGCGTAGATAACCTTGCGCTGATCGTTCGCAACATCGTCGTATTCGAGCAATTGCTTACGAATATCGAAGTTGCGCTGCTCGACCTTGCGCTGCGCCGATTCGAGCGAGCGCGTGACGAGGCTGTGTTCGATCGCCTCACCCTCCGGCATTTTGAGCCGCACCATGATTGCATTGAGCCGCTCGCCCGCGAAAATCTTCATCAGCGGGTCTTCGAGCGAGAGGTAGAAGCGCGAGCCGCCCGGATCGCCCTGGCGGCCAGCGCGGCCGCGCAACTGGTTATCGATCCGGCGCGATTCATGGCGTTCGGTGCCGATGATCTTCAGGCCGCCGGCCGCAAGCACTTGCTCATGCACGGCGTTCCACTTGCTGCGCAACTGCTCGATCTGTTCGGTTTTTTGCGCGTCGGAGAGCGCTTCGTCCGCCTGGATCTGAACGATCTGCTTTTCGACGTTGCCGCCCAAAACGATGTCGGTGCCGCGGCCGGCCATGTTCGTCGCAATCGTAATCACGCCCGGCGCGCCGGCCTGCGCAACGATTTCGGCTTCGCGCGCATGCTGCTTTGCATTCAACACTTGATGCGGCAGCTTCTGCTGATCGAGCAAATGCGAAAGCAGCTCGGAGTTTTCGATCGAGGTCGTGCCGACGAGAACCGGCTGCCCGCGCTCATGGCAGTCCTTGATGTCGGCGATGATCGCCGCGTATTTTTCTTTCGCCGTGCGATAAACGAGATCGTTCAAATCCTTGCGGATCATCGGCCGGTTGGTCGGGATCACGACGGTTTCCAGACCGTAGATCTGATGGAATTCGTAGGCTTCGGTATCGGCCGTGCCGGTCATGCCGGCGAGCTTGCCGTACATGCGGAAATAATTCTGGAAGGTGATCGAGGCGAGCGTTTGGTTCTCGGCGTTGATCTGCACGCCCTCTTTCGCCTCGACGGCCTGGTGCAAGCCTTCGGACCAGCGGCGGCCGGCCATCAGACGTCCGGTGAATTCGTCGACGATGACGACCTCACCATTCTGCACCACGTAATGCTGGTCCTTGTGGAACAAGGTATGCGCGCGCAATGCCGCGTACAGATGATGAATCAGCAAAATATTGGCCGGGTCGTAAAGGCTCGACCCTTCCGCCAGCATCCCGGCGCGCGCGAGCAAAGCTTCCGCGGTCTCGTGCCCCTGCTCGGTCAACAGCACTTGGTGCGCTTTAAGATCGACCGAGTAATCGCCGGGCAGATTGGCGCGCTCTTCGTCCGACAACCCCTCGCCGCCTTCCTGCGGCTTGAGCAAGGGCGCGATGGCGTCCATCTTCAGGTAAATATCGGTATGGTCCTCGGCCTGGCCGGAAATAATCAGCGGCGTGCGCGCTTCATCGATCAGGATCGAATCGACCTCATCGACGATCGCGAAATTCAAACCGCGTTGAACCCGGTCGCCCGCGCCATAAACCATGTTGTCGCGCAGATAATCGAAACCGAATTCGTTGTTCGTGCCATAGGTAATGTCGGATGCGTAGGCGGCTTGTTTGTCCACATGGCTCATCTGCGAGAGATTGCAGCCGGTGGTCAAACCGAGAAAAGCGTAGAGGCGCCCCATCCACTCCGCATCGCGGCTGGCGAGGTAGTCGTTCACCGTCACGATGTGGACGCCCTTGCCCGACAAGGCATTCAAGTAGGCCGCCAGCGTCGCCATCAAGGTTTTGCCTTCGCCGGTGCGCATTTCCGCGATTTTGCCGTAGTGCAGTACCATGCCGCCGATGAGCTGCACATCGAAATGGCGCATGTTGAAAACCCGCTTGCCCGCTTCGCGTACAACCGCAAAAGCCTCTGGCAAAATCTTGTCGAGTGTTTCGCCGTTCGCGACACGCTGCTTGAACTCATCGGTCTTGGCCCGCAACTGCTCGTCGCTCAAGGGGGCGACAGTGGGCTCTAGCGCATTGATGGCGCGCACCGCCTGCGAATACTGGCGAATCAGCCGCTCGTTGCGGCTACCAAAGATTTTCTTGAGAAGACCGGCGATCATGTCTAAATGGTGGGCAGACGGCAAAGCGATGATGATAGCACGCCCCTCCTTCACCCCTTCCCGGCGAGCCCCCTATGGCGTGGAGTATGTGCAATGAAACAACGCGTGCAGACGATTGGCGACTGCCTGAACGGCAATTCGCCCTTGGCGCGGCTACAGGAACACGCCTTGCATCTTGGCCGCTTGCAGCGGCAACTGGCGTTACTCTTGCCGGACTATCTGCAAGACAGCGTGGCGGTGGCAAATTTCCGGCAGGGCGTGCTGGTGCTACACGTTGCGAGCGCAGCCATCGCAGCGCGCATGAATCTGATCCTGCCGCGCCTGCGCGAGGGCTTTTTTGCGCAGGGCTCCGCCATTGATGAGCTGAGGGTAAAGATTCGCCCGTCCCACGCGGAATATCGCCGCCCGGCTCCCACTCGGGCCGTCAGCGCGGAAGCCTTGAGTGGCATCGAAACGCTGCGCGCGGCCTTGCCCGGTGATTCACCGCTGTCCGAACCGCTGAACCGCCTGCTAATGCACGTTGCGCGCAAGCCGCGCAACGATCCGTTATCTAAATGACCGGCACGAACAGGCGTTCGCCGATCAACAGCGCGAAGAAAATCAATGCGGCATACACGGCAAAACGGAACAGCCTGCCCGCCAAGGTGAGATATTTGCGCTGGTGCGTAAAGATGTAGGCGCACAGCGATGCGCAGATGCCGAGACCGAGCAGGAGACCGATGAGCCGGAAAATCAGCATCGCACTCTGCTCACGCGAACTGAAGCGCAACTGCTTTCGCCAAGGTCGCAGGCACTGTGGAGTCCTGTTCAAAAGTGACCAGTTCCCATGCCGCAGCATCTTCAAGCAAGGCGCGCAGGATCTGATTATTCATTGCGTGACCCGACTTATGCGCGCTATAGGCTGCGAGTAAGGGATGCCCCGCCAGATAAAGATCCCCAATCGCATCGAGAACCTTGTGCTTCACGAACTCGTCGGCATAACGCAAACCATCGGCATTCAAAACCCGGTATTCGTCCATGACGATTGCGTTATCGAGACTGCCGCCGCGCGCCAAACCGTTGTCGCGCATATATTCGACTTCGTGCATAAAGCCGAAGGTCCGCGCGCGCGCAACATCGCGCGCATAGGATTGTTCCGCGAAGTCGACCGTCACTTCGGTTCCGGTGCGGTCGATCGCGGGATGATTAAACTGGATCGAAAACGCAAGGCGGAACCCATCGTGCGGCGCCAGACGCACCCACTTATCGCCATCCCGCACTTCAACCGTTTTTTTAACGCGCAAGAAGCGTTTTGGCGCAGGCTGGGCTTCGATGCCCGCGGACTGGATCAGAAACACGAAAGGCGCCGACGAGCCGTCGAGAATCGGAATTTCGGGGCCCTCGACATCGACATAGGCATTATCGACACCGAGTCCCGCAAGTGCCGACATCAGATGTTCGACTGTGCCGATCTTCGCCGCGCCATTCTGCAAGCCCGAGCATAGACGCGTATCGACGACGGAATAAGGGCTTGCAGGAAGATCCACGGGCGGATTCAGATCTACGCGCCGGAACACAATCCCCGTGTCCACGGCGGCTGGCCGCAACGCCAGAGTGACCTTGATCCCGCTATGCAGACCGACTCCAGTTGTAGTCACAACAGACTTGAGGGTGCGCTGACGAATCATGGCCGCCACTCCCTAAACCAAATAGCTAAAACTATGGAATTTTAGCATTCAAGCTGAAACATGAAAAACAAAGGCCCTGGGATAAGCCCAGGGCCTCGGAGCGAGGTCTATGCGACTCAGTCCGCCTGCTTGCGCAGGAAAGCGGGAATATCCAAAGTACCGAAACCGTTCGCGCTCATCGCCTCCACCGTGCTGCGGCGATGCTGACGGCGAATTACCGCCGGCTGTTCGAGATCGGCGTAATTGACTTCGATACCGACATTGTCGGTTCCGGTGCGAATGACTTGCATCGGCGGTTTTTGCGCAGCGGCTTTTGCAACCCCCAAGCCGGTTGCAACCACCGTAACGCGAATGCGATCTTCCATCGCATCATCGAATACCGTGCCATAAATGACGAAGGCATCCTGGTGGGCAAACGCACGCACAGTGCTCACCGCCTCGCGCACTTCGCTCATCTTCAAACTACGGCTCGCGGAAATATTGAGCAGCACACCGCGCGCGCCCGAAAGCTCGACGCCTTCGAGCAGCGGACAGCACGCGGCCTGTTCTGCTGCGATCCGCGCGCGATCCAGACCGGCAGCCTCCGCCGAGCCCATCATCGCGCGGCCCATTTCCGCCATCACGGTGCGCACGTCCTGGAAGTCGACGTTGACGAGGCCATGCACATTGATGATCTCGGCAATCCCGCCGACCGCATTGCGCAGCACGTTATCCGCCGAGCGGAAGCATTCTTCCACGCTCGCGTCATCGCCGTAGACTTCCATCAATTTCTCGTTGAGCACGACGATCAGGGAGTCGACATGCTTTCCAAGTTCTTCGATTCCGCTATCGGCAACGCGGCTGCGGTTTTCAAAATCGAAAGGCTTCGTCACGACGCCGACGGTCAAAATACCCATCTCGCGCGCGATCTCGGCAAACACCGGCGCCGCTCCGGTGCCCGTTCCGCCGCCCATGCCAGCAGTAATGAAAACCATATGCGCGCCTTCGAACGCGCTTGCGATCCGTTCGCGCGCATCCAATGCCGCGGTACGCCCCGCTTCGGGCTTCGCGCCCGCGCCCAGCCCTGTTTCGCCAAGCTGAATCTTGACAGGTGCGCTGCTGCGCTTGAGCGCCTGAGCGTCGGTGTTGGCGCAAATGAAATCGACGCCCTTCACCCCTTCACGGATCATGTGGTCGACCGCATTGCCGCCGGCACCGCCAACGCCAACCACCTTGATGACAGTACCGGTCGCTTCCTTTTCCCTGATCTCGAACATCCGAATTGCCTCCTCACTCAACCGGCAGCAGCAGCCTGCACGCTTTTAACAGGACCACCTAAATATAGTGCGCCGGCGAAATTTTATAACTAAATATTGGTGTCAAGCTATAGATTTTGTCGAAAGTGACAAATATATCGTCGCCTATGTCAGAAATTGCGTTCCAGCCACGCCATGACTCGCTGGAACGTCTGTTTTACATTGCGTGTTTCACGTGCCTGCATCCCTCGCCGGCGTTGCGCGGCCCCTTCGAAAAGCAGCCCCATTGCATTCGCGTACTGCGGATGACAAACCATGTCCGCAAGACTGCCCTGGTAATTCGGGATTCCGATGCGGACCGGGGTATGAAAAATCTCTTCACCCAATTCGACCACACCCGCCAACACCGCCGAGCCTCCCGTCAGAACAAGCCCGGAAGAAAGCAGCTCCTCATATCCGCTGCGGCGCAACTCTCCTTGGACCAACTCGAAGAGTTCCGATACGCGCGGCTCGATCACATCGGCCAATGCCTGGCGCGAAAGCTTGCGCGCCGCCCGCTCGCCAACGCTTGGCACATCGATCATCGCTTCGGGATCGACGAGCGCGGGCATCGCCACGCCATGACGAATCTTGATGTCTTCCGCCTCCGCCGTCGGCGTGCGTAACGCCATTGCGATATCGTTCGTGATCTGATCGCCCGCCACGGGGATGACCGCCGTGTGACGAATCGCCCCCTGCGTGAAGACTGCGATGTCGGTCGTGCCGCCGCCAATATCGACGAGACAGACGCCAAGCTCCTTTTCGTCCTCCGACAGCGTTGCAAAGCTCGATGCCAGCGGCTGCAACACGAGGTCGACGACCTCAAGCCCGCAACGGCGCACACACTTGATCAGATTCTGCGCGGCGGACACCGCGCCCGTAATGATGTGCACCTTCACTTCGAGCTTGACGCCGCTCATGCCGATCGGCTCGCGCACGCCGTCCTGGCCGTCGATGATGAATTCCTGGGTCAGGATATGCAAAATCTGCTGATCGGCCGGAATCGGCATCGCGCGCGCGACTTCAATGACGCGCTCGACATCAAGCGGCGTCACCTCCTTATCCTTGATCGCCACCATGCCGTTACTGTTAAAGCTGCGGATATGGCTGCCGGCGATGCCGGTATACACATCGCGAATCTTGCAGTTGGCCATCAGCTCAACTTCCTGCACGACACGCGAAATCGCATCCACGGTCGCTTCGATGTTGACGACCACGCCTTTACGCAGACCACTCGACGGCTGCGAGGTCGCACCAACCACCTCGAGACGGCCATCCGGCCTCAGCTCACCGACAAGGCAGGTGATTTTCGAAGTGCCGATGTCCAGCCCGACGATCAGATCCTTATGTTCCTTACTCATTGCTTGCCTCTGCTGGGGGGAAGAGTGGCATCGGCCACACGCACCGCAAATCCACTGGGATAACGAAGATCCGCTACGCTCGGCTTGCCTGGCAATTTGCTCCGGGCCTCGGGCCATGCGGAAACGAAACGCGACAAACGCGAAGCGAGCGGCTCCTGGGCTTGTTCTTTGCCAAGCTCCACGACCAGCCCATCGGACAAATGCAACTGCCACGCCTCACGCGGAGAAAGCGCAACCGCTGCGATTTGCAGTTTGAGCGGTACAACTTTTTCGGAGAATTGTTTGTAATGCTCCAACACCTCGCCCGCCGAACCTTCGGGGCCAGCAAACACCGGCATCCTGGCATTACTGGCCGCGGTAAACACTTCGCCGAACTGGTTCACCAGGCGCATATCTCCGCTGTCGCCGGACTTCCAGTAAGCCACCGCGACATGTTCTTCGAGCACGACCTCAAGCGTCGCGGGCCAGACGCGCCGCACTTCGGCGTGCCGGACCCAGGGCAGCTTTTCGAGCGCCGCGCGCGCATCGTCGAGCTTGAGGTTAAAGAAATTATTGCCATGCAGGCTGGAGCGCGCCGCGTACTCCAACTGTGCCGTCGTCACCTGCGACAAGGGCGATACCACCAGCACTTCCCTGAAACTGAAAATCGGCAGCGACAAGGCCAGCTTCACTGCCGCATAACCGATTGCGATCGAAGCGGCCAGCAACACCATATCGGCGAGCGGATTCATCCACTCGGGCCGATGCCAAAGACCGCGCGGCTCGCTCGCATTCGGTGTGCGGGCGGGCCCAGAACGGCCAAAGGCGGGTTGGTGTTCAGCCAAGACTTGCCCCTTGCAGAATTTCGAGACACAGCGCTTCGAAAGAAACTCCCGCGGCACGCGCCGCCATGGGGACCAGGGAATGCGAAGTCATGCCCGGCGCGGTGTTCATTTCGAGAAACGAAAAACTACCGTCGGCGCGCAGCATCACATCGGCGCGTCCCCAGCCACGGCAACCAAGCACGCGAAACGCACGCAATGCAGCCGCGCAGATCTGCTCATCGACCGCGGCGGCAATACCCGCAGGGCAGTGATAGTGCACGGCATCGGTGAAATATTTGTTCTCGTAGTCGTACTTGCCTTCCGGCGCTTCGATACGCACGAGCGGCAAAACCCGGTCGCCGAGCACGGCGGCGGTCAACTCCTGCCCGGCGATGAATTTTTCCGCGATGACAAGCGAATCGGATTTGCAGGCCAGCGCGAAGGCCGCATTCAATGCGGCGGCGCTGTCCACTTTCGTCACGCCGATCGAAGAACCTTCGCGCGCCGGTTTCACGATCAGGGGCAAGCCAAGTTCATCGACCACTGCGGCAAGATCGCTTTCCGGCGTCAACACCCGATAGCGCGGCGTCGGCACGCCGCTCGCAAGCCACACGAGTTTCGTCCGCCACTTGTCCATCGCCAGGGCGGAGGCCATGACGCCGCTTCCCGTATAAGGCACGCCTAGGGTTTCGAGCACGCCTTGCACTGTGCCATCCTCGCCGAAGCGGCCGTGCAATACGATGAAAGCGCGTGCGAAGCCGAGCCGTTTGATCTCCCATATTGGCTGCTCGGCCGGATCAAAAGCATGCGCATCGACACCCTGCGCTTTGAGCGCGGCCAGCACGGCTTCGCCCGAAAGCAGCGAAATCTTGCGCTCGGCGGAGTTCCCGCCCATCAGCACCGCAACCCTGCCAAGCTGTTTTACGTCACCCATATTGCCTACGCCTTCACCAGCTTGCCTGGCACGCCGCCAACCGAGCCGGCGCCCATTGTGATTACCACGTCGCCATCGCGCGCGGCTTCAAGAATCCGTTCCGGCATTTCGCCGATGTCTTCGACAAACACCGGCTCGATCTTGCCCGCCACACGCAGCGCACGCGCGAGCGAGCGGCCATCCGCGGCGACGATCGGCGGCTCACCGGCCGCATAAACATCGCTCAGCAGCAAACAATCGACCGATCCGAGCACGCGCACGAAATCCTCAAAGCAATCGCGCGTGCGCGTGTAGCGGTGCGGCTGGAACGCCAGCACGAGGCGACGCTCGGGAAACGCGCCGCGCGCGGCCGCCAGCGTGGCCGCCATTTCGACCGGGTGGTGGCCGTAATCGTCGATCAAAGTAAAGCCGCCGCCCGCCGGCAACGCCACTTCGCCGTAGCGCTGAAAGCGCCGGCCAACACCGCCGAATTCGGCCAGGCCCTTGGCGATCGCCTCATCCGATACGCCGACCTCGGACGCCACTGCGATCGCCGCCAGCGCATTGAGCACGTTATGCATGCCGGGCAAATTCAGCGTGACCGGGAATCGCACCAGAGAACCGTTCTTGCGCACGGCGTCGAAATGCATCTGCGCGCCTTCCGCACGGATGTTTTCGGCGCGCACATCCGCCGACGGGTCCAGGCCATAACGAATGATCTGCTTCGACACGAAAGGCATGATCTCGCGCACGTTCGGATCGTCGACGCACAGCACGCCCACGCCGTAAAACGCAAGCCGGTTCAAGAAATCGATGAACGCATGCTTGAGCCGCGCAAAGTCGTGCCCATAGGTTTCCATGTGATCGGCGTCGATATTCGTAACGACCGAAATCACCGGACTCAACATCAGGAACGAAGCGTCCGACTCATCCGCCTCGGCGACGAGAAAGTCACCGCTGCCGACGCGCGAATTGGCGCCGACGGCATTCAACCGGCCGCCGATCACGAAGGTCGGGTCCAGCCCGCCTTCGCGCAGCACGCTCGCCACCAGACTCGTCGTGGTCGTTTTGCCGTGCGTTCCGGCAATCGCGATGCCCTGCTTGAGCCGCATCAGCTCGCCGAGCATCTGCGCGCGCGGCGCCACGGGAATCGAACGCGCGCGCGCGGCGATCACTTCGGGGTTATCGCGCTGCACCGCCGTCGAGGTCACGACCACATCGGCATTCGCCACATTTTCGGCCGCATGCCCTTGAATCACGCGGATGCCCAGACTCGCCAAACGCCGCGTCGTCGCCGTATCGGCTAAATCCGAACCGCTCACCGTATAGCCCTGGCCAGCCAGCACTTCGGCGATCGCGCTCATCCCGGCGCCGCCAATTCCGACGAAATGGATGTGCTTGATCTTGTGTTTCATTTCCTGCGACCGCGAACCGAAAAGAAAAATATGCGATTGTACTTACAGATCACTTCGCTCCGCTCCGAATGTTCATTTTGTTTCATCATGCCGCCCTCTTTTCCGCCGTCAGCGACTCAAGAATTTCAGTGATCCGCTCGATCGCATCGCGCCGGCCGAGGCACCGCGCGGTCTGCGCCATCGCCAGGCAACGCGCGCGATCAAGCCCCGCCAGGCAGCGCGCGAGCGACTCTCCACTCAGCTCGGCCTGCGGCAGATAAATCGCCGCGCCCGCGCGCGCGAGCAGCTCCGCGTTGTCGCGCTGATGCGAAGTCGTCGACACCACCAGCGGCACGAGCACACTCGCGACACCCGCCGCGGTCAACTCGGCCACGGTAATCGCGCCGGCCCGGCAAATCACTAGATCCGCCGCGGCCAGGCGCTCCGGCATGTCGTCGATGAAATCGCGCAGTTCCGCCTCGACGCCAGCCTGCCGATACGCCACGCGCAGCGCATCGATATGCGCCTTGCCGGATTGATGCGTCACGCGCGGACGCGCCTCCGCCGGCAATTGCGCCAAAGCTTGCGGCATCGCTTCGTTCAAAACCCGCGCGCCGAGGCTTCCGCCCACAACCAGCACGCGCAGCGGCCCGCTGCGTTGCGCATAGCGCTGCTCGGGATCGGGCAGGGCGCAAATTTCCCGCCGCACCGGATTTCCGGTCACGACGGCCTTGTTTGCGAGCGCACCGAAATTTCCCTCAAAACCAAACAGCACCCGGCGCGCGAAAGGCGCCAGCAAACGGTTCGAAAGCAAGGGCGCGGCATCGGCATTAACCAGGGCCAGCGGCCGTTTGCCGAGCCCCGCCACGATACCGCCCGGAACCGTGACGTAGCCACCCATGCCGAGCACAACATCGGGACGCGCCTCGCGCATCAGCGCGCGCACGCGCCAAAGGCTGCGCAGAAAAGCCAGGGCGCCGCCGAACGCATGTTTGAGCCCCTTGCCGCGCAGCCCCGCAAAGGCGATCGTGTCGAGCCGAAACCCGTGACGCGGCACAAGTTCGCGCTCCATGCCGTGCGCGGTGCCGAGCCAGCGGATCCGCCAGCCGCGCTCCTGCATCGCGCTCGCGATCGCCAGCCCGGGGAAGATGTGCCCTCCCGTTCCGCCCGCCATCACCATCAATGTGCGCGTGGCGCTCATGCCCGGCCTCCGCGCATGAGCTGACGGTTTTCCCAATCAATACGCAGCACGACCGCAAGCGCGAGACAGTTCGCCAAAATGCCCGAGCCGCCAAAACTCATCAGCGGCAAGGTCAGGCCCTTGGTCGGCAAGAGGCCCATGTTCACGCCCATGTTGATGAAGGACTGCACGCCAAGCCAGATTCCGATGCCTTGCGCGACCAGACCGGCGAAGTGCCGTTCGAGCGCATGCGCCTGGCGGCCGATCGAGAAACAGCGCAGCACCAATATCGCAAACGCGGCGATCACGGCCGCGACACCGGCGAAACCGAGTTCCTCCGCGATCACGGCGAGCAGGAAGTCGGTATGCGCTTCGGGCAGATAGAAAAGCTTTTCGATGCTCGCGCCCAAACCGACCCCCGTCCATTCGCCGCGACCGAACGCGATCAAGGCATGCGAGAGCTGATAGCCTTTACCGAAAGAGTCCTGCCACGGGTCCATGAAGCCCAGCACGCGTTCGCGCCGGTAAGGCGAGAGCCAGATCAGCAAGACAAAACCGACCAAGGCGACAACGATCAGCAAGACGAAGATGCGCGCGTTGATGCCGCCAAGGAAAAGCACGCCAAAGGCAATCGCCGTAATCACGACGAACGCGCCAAAATCCGGCTCGCGCAGCAGCAAGGCGCCGACGAACAGAATCATCGCGGTCAGCGGCAGGAATGCGCGGCGGAAACTTTTCATCTGTCCGAGTTTGCGCACCGTGTAATCGGCGGCATACAGCGAGACCGCGAGCTTCATCAATTCCGACGGCTGCAAATTGGCCACGCCAAACCCGATCCAGCGCCGCGCGCCATTTACATCGCGGCCCACATGCGGAATCAATACGGCAAGCAACAGCACGACGCCGACCGCAAAACCATACGGTGCCAGTTTCTGCAATTGCGTTGTCGGCACACGAAAGACCAATGCGCCCGCGACCAGTCCGATCACCAGAAAAACGACATGCCGAATCAAAAAGTACATCGGCTGATAACCGGAAAAACGGCTGCCCTCGGCGGTTGCGATCGAAGCCGAATACACCATGACGACGCCCAGCAGCAACAAGGTGGCAGCAGACCAGATCAAGGCCGGATCGAGTTCGCGCGGCGTCTGCGCGACGCCCACGAGACGACCGACGGCGCGGCTTGCCGCGTGATGCCCCATCGGCAAGGCGGGCTCCGAGCGCCCCAGGAAAATACCGAACCGTTCCCGCAGATTCATATGCGGACCACTCCAGGCAATGCCCACGCCGCCGCGCAAAACACCTCGGCACGGTGCGCATAATTACGGAACATGTCGAGGCTCGCGCACGCCGGCGAAAGCAGTACAACGTCACCCGGCACGGCGCGCGCATTCGCTTCGCGCACGGCAGTGGGCAAATCATCCGCGAACACCAGTTCGACTCCGCTGGCGGCGACTGCCTCGGCAATCCGGCGCGCATCGCGGCCAATCAAAATCACGGCACGCGCATGCGCGGCCAGGGCGTCGCGCAGCGGGGTGAAATCCTGCCCCTTGCCGTCGCCACCCGCGATCAGCACGACCTTGCAACCCAGACCTTCGAGCGCGGCCAGCGTCGCGCCGACATTGGTGCCTTTCGAATCGTCGTAGAAGCGGACGCCGTCGCCGCGCTCGGCGATCTTTTCGACACGATGCGGCAGACCGCGGAAATTACGCAGACCTTCGATCATCGCGGGCATCGGCAAACCGATCGCGTCACCGAGCGCCAGCGCGGCCAAGGCATTGGCGACGTTATGCTCGCCGGCGAGCGGCAAGGCGTCACGCGCGAGCAGGGGTTCCTGACCGCGCGCCAGCCAACGCACACCACGCGTATCGATCACGCCGAAGTCATCGCGCTGCGTCGGCCGGTCGGTACCGAAAGTGAATACCCGCATGCCTGCGCGGCGCATTGCGACAACGCGCGCGTCCTGGCGATTCAGAACTTGAGCCGCGGCGCCGTCGAAAATACGCGCCTTCGCGGCGGCATAATCGTCGAGCCCGGTGTAGCGGTCGAGATGATCATCGCTGATGTTGAGCACACTTGCGGCATCCGGCGCCAGGCTGTGAACCGTTTCAAGCTGGAAACTCGACAATTCAAGCACCCAAGCCTGCGCGGGCCGTTTTTCATCGGCACGGCGCAGCCACTCGTCGAGCGCGGCGGGGCTGATATTGCCGGCCACCGCGGTTTCCAAGCCTGCCGCGCGGCACAAAGCCCCCATCAAACTTGTCGTCGTCGTTTTGCCGTTCGTGCCGGTAATCGCAATCAGCTTCGGACGGGGCCGCACAGCATTCAAAACCTGCGCAAACAACTCGATTTCGCCGGTGATCGGAATACCGCGCCGCACGGCGGCTTGCACGACCGCTTCACGCTGCGACAGGCCGGGGCTGATCGCCAATAGCGTCACTCCGTCGAGCAGGGATTCCGTAAACGGGCCGCACACCACTTCCACGCCAGCGAGCGCCCGCACGGTAGCGATGCCCGGCGGCTGCGCGCGCGAGTCCGCCACCCGCACACGCGCGCCTTCGCGCGCCAGATGCCGCGCCAGAGCGAGCCCTGATTCACCTGAACCCAGCACGAGAACGAGACGGCCTGTGAATTCCATAAACGCTTAGCGCAGCTTCAAGGTCGACAGCCCGAACAACACGAGCATCAAAGTGATGATCCAAAAACGCACGACAACCTGCGTTTCCTTCCACCCGCTCAACTCATAGTGGTGGTGCAGCGGCGCCATGCGGAAAATCCGCTTGCCGCCCGAATATTTGAAATACCCGACCTGAACCATGACGGACAGCGCTTCGGCAACAAAGAGCCCGCCCATGATGAAAAGCACGATTTCCTGACGCACGATCACGGCGACGGTCCCCATCGCGGCGCCCAGCGCCAGCGCCCCGACATCGCCCATGAACACATCCGCCGGATAGGCGTTGAACCACAGGAAACCGAGACCCGCGCCGCACAAGGCGCCGCAGAACACGGCCAACTCCCCGGCTCCCGCGATAAAGGGCACACCGAGGTATTTCGAGAACACCGCATGGCCCGCCACGTAGGCGAAGACCGCGAGCGCCGCCGAGACCATCACGGTCGGCATGATCGCGAGACCATCGAGCCCATCGGTCAAGTTCACCGCGTGGCCTGTCCCATTGATAACGAAATAAGTCAGCACAATAAAACCGAATATCCCAAGCGGATAAGCAACCGTCTTGAAGAAAGGCACGATCAGTTCGGTTTCGGCAAAGTCGGTCGCGCTCAGACCCAGATAAACCGCCGCGCCCCCCGCGATCAGCGAAGTCCACAAATACTTCCAGCGCGAGGCCAAGCCTTTGGGATCGCGATGCACGACCTTGCGCCAATCGTCGACCCAGCCGACCGCCCCGAAACCGAGCGTCACAAACAGCACAACCCAGATATAGCGATTCTTCAAATCGCCCCACAGCAATGTCGTCACCCCGATCGCAATCAAAATCAAAGCGCCGCCCATCGTGGGCGTGCCGGCCTTCGTCAAATGCGACTTGGGACCATCGTCGCGCACGGCCTGGCCGATTTTTTTGGCGGCCAGCCAACGGATCAGACCGGGACCGAAGATGAACGAAATCATCAGGGCCGTCAGCGCCGCGAGCATCGTCCGCAGCGTGATGTAGCCAAAAACATTGAAGGCACGGATATCTTTACCGAGCCAGAGCGCAAGTTCGAGCAGCATGCAGCTTGCCTTAATCCTTCACCGCGATCGCATCCGCGACGCGTTCCATTCGCATAAATCGGGAACCTTTGACCAGCACGGCCGTGCCGGGCGCCAGCTCGGCGCGCAACGCCGTGACCAAGGCTTCGGAGGAGCCGAAATGCGCACCGCCTTCACCAAAATTGCGCGCCGCTACTTCACTGTGTTCACCAAGCGCGAAAAGCATGTCGACGCCCTGGCTTTTGGCGTAACCGCCGATTTCATCGTGATACTGCGCAGCGCGATCGCCAATCTCGCCCATATCGCCAAACACCAGCAGCTTGCGGCCCGGCATCATCGCCAGCACATCGATGCCGACGCGCACCGAGTCGGGATTGGCGTTGTAGGTGTCATCGAGCAAGGTGGCGCCGTTTTCCGCCGCGCGCACCTGCAAGCGCCCTTTCGTGCCGGAGTAAGCGCCCAGCCCGACGGCGATGGTTTCCAACGCAACGCCCGCCGCCAGGCAGGCCGCCGCCGCCGCGCAGGCATTGCGCACATTGTGCAAACCCGGCACTTGCAACACGAACTCGCACTGACCCGCTGGCGTACTCAAGCTCACGCGGTTCGCCAGACCCTGCGGCCTGGCCTGCGCGAAAACATCGGCGGACTTGCTGAGGCCGAAACGCAGCACCGTGCGTCCGGCGTTGAGCGCCATCCACTGTTCGGCATGCGGATCGTCGGCATTGACGACCGCCACGCCCGCAGGTCCGAGCGCTTGATAAATCGCGCCTTTCTCGGCCGCAACCTCGCCAAGCCCGCCCATGCCCGCCAAATGCGCGCGCTGGGCGTTGTTGACGAGCGCAACTGTCGGCCGCGCAATATCGGCGAGATAGGCAATTTCGCCGGGGTGATTCATGCCCATTTCGAGCACCGCCGCGCGATGTTGCGCGCGCAGCATGAGCAGCATCATCGGCATGCCGATGTCGTTGTTCAGATTGCCCTGCGTCGCCAGCACCGCATCATCGCCCGCCCCGGCTGCATGCGCATCCACGCGCAAAATCGCGGCACACATTTCCTTCACGCTGGTTTTGCCGTTGCTGCCGGTTACGCCAATCAGCGGCAGATCAAAACGCGCGCGCCACCAGGCCGCCAAGCGCCCGAGCGCAAGACGCGTATCGTCCACCACCACGACCGGCAAGGGGAATTGCCCCGGATCGCCGGCCCGCACGTCAACGAGCGCCGCGACGGCGCCGCCGGCGGCTGCGGCCGCGAGATAGGCATGCCCGTCGAAATTCTCGCCGCGCAATGCGACGAACAACTGTCCCGGCGCGGGTTTGCGCGAATCCGAACCGACCGACGCGATGTCCACATCAGCGCCGAATTGCCGCCCGCCGGTTGCCAGCGCTACATCAGAGAGCCGCATCACGACTAGCCTCCCTTTCCGCGCTGGCGCAGCGCGGCGCGCGCATGTTCGGCATCCGAAAACGGGAACTTCACGCCTGCGATTTCCTGATAGGGTTCAGCGCCTTTGCCTGCGATCAGAATCACATCGCCGCTCGCAGCCTGCTTGAGCGTTTCGGCAATCGCTTCCGCGCGGTCGACGATCCGCAGCGCAAACCCGCCCGTGGTCCGCGCAACCTGATCGACGATCGCCGCCGGGTCTTCGGTGCGGGGGTTATCGCTCGTCACGACAACTCGATCGGCGAGCCGCGCCGCAAGCGCCCCCATCAGCGGGCGCTTGCCCGCATCGCGATCGCCGCCGCAGCCGAACACACAGATCAATTTTCCGCCGCGCTCTTTCGCGCTGGGCCGCAGCGCCAGCAAAGCCTGCTCAAGCGCATCGGGGGTGTGGGCATAGTCGATGACGACAAGCGGCTCCATCCCGCCGCTAACAATTTGCATACGGCCCGGCGGCGGCGTTAAGCCTTTGACGGCTTCGCATGCCTGCTCGAACGCGATCCCGCCCGCGAGCAGGCTGCCCAGCACCGCCAGCAGATTCGCGACGTTGAAGCGCCCGACGAGCGGCAGGTTCAGCGTATGACGCCGCCCTGCCCACACCACATCGAAACTCATTCCGGCGCCGGCGGCGCGGATATCCGCCGCGGCCAATACGAACATGTCGGCGGGCGGGTTTTCGAAATGCGCCTCCAGCGTATAGCCAATTGTCAGCGGTAGACTTACGGCGCATTCCCGCGCCAACTTCAAACCGAATGCGTCGTCGAGATTGATGACCGCCGCGCGCAGCCCCGGCCACACAAACAGCCGCGCCTTGGCTTCGGCGTAGGCTTCCATCGTCTTGTGATAATCGAGATGGTCGCGCGTGAGGTTTGTGAACACCGCCGTATCGAAACTCGCGCCGTTGAGCCGCCCTTGTTCGAGCCCGATCGAGGACACTTCGAGCGCCGCCGCCTGCGCGCCGGCCGCCACGAATTCAGCCAGCGTGGTCTGCAAGGAAACCGCATCCGGCGTGGTGTTCGCCGTTTCGACGAGCGCATCGGGAAAGCCCGCGCCCAAGGTGCCAATTACCCCGCAAGGCTTCTGCAAAGCCGCATAGGCGCGCGCGATCCATTGCGTCGTCGAGGTTTTGCCGTTGGTGCCCGTCACGCCGATCAAACGCAGTTGGCGCGAGGGTTCCCCGAAAATCTGTGCGGCGATGTCTCCCGCCAACGTCTGCAAATTCTCGCACGCGAGATTCGGCGCCGCATGGCCGGTCTGCCAGGCGTAACCCTCGCTCTCCCACACAACCGCTGCGGCGCCGCGCTCGATTGCGGCGCCGATATGCCAGCGCCCATCGCCGCGCTGCCCCGGATAAGCCAGAAAGAGATCGTCCGGGCGCAGCGTGCGCGAATCGGCGCTCACGCCCCGCGCATTCGCGCCCAGCGCGGTGAGCGCCTGAATCAAGTCCATAGCTTGATCGCGCGAACTCACATCGACTCCTTCACGTCTTCCGTCCGCAGGTCTTTGGCGACCTGCAAGGGCCGCAGCGGGGCATCGGGCGGCACGCCGAGCGCGCGCAAAGCGCCGCCCATGACTTGCGAGAACACCGGCGCGGCCACTTCTCCGCCGTAGTGTTTGCCGGCCGACGGTTCATCGATCATGACGGCGACGATCAAACGTGGATCGGAAATCGGACCGATGCCGACAAAGGAAGCCACATACTTGCGCGCATAAACGCCGTTTTCGAGTTTGTATGCAGTCCCGGTTTTGCCGCCCACGCGATAGCCCGGCACTTGCGCCCGGGTCGCCGTTCCGCCAGGCTGAGTAACGGTTTCGAGCATCATGCGCACTTCATGCGCAGTCTGCGCCGAGAAGATTGATCTGCCATGCAGTGGTGGCGTATCAAGCCGAGTCAAGGAAATCGGAATCTCGTCGCCATCGCGCGCGAACACGAGATACGCCTGCGCGAGCTGCATCAAACTCACCGAAATGCCATGCCCGTAGGCCATCGTGGCCTGCTCGATCGGCCGCCAGATTTTTGCCGGACGCAGACGTCCACCCGTCTCGCCCGGGAAGCCGAGTTTCACCGGCGAGCCGAATCCCAGCGCATCGTATTTCTGCCACATGTCGGCGGGCTTCATCGTCAGCGCAATCTTGGCCGAGCCGATGTTGGAGGATTTCTGGATCACCTGGGCAACAGTCAGCAACCCGAGCGGGTGCGCGTCGGAAATTGTTGCCGTGCCGATCGTCATGCGCCCCGGCGCGCAATTGACGACCGTATCAGCGCGATAACGGCCGGAATCGAGCGCCATTGAGACGGTAAACGGCTTCATCGTCGAGCCGGGCTCGAAGGCATCGGTCAACACACGATTACGCAATTGCGCACCCGACAGGCCGACACGATTGTTCGGGTTGTAGGTCGGGTTATTCGCCAGCGCGAGCACTTCGCCCGTCTTGGCATCCAATACGACGATGCCCCCCGCTTTAGCCTTGTTTTCGGCCACCGCTTGTTTGAGCGCGCTGTGCGCGAGGTACTGGATCTTCGAATCGAGCGCGAGCGAGATTTCACGGCCTTCCTGTGGCCGCTTGATCGATCCCACGTCCTCCACGATCTGGCCGCGCCGGTCTTTAATCACGCGGCGGCTGCCCGCGCGGCCGATCAGATCATGCTCAAAAGCCAGCTCCATCCCCTCCTGCCCTTTGTCGTCGACATCGGTAAACCCGACGACATGCGCCACCACTTCACCGGCCGGGTAGAAACGGCGATACTCATTCTGGGTGTAGATCCCCGGGTAATTCAGCGCCGTCAAGCGCGTTGCGATATCCGGCGGAAGCTGCCGCTTGAGGTAGACAAAGTCACGCTCGGAGGCGAGCTTGCGGCTGAGTTCCGCGACATCGACATCGAGCAGACGCGCGAGTTCGCGCACCTGCGTCGGCGTCAGCTTGGCGTCCTCGGGAATCGCCCAAACCGAACGTACCGGCGAGGATACGGCCAGTACATCGCCGTTGCGGTCGAGAATCCGGCCGCGCGTCGCGGGCAGCTCAATCACGCGCTCATAGCGCGACCCCCCTTTGGCCTGCAAGAAGTCATTCTTGACACCCTGCAACCAAGCGGCACGTGCCAGCAGCACGCCCGAGGCCAGCAGCATGACAAGCAAAACGAAACGCGCCCGCCACACGGGAAGCTTTTCGGAAAGCAGCGGGTTGTGATTGAACGTAAAGCTCTTCGTCATCGCGCACCTCCCGCTGAATCCAGCACCACGATTTGAGTCGGCGAGATCATGCGCAGACGCTCGCGCGCAGCCTTTTCAACCCGGGCATGTCCGGCCCAGGTGCTTTGCTCAAGCTGCAACTGCCCCCATTCGACCTCAAGCGCACGCATCCGGCTTTGCTCGCGCTCCAGTTCGGTAAACAGCTTGCGCGACTGATGCTGCGCGGCGACGACACCAAGCGCACTTGTCAACACCAGAACAAGAAGAATCATGCTGAATCTGAGCATCGGCTCACACCCTTTCCGCTACGCGCATGATCGCGCTGCGCGCGCGCGGATTCGCGGCGACCTCGGCCGCGCCCGGCCGCACCGGCTTGCCGGCCAGGCGCAGCAAGGGCGGCGGCAAATCCGCCGCGCGCACCGGCACGCCACGCGGCGGCTCGACGGGTTTCGCCGCCTCGCGCAGCACGTTCTTCACGATCCGGTCTTCCAATGAATGGAAGGCAATCACAGCCAGACGTCCTCCTGACTTGAGACGCGCAATGCACTGCGGCAAGATCAGCGATAGCTCCTCAAGTTCGCGATTGATGTAAATCCGTACAGCCTGGAAGGTGCGCGTCGCCGGGTGCTGCCCCGGCTCGCGTGTACGGACGGCTTTTTCCACGAGCGCGGCAAGCTGCCGCGTGGTTGTAATAGCCCCCCCTGCCCGAGCAGTAACAACCGCCTTTGCAACCGCATTAGCAAACCGTTCTTCACCGTAATCCCTCACTACCGTTGCAATTTCTTGGGCGGATGCCCGCGCCAGCCATTCGGCCGCCGTTTCTCCACGGCTGGTATCCATCCGCATATCGAGCGGCGCATCAAAGCGAAAACTCATTCCGCGTGTTGCGTCGTCCAACTGCGGCGAGGACACCCCCAAATCCAGTAAAACCCCATCCACCCGCGTGACGCCCGCATCGTTCAGCCGCTCGCCGAATTCGGAAAACGGCGCATGAATCAGGGTCAAACGGGTATCTTCAATCTCGCGCCCGGCGGCAATTGCCGCTGGATCGCGATCAAATGCGATCAAACGCCCTTGCGGCCCAAGACGCGCCAGGATGCCGCGGCTGTGTCCTCCGCGCCCGAACGTGCCATCGATGTAGACACCTCCGGGCTGGATCGCGAGTGCTTCGACCGCTTCTTCCAGCAGGACCGTCACATGGGCCTGCAATGTGCTCACAGCGACAGCGTCTCCAAGCCCGGCGGCAGGAGGTCCGCACCCAGCGCCAGCATCTCTTCCTGCTGTTTCTGCCAACCCGCGTCGGACCACAGTTCGAAATGCGAACCCTGCCCCACCAGCCAGACCTGTTTCTCCAACTGCGCAAACTGCCGCAATTCCGGCGCAATCAAAACACGCCCCGCGGCATCCATTTCTTCTTCGCGCGCGAAGCCGACCAGCAAACGCTTCAAAAGCGCCGAGCGCGCTTCAAGACTCGGCGCGGCAAGCACCTTGTCGCGAATCGGCTCCCAGGCCGGCTGCGGATAAACCAAAAGGCAGCGGTGCGGATGCGCCGTGACCGTGAGCTGTCCGTTACCCAAGGCCATCAGCGCGTCACGATGCCGCGACGGGATCGCGAGGCGACCTTTGGCATCGAGACTTAGCGCGGCGGCGCCTTGGAACATCACAACCCTTTCTTTGCATTAGGGAAGGGGTTTTCGAATCTCCCACTCTGCGACTTCAGAGAAGGAGGAATGTCCACTTTTTCCCATTTTTTTCCACTTCATACCACTTTAGAAAAAAGGGGAACCCCGGTCAAGCGGCGGCTCAGGCGCTTTTCCTAGAAAACACAAGGGCTTATCGGAGCCGAGCTGGCCCCTCAAGGCAATTTCCGAATAAATCCAAAGAGATAGATCAGAAATCGAAGAAAATAATTGATGCTTTATTGCCTAATCCAATTGTTGTGAACGCAACGTTCAAGGCGCGCAAACCATCGGTTCGCACCCGAATCGGATTTACAAAGTGAAATTTAGGAAGGTCGCTGAGCTGAGCAACACGGCAAAATGGAAGTCCGCCGATAAGCCGGGTTCTGTCGCGCACTCTTGCGAGCGCGGGGCAGTCATTCCTCTGGGCGGACGCATTGCTGCGCCGCTCAAGCAGCCTACCCGGGAGCTCGGCGGGCCGCCTCGACGCTCCCCTATTTGGCCTTGCCCCGGATGGGGTTTGCCGTGCCATGCGTGTTACCACGCACGCGGTGGGCTCTTACCCCACCGTTTCACCCTTGCCTGATCCCGAATTAAATTCGGGCCATCGGCGGTCTGCTCTCTGTTGCACTTTCCGTCGCCTTGGGCCTTACGGCTTATAGCGCCCGGCCGTTAGCCGGCATCCTGCCCTGCGGGGCCCGGACTTTCCTCGATGCTTTACGCACCGCGACTGCCTGGCGGACTTCCGGCTAGCATTCTAACAAACAGGAACGCAAGCCGGACATGTCAAAGCTTCTTCGGCACGATCGCCAGCGCGCCCGTGATCAGGCTCGCGAGGTCGCCGAAGTTGGCCGGCACGACGACCGTATTGCCTTGCTTAGCGATATTCCCGAACGCGGCGACATACTGCTCCGCCACTTTCAGCGCTACGGCCCGCTCGCCACCCTCGGCCCCAATCGCGCTGGCGATCATGCGAATCGATTCGGCGCTGGCCTTGGCCACCAGCATGATCGATTGAGCCTCGCCTTGTGCACGGTTGATCGCGGCCTCCTTGTCGCCCTGCGAACGCGCGATGGCCGCGGCGCGATCGCCCTCGGCCACGTTGATCTCCTGCGCCTTTTCCCCTTCGGATTTGGCGATCAGGGCACGTTTCTCCCGCTCCGCGGTGATCTGCTTTTCCATCGCCTTGAGCACCGACTCGGGCGGTACGATGTCCTTAATTTCGTAACGCAGAACCTTCACGCCCCAGCCCGGCGAAGCCTCGTCGAGCGCGGCGACGACGGACTGGTTGATCGCCGAGCGTTCTTCGAGCAGCTTATCGAGATCGCGTTTCCCCGCTTCGGAGCGCAGCGTCGTTTTGGCGAGCTGTTCGATGGCGAATTCGAAATTCGAAGTGCCGTAAGACGCCAGCCGCGCTTCGGTCACTTGGTAATACAGAATCCCGTCGATTTTGACCTGGGAGTTATCCCGCGTGATACAGACCTGCGGCGCAACATCGTAAGGAACCTCTTTAAGGATGTGTTTGTAGGCAATCCGATCGATGAATGGCACGATCACATGCAGGCCGGCTTCGAGCGTTGCGCTGTAGCGCCCCAGGCGTTCGATGACGTAGGCGCTTTGCTGCGGCACGACAACGATGGCCTTGGCGACGAAAATAACGGCAACAAATAGCAGCCCCAACAAAAATACCGGACCTAAAGACGCATCCATGCAATCCCCCTGGCGTTAGTCAAGTTTTAGAACCAATAGATTGGCCTCGCGGCCACAAATCTTTCCCAGCGCATCGGGCGCCGCGCGTTCGCTGCCGCTTTCGATGCGGGCATCCCACTCAGTGCCACGGAACGCCACCCGCCAACGGCCGGCGCCGAGCGGCCGCAACAGGCGCGCCTCTCCACCCCAATCCACGTCGCGCATTTTTTCTCCCAGCCGGACCTGCCGCCGCACCCGATGCGCGACAACGGAACCCGCGGCAGTCACCGCCGCCGCAACCATCGCGGCAAGCGACCAGGAGCCCGTCAGCCACTGCAACAGGCCGCCCGTGGCCAGCCCAACCGTCCAGGCAAGCAGATAAATCGTTCCCAGCAGCAGTTCCAAGACCAACACCGCCAGGGCGGTACCGGCCCATGCGAAGGTCAGTACATCCATATCAATTCATCCTTCCCGCAGGCGCAAGCTCACACACCGTGTTTCAAAATTATGGCTCAAGCGTCACCCCTCCTAACCGTTAAAACTAAACGCAATCAGTGGAAACATCAAAACTTTCATGGCGCATTCGATTAAAAGGATTTCCATCCAACAACTGCAGCCAGGCATGTTCCTGCACGATCTCAACTGCGGTTGGATGGAGCACCCCTTTCTACGCAATCGCTTCATGATCCGGGAAGAAAGTCAGATCCAGAAGATCCGCGAGGCCGGGATTCAAGAAATCTACATCGACACGGAGAAAGGGCTGGACGTTTCGGACGCGCCGACGGAAGAGGAGGTTCGCCAATCACTCGAACGCGAAATGATCGAAATCATTGCGTCGGGGCCGACCATCCCTGTCAAGGTGGAGTTGAACGCCGAACTCGTCCGTGCCACACATATCCGCGATCAAGCCCAGCGCCTTGTGCACGATGTCATGCAGGACATCCGTTTAGGCAAGGCGGTCGAGCTTGAACGGATCAACCCGATGGTGCAGGACATCACCGAATCGGTCCTGCGTAACGGCGGCGCCCTCATGACGCTGTTACGCATCAAAAATAAGGACGACTACACTTTTCTCCATTCGGTCAGCGTCAGCACTTTGCTGATTGCCTTTTGCCGCGCACTCGGCATGGATCTGGACACCACCCGCGAAGCGGGTATCGGCGGCCTGTTGCATGACACGGGCAAAGCCTTCATATCGGATGCTATCCTCAACAAACCCGGCCGGCTGAGCGAGGAAGAGTTCGAAATCATCAAACGCCATTCAGACGACGGCTGGAATGTGCTCCAGAAAACGCCGGGCATCGGCCCGATTCCGCTCCACATCACACGCCACCACCATGAACGCGTCGACGGCAGCGGCTATCCGGACAGTTTGAATGGCGAGCAGATTTCCCAGCTTGCAAAAATGGGGGCGATCGTGGACGTGTATGACGCGATCACCGCCGACCGCGTCTACCACAAAGGCATGTCGGCCACCGATGCGCTGCGCAAGCTGTACGAATGGAGCAAATCCCACTTTGAACCCTCGCTCGTGCAGGCTTTCATGCGCTGTGTCGGCATTTACCCGGTCGGCGCGCTGGTGCGTCTCGAGTCGGGCAAGCTCGGCATCGTCGTCGAGCAAAACGAAGCCGACCTGCTGACGCCTAAAATCAAAGCGATCTTCTCGACCAAATCGAACGGTTACATCAAGCCCTATATGGTCGATCTGTCGCGATCGATGGGCTACGGCGGCGCGGACAGAATCGTCGGCCACGAAGATCCGCATGCCTGGAATGTGGACATCCTGCATTTCATGGGCACTTGAAAGGCGAACAAGGTCCGCTGTGCGGAGCCTCGTATAATTCGCTTTTTGCCCGGACACACCGCCATGACCCAGCCGCTTTACGAATCGACGATCCGCAGCCTGCCCTTGCTCGGCCGCGGGAAGGTGCGCGACATTTACGCGCTGGATGCAGAACGTCTGCTCATCGTCACCAGCGACCGGCTTTCGGCTTTCGACGTGGTGCTGCCCGACCCGATTCCGCGCAAGGGGCAAGTGCTCAGCGCGCTGGCGAACTTCTGGTTTGAACGTCTTGCGGGCGTCATCCCCAACCAACTCACCGGTATCGACCCGGAAAGCGTCGTTGCGCCCGATGAGCGCGACCAGGTGCATGGCCGCGCGCTGGTCGTCAAACGCCTCAAACCACTGCCGATCGAAGCCGTCGTGCGCGGCTACATCATCGGCGGCGGCTGGAAAGACTATCTCGCCACGGGCGCGGTGTGCGGCATCCGGCTGCCCGCGGGGCTGAAACAGGCGGCCAAGCTGGCCGAACCGCTGTTCACCCCTTCGACCAAAGCCGAACTTGGCACGCACGACGAAAATATCGATTTCGCCGCATGCGAACGCCTCGTCGGCGCCGCGCTTGCGGCGCAGGTCCGCGACACGGCGATCAAGCTTTATACGCAGGCGCGCGACTACGCCGCAGGCCGCGGCATCATCATCGCCGACACCAAGTTCGAGTTCGGTCTCGACGCCGCGGGTATATTGCATCTGATCGACGAAGCCCTCACGCCGGATTCCTCACGCTTCTGGCCCGCCGCCAGCTACCAGGAAGGCATCTCGCCTCCCTCTTTCGACAAACAATTCGTGCGCGACTATCTCGAAACGCTGGACTGGAACAAACAAGCGCCCGCACCGAAACTGCCCGCCGAAATCATCGCAAAAACCTCTGCGAAATACGTCGATGCGTATGAACGGCTGACAGGCAAGAAACTCGCCTGACCCCCAAAAAATCGCCCGGCACGCAACGCCCCAGCAATGGGGCGTTTCTTTTTTCACGTGCAGAACTTCGCACCGCCACTGCGATCAAAAAGCTTGTTCATGTCATCGGGAGAGGTAATCATGGACCAGCCGCTTTATCACGGTTTCGACGACACTCTGGCGCACTTCCGTTTCCAGCACGTAACGGCTTCGCGCCCTTTCATCTGGCTGTCCCGAGGGCTCTCGGACATGCGCGACAACCTGCCAGCCAGCCTTTCCTGGGGTATCTGTTTTGCGCTGCTTGGTTACTTCATCCTCGCCTACGCAGCCAATCGCCCCTATCTCTTCACCGCCGCCGTATCTGGGTTCTTTCTCGTCGGACCGCTTGCCGCGGCGGGGCTGTACGAAATCTCGCGCCGTCACGAAAAAGGCGAGCCGTGCACGCTCCAGGATTCGATCCGCGGCCTGGCCGGGCATGGCGACTCGCTGCTTTACTTCGGACTTTTTTTCGCCATCGTCATGATTTCCTGGGAGCGAATCTCCGCCATCCTGTTCGCGCTGTTTTACACCGGGCAGAGCCTCTCCATGTCGAACGTCTACCGCGAGATATTCACCTCCGGTAACTATGTTGATTTTGTCCTTGCCTACATGCTGATCGGCGGCGCTATCGCGGCAGTCATTTATGCGCTGAGCGCAATCGCGCTGCCTCTAATGATGGACCAGGACACCGACATCATTACCGCCATGGTGGCCAGCACGCGCGCCGTCAGAGGCAACCTCATCCCAATGACGCTCTGGGCGGCAATGATCGTCATCCTCATCGCGATCGGATTCGCGACCTGGATGGTCGGACTCGCGCTCACACTTCCGCTGGCGGGCCACGCGACCTGGCACGCCTATCGTGACCTGATTCAACACGATTGATCCCCGCACAGCATTCCACACAACGTGGGCGCCCGGCTGCCGCAATAGCAGACTGGCGCCCGCGGCGCATTAAACACACGTTGCGCCATCTCGGCCATCCACTCCCCTGTGGATTTGGACATCACCTGCTCCGCAATCGGCACGCCTTTGCGATAAGCTAACGCCATGACAACCCTGCGTGTTCTCTTTGTCCTGCTCGTCATTGGCAACCTGTTTCTAGCCGCGGCCAATCTGGGTAATTTCTCACGCGTGCCGGGCGGAGAGCCGGAACGGCTGACAAGTCAGCTACGCCCGGAGAAACTCCGTCTCGTGCAGCCCCCCAAGGAATCGGGCGAAAGCAAACCCGCAACGCCTGAACCCACCGTTAGCACACCGGAGCCGCAAGCCACCGCCTCACCTCCAGCAGCCTCCGCTTCTACCCCAAGTCTGGCATGCGTGCGCTGGACGGGTTTGACCTTGTTACAGGCCGATCAAGTCGTCCAAAAAGCCAAGGCGGGCGGCATGCGGGCCACGGTCGAAGCGACGGGAACGCCGACATCCTGGTGGATTTATTTACCGCCACAAGCAGACCGCGCCGGCGCGGAGAAGAAAGCCGAGGAATTACAGCGGTTAGGCGTGAAAGACTACTTCATCATCAATGAGTCGGGCCCAAACCAGAATTCGATCTCGCTCGGACTCTTCAAAAGCGAAGACGCCGCCAAACGCATGCTGGAGCAACTCCGCCGCCAAGGCGTGCAAAGCGCGCAAGTCGCCCCGCGCGGAGCAAACGGACTCAAGGTCGAAGTCAGCGGCCCGGCAAACCTGATCACTGATTTTTCCAGCACGACTTCCGCCCGCCTCGCCAATGCACAGCGCTCAAACTGTCCAGCAGGGGAATAAACGATGACTCAGCCGTTCGTGATCGGGCTCACGGGGGGAATCGGCAGCGGAAAAAGTGCGGTTGCACATTGCTTTGCCGCCCACGGCATAGAAATCGTCGATACCGACGCGCTCGCGCATGAACTAACGGGAGCCAAAGGCGCGGCGATGCCGGCGATTTGCGCGGCGTTTGGCCAACAAGTGATGTGCGCCGATGGCGCGCTCGACCGCGCCGCAATGCGGGAGATCGTTTTCAATGATGCAAGCGCGCGCGAACGCCTCGAAGCGATTCTGCACCCGATGATTCGCACCGAAAGCGTCGCACGTGTGCGCCAAGCAACAAGCCCTTACGTCATTCTGGCCGTGCCTTTGCTGATTGAAAGCGGCGCTTACCGGGCCCGCTGCGACCGTGTGCTCGTCATCGATTGCCCCGAAGCGCTCCAGGTGGAACGCGTGCGAATTCGCAGCGGACTCAGCGAATCTCAAACCCGGGCGATCATGGCGGCCCAGGCCAGCAGAGCCGACAGGCTCGCTGCGGCGGACGATGTGATCGACAATAGCCGCGATCTGGACGCCCTGACTGCGCAAGTTGCCGCATTGGATCGGCATTATCGCGCCATGGCATCGGGATTACCCGGCTCGCTCAAGTAATCCCTGTTATGATTTAAGGTAACTTCTCAACATTTGACGTTAAGTGCGTTGAATGACTTCCTCTCAGGCCGGAAACCAATCGCAGTGATCACATACGAATATCCGCTGAACGAGCGCATTCGAACGCTGCTTAGGCTGGAGGATCTGTTCGAAAAAACCCTGCACTTTTCGCGCGGAGCCGATGGCTACGAGCATCATGTTGCGCTAGTCACGCTGTTCGAGATTCTCGAGGTCGCCGGGCGTGCTGATTTGAAAGTCGACCTGGTGCAGGAGCTTGAGCGCCAGCGGCAGATTCTTATGTCCTATCGCAACAACCCCGACATCTCGGAGACCGCGCTCGCGGGAGCGTTGTACGAAATCGAACAGGCCAGTGCGGCATTGCTTTCCATGGCAGGCAAAATCGGCCAATACCTGCGTGAAAACGAATGGCTGATGAACATCCGCAGTCGCGCGGCCATCCCCGGAGGCGTCTGCGAATTCGATCTGCCCTCGTACCATTTCTGGCTGCACCGCAGTCCTGAAGAACGCCAAGCCGATTTACACGGCTGGGCCGCCCCGATGATGCCGATCCGCGACGGGCTTACGATCGTTCTGCGTCTGTTGCGTGCCAGCGGCCATCCGGAACATCTGCTCGCCCGGCGCGGCCAGTATCAGATGATGATGGGAGGGCGCTCCGCGCAGATGCTGCGTCTGCAACTGCTGCGCAGCGAGACATCGATCCCCGAAATCAGCGCCAACAAATATGCGTTGAACATTCGCTTCCTCGGCACCGAGTGTGTAGCGCGGGCGCGCCAAGCGGAATCGGATGTCGCCTTTGAGCTAACTTTCTGTAATCTCTGATCGGCCCCCCTAAATGACCAAGCCGGCCCGAAAAGTCCAGTGCCCGACTTGCGGAAAGCCTGTCGAATGGCGTCCCGAAAATCGGTTTCGCCCATTTTGCAGCGAACGCTGCAAACAAATCGATCTGGGAGCATGGGCCTCCGAAACATACCGGATTCCCGGCGACACGCCGAGTCCCGACGATCCCGACGCAGAGCAACGCAAGCCGTAACGCCTGCACCGCCAGCGCAACGCAACATGCAGGGTTTTTCTGGCGGCGCTTAGCTCCAGATGCCGCGAATCGCCGCCAAACCATGAGCTCCCGCTTCACGCGCGCGGGGCAAATCGTCTGGACAGAGACCGCCGATCGCAAAAACCGGAATCGGCAGACCGGCGACACGTTCCGCGAAATGTTCCCATCCGAGCGCCGGGACGCCTGGATGACTGGCCGTTTCCGCAACGGGCCCCAGCAGCGCGTAATCCAGCTCAAGCGCAACGGCCCGCTCCAGTTCGGCACGGCTATGGCACGAGGCCCCGACCCAGGCGAAACTCGGGCGGGAATCCAGCATCGCCAGCCGGGCGGAAGGCAGATGCAAACCATCGGCGCCAAGCTGGGTCGCGAGCGCGCTATCGCCATTGATTAGAGCAATCGCATTCGCGGCGCGGCAACGCTTGACAACCTCCTGGGTAAAGCTCAGCCGCTCGGCGGCATCGAGCCAGCCTTCACGAATTTGCACAAGCCGCAAGCCATGCGCGAGCGCCTGGTCCAAGACTGCAAGCTGCGCGGCCACGCCAAGCTCCGCCGCATGTGTAACGGCCATGATGCGCGGCAAGCGCAGCGCCTTGAGCACCGGCGCATTGGCGGGAAGCATCGGGGAGACGCTGAGCTTGTCGGCCCGCTGCCAGAGAAGCGCGCTATGCACGTGATCGTTCGGCTCTCCCAGCCATTCGGTGACTTCGAAGAAATGCAAGCGCACATGCGCATGCTCATAGCGATGCGAGCGGACCAGCCACGGCGTGGCCTTCAATACAGTCAGCCCCAATTCTTCCTTCAATTCACGGACCAAAGCCTCACGCGGGGTTTCGCCGGGCTCGACTTTGCCACCCGGAAATTCCCAATAGCCAGGATAAAAGCTGCCTTCCGCCCGTCGGCCGAGCAGGAAACTGCCGTCGGGGCGTGTAATCACCGCGGCGGCGACATCGACTTCCTTAACCATGCTGTATTTTTTCTCTTGAGAAATTAAACGTTTCCCCGTCCGGCGAAGTCGCGCGCGAATTGCCAGGCCACGCGTCCGCTGCGCGAGCCGCGCATCAGCGCCCATTGCAGCGCATCGAGCCGCGTCGCTTCCGCCTCGATCAGCGCTGCGGATACATCGTATTGAGTGAGCCAGTGGTTGACGACGTGCAGATACTCTTCCTGGCTGAAGGGATAAAACGAAATCCACAGGCCGAAGCGTTCCGAAAGCGAAATCTTTTCCTCGACCGCCTCGCCGGGATGGATTTCGTCACCAATCTTCTGTGTTTGCAGATTCTCGGCGTGATACTCAGGCAAGAGATGGCGCCGATTGCTCGTTGCGTAGATGAGTAGATTTTCGGGCGCGGAGGACAGGCTGCCGTCGAGCACGCTTTTGAGCGCCTTGTAGCCGGGCTCGCTGTCTTCAAAGGAAAGATCGTCGCAGAACACGATGAAGCGCTCGGGGCGGCCGCTGACGAGATCGACGATTTCCGGCAGGTAGAGCAGATCGGTCTTGTCGACCTCGATCACGCGCAAACCCTGCTCCGCGTATTCGGTCAGCATCGCTTTGACGAGCGAGCTTTTCCCGGTGCCGCGCGCGCCCGTCAACAATACGTTGTTCCCCCGTCCGCCATGCAGAAACTGGCGCGTATTCGCATCGCAACGCTGTTTCTGGTCTTCGACGTCTTTGAGATCGGAGAGGCGGATGCGGTGCGGCGCATGGATAGGTTCGAGCCAGGCACGCGCCTGGCGTGTGCGTAAACGGTAGGCGGGCGCAGACCAGTCAACAGGCGGCGGAGCGGGAGGCAGACTGGCCTCGAAACGGGCCAGCACGGCCTCTGCGCGGGCGATCAATTGTTCAAGAGCGTCGGGATTCATCAGATGGGCAGCAAAATGACAGCAAGAAAGATCATGCATAAATTCGAAGGCGAGGCCGGTATACTGCGGCACGCCGAATTAACCGCAGTGTAGCCGATTGATGCCGAGTCTCCGTTCCCTTGCATTTTGTTTATCTTCCCTCTTGCTTGCAGCCTGCGCCACGACACCGAACCCGCCGGCTGACTCTCGCCCGCCCAACTGCCCGGTTTGCCCTGGTGGCGAGAAGCCCGAGTCTGTACAACCGAAAATCGAGCCGATACAGCCCGCCGCATGGGAAGAGCTGACCGGCTGGCAGGAAGATACACTCAGCGATGCCTGGGGCACTTTCCTCGCCTCTTGCCGCAGCCTCGCAAAATACCCGGAATGGAAGTCGGTCTGCGAAGCTGCGCGCGGACTCGGCAACACGCCGGACAGCGAATCGATCCGCGCGTTTCTCCAGGCGGAAACCCAGGTCTGGCGGGTCACGAACCCGGATGGCAGCAAGGAAGGCTTGATTACCGGCTATTACGAACCCTTGATCAAAGGCAGCCGCACGCGCGGCAAGCAATTCGCGACGCCGGTCTACGCCGTGCCCGACGATCTGCTGGTCATCGATCTGAGCGAGCAGTACCCCGAACTCAAGGGCATGCGTCTGCGTGGCCGCCTCGAAGGGCGCAAGGTTTTGCCGTACTACTCGCGCGCGCAGATCGATGCGCGCGCCGATAAGCTTGCGGACAAGGTGCTGCTCTGGGCAGCCGATCCGCTCGATTTCTTCTTCCTCCAGATTCAAGGCTCGGGCCAGGTGCAACTGGCGGACGGCAGCCGGGTGCGAATTGCCTATGCGGAACAGAATGGCCACCCCTACAAGGCTATCGGCCGCTGGCTGATCGACAACGGTGAGCTGAAGGCCGATCAGGCGGGCATGGAGAATATCAAGGCTTGGGCGAGGAACAATCCGCAACGGCTCGACGAATTGCTCAACACCAACCCCAGTTACGTTTTCTTCAAAGAACAAGCGGCGAATGGCAGCGGCCCGAACGGCGCGCTGGGCTTACCGCTGAACGCAGGCCGCTCGATTGCGGTCGACCCGCGCAGCCTCCCATTGGGAGCGCCGGTGTTTTTAAGCACGAGCTGGCCAAATACCGACAAGCCGCTGAACCGCCTTGTCGTGGCGCAAGACACGGGCGGCGCAATCAGGGGCGCGGTGCGCGCGGACTTTTACTGGGGCTTCGGCCCGGAAGCCGGCGCGCAAGCCGGCAAGATGCGCCAGCACGGCCGGATGTGGATGCTCTGGCCTAAAGGGGCGACGCCCCCTGGCGCGAAGGCGGACAGTTAAGACCGCCTAGAATCTGTGTTGCAAGAGGCTGTGAGCGGGATGAAGCGCAGCACAGTTTATTAGTGGAGCGCTTTTCCAGTTACTGATAGGAAGAGATTTCACTGAGCATGTGATTTTTCCTTCGCCTGTCTTGCACTCTTTTTCTTGTTCGTCATCAGCGAAGTGCTCGCTGCCGTATTGGGGAGTTCAACGTGCGCGACGAGTTGGCGCGGCTCGGCGACGAACTTGTCCAGAACGGCATACAATTCATCGACCAAATCCCGGCCGAATGCTTCCTCGATGATTTTGTACTGAGCTTCGACCAAGGGCAGGATTGCGGCGGCCATCTTTTCTCCGCGCGAACTCAACCGGACAATCACGCGCCGTTGGTCCTCCGGAACTCGGCTGCGAATCACCAAGCCCATGTCATCCATGCGCGCAAGCACCCCCGCCAGGCTGGGACTCAAAATCTGACAGATTTCACAGATCTCCCACGGCTCCAGGCGCTCACGGTCGCTCAAGGCACGCAAAATCCGCCATTGCTGCTCAGTCAGGCCAAAATGATTCAAAATTGGCCGAAAATGGCACATTAGCGATTCTCGGGCTTTGAGAAAGAATTGCGGCAGGTTACGGTAGGAAATGCCACTCATATCGGGAAATGTTCTTTCGCTTGCTTGGAATGTATAGCGTTGGACAGACGATTCAAGCTACAGGCGGGACGATTATAGAGGCCATCGCATCTTGAGCAACTACTAATCGAAGCGCATGAGTGGCAGGGCGGGAAATCATGGAGAAACGACGCGCCGAGGCGATCCCGGACATTTATGTCAGCCGCGCTTATGCCGGGAACGATTCCGATTGCGAGGTCCACTATGAGACCTTCGGCCGCCTGGCGGAGATTTTCGGCCGCAACACCCCGCCCCACCGGCATTCGCGTTTTTTCCAGATCCACCTGTTGTGTTCGGGCAGTATCCGTCTCGAACTCGACGAACAGCTCTACCTCAGCCCCGCACCGCTGGTTTTTCTGACGCCGCCGGCCGTTCCCCATGCGTTCTATTCAGAAGACGGTTCGGACGGTCATGTGATTACCGTGCGCCAAGAGGTCGTGCGCCGCTGGTATGCGTCGATGCCCGGCCTGTGGCCGGAAAAACAGCTGCGCACAGCGGCATTTTTACCCCTGGGGAACGTACAAGCGGAATCCCGCCAGGAGCTTGATCGCCTGATGCAGCTTGCCGACCTGATTCAAAGCGAATTCAGCGGCCGCGGCCTCGGGCGCACGACCGCGGTCAACGCGCTGGGACTGTGTTTCTTTATCAGCCTGAACCGCTTATTCGCCGCCCAGCGCCAAGCCGAACCGCAGAAGCGGGAGCGCAACGAAGACCTGAGCATTTTCCTCCAATTCTGCGACCTGGTAGAGGCGCGCTTCCGCGATCATCTGACGCTGCCCGAGTATGCGAAACAAATGGCCGTCACCGAAGCGCGACTCAACGATGTGTGCCGGCGCATGGCGAATCTGGCCTCAAAAGAACTCGTGCATGACCGCCTGCTGCAAGAAGCGCGCCGGCTGTTGCGCTTTTCTTCGATCGCCGTTGGCGAATTGAGCTACCAACTCGGCTTCAAAGACCCCGCGTATTTTTCGCGCTTCTTCACCCGCGGCACCGGCCTCACGCCGAGCCAATTCCGCACGCATCATCAAGATCAAGTACGTTAATCGACCCATAAACGAAAGTTTGAAAAGTACAAGTCATTGCGCTGATCGTCCATTCACTAACATGTTAACGGTTGGTTTAATGAGCACGAGTCGAGCGCAAGTCCCGCGCTTTCCGTAGCGTCATTCGAAGTGAGGCGAACCATGACTGACAAGCCGTTCGATGTAAGCCGACGCTACGTTCGCGTAGCCGAAGTCCGCACAGATGGATTTGTGGAATTCGAATTCTCGGTCGGCGAGCCGGAAATGATGGTCGAACTCGTCATGCCCAAAGATGCCTTCGACACTTTCTGCGCCAACAACCACGTCATATTCCTGGAAAGCAAACCCCGCCCCAAGGAAAAAGACTCCGCAAACGCCGAATGGCAATGGAATCTGCACGACGCGACACACCAACGATTTCGCTGAGCTTCGAGTTCTCGGAATTCAGCAGTATTAGGAGGAAGACATAAATGACCATGGATTTGCGCACCATCACCATCCAGCCGCTGCGGCAGACGTTCGGACATCTGGCACGCCGAATGGGGGCTGACAAGCCAGCCTCCCGCTACATGGAAGGCACCATGGATCTCCAGCCGGTGGAGAACTTTCACTACCGTCCGACCTGGGATGCCGAACACGACATCTTCGATCCCAGGCTGACCCGCATCGTCATGAAGGACTGGTACGCACTCAAAGATCCGCGCCAGTTCTATTACGGCGCCTGGGTGCTGGCACGCGGACGGATGCAGGAAACCGCGGGAGCGGACTTCGACCTCGCCGACGAACAGGGCTTGGCTGCGGGTTATTCCGCCGAAGGCAAGCAGCTCGTGAATAAGGTCCTGCTACCGCTGCGCCATGTCGCATGGGCCTCGAACATCAACAACTCATTCGTCTCCGCGTATGGCTACGGCATCGCGATTGCGCAAGCCGCCGCTTATGCGAGCATGGATCAGCTCGGTATCGCTCAATACATCACGCGCCTGGCCATCTCTTTCGAAGAGATCGATGCGCTGAATGAAGCGAAAACCGCCTGGCTGAACGCCCCGGAGTGGCAAGGTCTGCGCCGCTGGGTTGAAGACCAGATGGTGATGCAGGACTGGTTCGAACTCTTCGTCGCGCAGAACTTCGTCCTTGAAGGTCTGCTCTACCCGCTCGTTTACGAAAAATTCAACGCGAAACTCAATGCCGCCTACGGCCCCGTGGTGACGATGCTGACGCGCTTCCAGCGCGAGTGGTATGCGGAAAACGCCAAATGGGTCGACACGGTGCTCAAGGCCGCCGCGGCCGAAAGCCCGGAAAACAAGGCCGTGCTGGCTGAATGGGTGCACAACGCCAAACAGCGCTCGATCGAAGCGCTGACGCCGGTGGCCGAAATCGCTTTCGGTGCCGATGCGAACAGCATCATGGAATTGCTCGTCGGACAGATTAACGCGCGTGCCATCAAGGCCGGAATTGGCGCGTGAGGAGAAAATAGATGTCAAATGCATTCATAGCGTTCCAGAAGAATGATGAAACCCGCTGCATCGTCGAGGCGATCGTCGAGGACAACCCTGGCGCGATCGTGGTCGACCAACCCGCGATGGTGAAGGTCGACGTGCCCGGCAAGTTGGTCATCCGCCGCAGCACGGTCGAGGAAAAGATGGGGCGCGAATTCGATTTGCAAGAACTACAGTTGCACCTGATCACGATCTCCGGCCACCTGGACGAGACCGACGACGAATTCACCTTGAGCTGGCAAGGTTAAAGAGGAGCGAACACGATGGATATGAAAGTTGCAAAGAAGCTCGGTCTCAAAGAGCGTTACACGATGATGACGCGCGACCTCGCGTGGGATACGACCTACCAGCCGATGGACAAGGTGTTCCCGCAGGTCACCTACGAAGGCATCAAGATCCATGACTGGGACAAGTGGGAAGACCCGTTCCGTCTGACGATGGACGCCTACTGGAAATACCAGGCCGAGAAAGAGCGCAAGCTTTATGCGATCCTCGACGCTTTCAACCAAAACAACGGCCACCTGTCGGTGACCGATGCGCGTTACATCAACGTGCTCAAACTCTTCCTCGGCTCGACCCCGCCGCTCGAACTGATGGCCGGACGCGGCTTCTCGATGGTCGGGCGCCAGATGGTCGGGGCCGGTCCACGCGTGGCATGCATGATGCAGGCCGTCGATGAGTATCGTCACTGCCAGACGCAGATCCATTCGATTTCGAACTACAACAAGTTCTACAGCGGGCTGAGCGAATTCGCGCATCAGCAATCGCGCATGTGGTACCTGGCGGACGGCAAATCCTTCTTCGACGACGCGATCACCGCCGGCCCGTTCGAATTCATGGTCGCAATCGGTTTCGCATTCGAATATGTGCTGACAAATATACTGTTCGTACCGTTCATTTCAGGCGCGGCCTACAACGGCGATATGGCGGCGATGACCGTCGGCTTCTCGGCGCAGTCCGACGAAGCGCGTCACATGACGCTCGGCCTGGAATGCATCAAGTTCATGCTTGAGCAGGACCCGGACAACCTGCCGATCGTGCAGCGCTGGATCGACAAGTGGACGTGGCGCGGCACGCGCAAGCTCGCCTCGGTCGGCATGATGATGGACTACATGCTGCCCAAGCGGATCATGAGCTTCAAGGAAGCCTGGGAAATCTATTTCGAAGAAAACGGCGGCGCGCTGTTCAAAGATCTCGCGCGCTACGGCGTGACGGTGCCGAAGTGCTTCCCGCAGACGATCGAAGAAAAAGAACACATCACGCACCAGTCCTGGATCGGTTTCTACATGAAGCCCGATGCGATGAGCTTCCACACCTGGTCGCCGAGCCCGGAAGAGCTGGATTGGCTGTCGGAAAAATATCCGAACACCTTCGACAAATATTACCGGCCGGTCTACGAGCACTGGGCGAAGATGGAGAAAGCGGGCAAGCGCTTCAACAATAAGACCCAGCCGATGAACTGCCAGGTTTGCGTGACCACAGTGAAGTACAACGAGCCCGGCGATCCGATGACGACCTGCTTCCGCGAAAGCATCTACAAAGGCGAGAAGTACCACTTCTGCTCGGATCACTGCAAAGAGATCTTCGAGCACGAGCCGGAGAAATACATCCAGACCTTCATCACCTCGCACCAAGTCCTGCAAGGCAAGTGCGAGCCGGAAGGCGTCGACACCGATGCGCCGGACTTCAAGCCGGGCAGCCACATGATGGAATACTGGCGTCTCGACCCGGACGTGCAGGGCGATTTCAACGGCTCGCTCGATCAAAAGAATTTCGCTGCGTGGCGCGAGCTTGCGACCAAGAACTGAGAACCCGTTCGTAATCTTGCTGCGAGCCCGTGATCGGGGCTCATGCGCTGCTCGGAATCCTCATTTATCACTCATAAACTCCGGTTCCTGCGCTGCTCTTCGCCCCGCTGACGGGCTCTCGCGACAGATTCTGAACTGGTTCTAGGAAGGAAGAGAAACATGTCCATTACCGCTTTGGGACCCTACGAGTTCAAGTCGCGCGACGCGGTCGAGAACTACAAAGGCAAGCAGCTCATGTACGTCAACTGGGAGAAGCATCGCATGTTCTCCCGTCCGTTCGTGATTGCGGTCGAACCGTCGCTGAAGTTCTCCGAACTGATCGAAAAATTCGTCACGCCAGCCTACGAATTCCACCCGGATTTCGCACAGATCGACTGGAGCAAAGTCGTGTGGCAGAACTCGAACACGCCCTTCACGCCGCAGCTCGATAAGAGCCTGGCCGAGAACGGCGTCGGTCACAAGGATCTGATCCGCTTCACCACGCCGGGTTTGGATGGTTTGAACGGAATCGGATACTAAGCAAGGCGATAGGGAGGCAATTCACAATGAGCCATGAGCTGACGATCGAGCCCCTGGGCCGAACCATTGAGGTTGAAGAGGGGCAGACAATCCTTGATGCAAGTCTGCGCGCCGGCATTTATCTGCCCCACGCCTGCGGCCAGGGCTACTGCGCCACGTGCAAGGTCACGATCACCGACGGTGAAGTCGACCACGGCAGCGCTTCGAACTTCGCGCTGATGGATTACGAACGCGAAGAAGGCAAAACCCTGGCGTGCTGCGCGACGCTCGAAGCCGATACCGTCATCGAAGCCGATATCGAAATCGACGAAGATGCGCGCGATATTCCGGTGCGCGATTTCCACGGCACGGTTTCGCGCATCGAGAATCTCACGCCGACAATCAAAGGCATCTGGCTGCGCCTGAACAACGGCGAAGTGCTCGATTTCCAGGCCGGTCAGTACATCAATCTGAATCTTCCTGGCGACATCGGCGCGCGTGCCTTCTCGCTCGCCAATCCACCATCGACCGGCAACGAAATCGAATTGAATATTCGTATCGTTCCCGGCGGGCGCGGAACCGGCTGGATTCACGAATCGCTCAAGGTCGGCGATAAATTGAGCTTGTCCGGCCCCTATGGACGCTTCTTCACGCATAAGTCAGCCGGCCTGCCCTCGCTGTTCATGGCGGGCGGATCGGGTTTATCGAGCCCGCGCTCGATGGTTCTGGAACTGCTTGAAGAAGCTTCGACGCTGCCGATCACGCTCGTGTATGGCGCGCGCAATCAGGCCGAGCTGTACTACCACCAGGAATTTCTCGACCTTGCCGCGAAGCACCCCAACTTCACCTATGTTCCGGCGCTCTCCGACGAGCCGACCGATAGCGGCTGGAGCGGTTTCCGCGGTTTCGTGCACGAGGCGGCGAAAGCGCACTTCGACAACGACTTCCGCGGCAACAAGGCTTACCTCTGCGGCCCGCCCGTCATGATCGAAGCCTGTATCTCGGCCTTGATGCAGGGACGCTTGTTCGAACGGGATATCTATACCGAGAAATTCTTTAGCGCCGCCGACGCGCAACAGGTCAGAAGTCCCCTCTTCAAGCGCGTGTAATTTTTTGGAGGGTGATGCGGGTAAGTCCTAGCCTCATCACCCCAAATTAAAAATTTTTCTATCTATGCATAAGGCATTCAATTCGCCAATATGTTAGTGAATTCGGATAGGCCGGTTCGTTACGGAGACAAACGATGAATTTCATGAAAACACTGATCGCGGGCGGACTGTTGCTTGCCGCCCCCGTTTATGCGCAGCAGGTCACTTTGAAAGTCGCGCACTTCCTCCCAGCCGGTGCGCCGACTCAGCAGCGTGTTCTGCAACCTTGGTGTGACGAGCTCAAGCAAGAATCCCAGGGGCGCATCGTGTGTCAGTTTTATCCCGCGATGCAGCTTGGCGGCACCCCGGCTCAGCTCGTCGACCAGGTCAAGAACGGTGTCGCCGACATCGTATGGACCGCGCCGGGCTACTCTACCGGCCGCTTCCCGCGTATCGAGGCTTTCGAACTGCCCTTCGTCGTGGCCGATGCCGTCTCCGGCAGCCGCGCGGTGTGGAAGTTCTATCAACAGTATGCGCAGCAGGAATTTGCCGCATACAAAGTGCTCGCATTCCACGTCGACGGCGGACAGGCGGTGCATACCGGCTCCAAACAGGTCAAGACGCTCGGCGACTGGAAGGGTTTGAAGCTGCGCACCTCGACGCGCCTCGGCACCCAAACCGCTGCCGCCCTGGGCGCCACGCCGGTTGGCATGCCGCCTTCGCAGCTGACCGAATCGATTTCCAAAGGCATCGTGGATGGCGCAATGGGCGCCTGGGAACTGGTCGTGCCGCTCAAGCTCGACGAAGTGACCAAATTCCACTCGCAGCCCGCGGCGGGACAGCCCTACCCGTCCGCGACCGTGCTCATGGTTCTCATGAACAAGCGCAAATTCGACGCCCTGCCCGCCGATCTGAAAGCCATGATCGAAAAGCGCAGCGGTCTCGCGATGACGGAAAAGCTTGGCCAGGTCTTCGACGATCAAAACTCACTGTCGCACAAGAAAGTGCTTGAGCGCGGCAATACGGTGACCGATTTCTCCGCCGCCGAAATGGCCGCGATGCGCAAGGCGACCGCGCCGGTTGAGGCCGAATGGATTCAGCAAGTCACCGCCAAGGGCGCCGACGGCAAAGCGCTCGCCGCCGCCGCGCACAATCTGGCGAACCAGGAGCTTGCGGCGGAAAAACGCTAAGCGCGCCTATTCAGAATCTGTCGCGAGAGGCGGAGAGGCGGTCAGCGGGGCGAAGAGCAGCGCAGGAACCGCAGTTTATAAGTAATAAATGAGGATTCCGAGCAGCGCAGGAGCCCCGATCACAGCCTCGCAGCAAGATTATGAACAGGCTCTAAGGCTTGTCTCGCTTACGCTTGACTCATAGTCGGCGGAGCGAAGAGTTGCGCACGAGTTCCGATCACACGCTCGCAGCAAGACTATGAACAGGTTCCAAGGCGGTTGAAGTAATTAGAGGAATTGAGCATGAGTGGTCAGATTAAAGAGTTGACCGAGCCGATCATCGGTCATCAGCACGGATGGACACATCGTCTGCTCGTAGCTTCAAAAGGGTTTTCGCTCATAGGTGGCGCGCTCTTTGTTGCGATGGTCTGCCTGTCGGTGGTGTCGATTGTCGGACGCAAGCTGTGGAGTTCGCCGATCAATGGCGACATCGAACTGTTGCAGATGGGGACGGGGATCGCCGCGGCGGCGTTCTTCCCCTACTGCACGATGATGGGCGAACACCTGCGCGTCGAGTTTTTCACGACGAAACTTTCGGTGCGCGCCCATTCGATTCTGGACGGCATCGCGAACGTGCTGCTTGCCATTGCGATGGCATTGCTGGCGTGGCGCAGTTCGGTCCAGGCACAGGAGATCTATGAGGCCGGTGAGGTCACGATCATGCGCAATATCCCGGTGTGGATTCCGGTTGTTTGCCTCGTGCCCAGCCTTGCCTTAACGGCGCTGTGTGCCGCCAATCGTGCGCTTCACCACTTCGTTGCAGCAAAAGGAGTCGCGCAATGAGCGGCATCACTATCGGCCTGGCGGGCTTCATCTTCATGCTCGTCCTCTTGACCCTGCGCATACATATCGGGATCGCGATGTTCGTGGCCGGCTCCCTGATCTACGTGGTCATCAACAGCGGCGATCTGAATTCGCTGTTGTTCACGATGAACGATCTGGCCTATGCGCGCCTGTCGAACTACAACCTGTCGGTGATTCCGCTGTGCATGCTGATGGGCCAGTTCGCCACGCATGGTGGCTTGTCCAAATCCTTGTTCCGCGCGGCGGGAACCTTGATCGGACACTGGCGCGGCGGTCTCGCAATGTCCAGTTCGATGGCCTGTATCGGCTTCGGCGCGATCAGCGGCTCCTCGCTCGCGACGGCCGCGACGATGGGACAAGTGGCCTTACCAGAATTGATGAACAAAGGCTACTCCGGCCGTCTCGCAACCGGAACGCTGGCCGCCAGCGGCACGCTCGGCATCCTGGTGCCGCCGTCGGTCCCGCTCGTCATCTATGCGGTTTTGACGCAGGAATCGATCGGCAAGCTGTTCGCGGCCGCGGTCATTCCCGGCCTGATCGCGCTGTTCGGTTATTTCGCCGTCATCCGTTTCATCGTGATGCGCGATCCGAGCGCGGGACCGGCGAGTGCAAAGGCGACCTGGCGCGAGCGCATCATCGCGCAGTTCAAGGTTCTGCCCGTGCTGGCGCTGTTCCTGTTGATCGTCGTCGGTATCTACGGCGGATGGGCGAGCCCGACCGAAGCCACGTCGGTTGGCGCGGCGGGCTGCGGGATCATGGCGTTTATCTCCGGCGGTCTGCGCGGGAAGCAGTTCCTGAATTGCATCTACAAAACCGCAATCGCAACCGCGATGATCTTCCTCGTCCTGCTCGGCGCAGACCTTTTGAACTCGGCGCTCGCGATCTCGCAGATGCCGGTCGAACTGTCCGAATGGGTCAAGAACAGCGGCATGTCGCCGATCCTGGTGCTGGTCGCCGTATTGGGCATCTACATCCTGCTCGGCTGCGTAATGGATTCGCTCGCGATGCTGTTCCTCACGATCCCGATCTTCTATCCGATGATCATGGGTCTGGACTGGGGCATCCCGCCCGCGGATGTTTCGATCTGGTTCGGCATCCTGGTGCTGATGGTCGTCGAAATCGGCCTCGTGCATCCGCCGGTCGGCATGAACCTCTACATCATCAACAAGCTCGCCAAAGGCGTGCCGATGAGCGAAACGGCATGGGGCGTGGTGCCCTTCCTCGCGTCCGATTTCGTGCGCATCGCGCTGCTCGTGGCCTTCCCCATCATTCCTCTGTGGCTGGTGCATTTGAACCAGGCTTGATCGTTCCCATTCGGATAAAGGCAATCACATGATTTACGGTGTCATCCTGAACGACGCGGCATCGCTGAAAAAGATCGGATCGCTCGACGAAGCGCCCTACAAGGGCGCGCCGAAAGCGCCGGTGCTCTATATCAAGCCCGCCAACACGCAAGTGGCGGACGGCGCTGTCGTTACGCTGCCCGCGGGTGCAAGCGCGGTCGAAATCGGCGCCACGCTCGGGCTGGTTATGGGCCGCGCGGCCAGCCGCCTGAGTGCCGACAACGCGCTCGCCGCCGTGGAGGGCGTTGTGCTGGCGGGCGATTTGAGCCTGCCGCACAGCAGCTACTACCGCCCGGCGATCCGCGAGAAATGCTTCGACGGCTCGCTGCCGCTCGGTGCGCTCAAGCCGCTTGGCGACATTGCAAAACTAACCCTGGTGACGGAAATCGACGGGCAAATCGTTGCGCAACGCGCGTTCGCCGATTTGATCCGCCCGCCGGCGCAATTGCTCGCCGATGTTACCGAGTTCATGACGCTGGCGCGCGGCGACATTCTGCTCGTCGGCGTGAGCTACATGGCGCCGCAAGCCGCCGCAGGCAGCCAGGTCAAAATCAGCGCGGACGGGCTCGGCAGTCTGCAATTCACCATCGCCCAAGGAGCACAGCAATGAAACATGGACGCATCGCTTGGCAAGGCGCCATCCATGAAGTGACTCCCGCGGGCGACGGCAAGCTCCGCCTCGCCGATGGCCGCTACGTGGCCGAATCCGAAGTCGTCTGGCTGCCGCCGGTCGCGGTGAATACGGTGTTCACGCTCGCCCTGAATTACGCCGATCACGCGAAAGAACTGGCCTTCAAGGCACCGGAGTATCCGATCGTGTTCCTCAAGGGCCCCAACACGATCATCGGCCACAAGGCGCTGACGCGCCGCCCGGCCGACGCCACCTATATGCACTATGAGTGCGAGCTGGCGGTGATCATCGGCAAGAGCGGCTATCGCGTAAGCAAGGAACGCGCGATGGAGATCGTCGCCGGCTACAGCGTGGCGAACGATTATGCGATCCGCGACTACCTCGAAAATTATTACCGCCCGAACCTGCGCGTGAAGAACCGTGATGGCTGCACGCCGCTCGGCCCGTGGATGGTCGATCGCGACGACATTGCCGACCCGATGAAGCTCACGCTGACGACGCGCATCAACGGCAAGACCACGCAGACCGGCACCACCGCCGACATGATTTTCGACATTCCGGCACTGATCGAATACCTCTCGTCGTTCATGACCCTCGCGCCGGGCGACGTGATCCTGACCGGCACGCCGGAAGGTCTCGCGGATACCAAGGCCGGCGATGTCATCGAAACCGAAATCGAAAACATTGGCTGCCTTATCAACACCATCGCCGACGACGCAACGTTTTTCGCCGCCGCACGCTAAGAATGCAGGAGAAATGCATGACTATTAAACATCTCATTAACGGCAAGAAAGTAGAAAGCGCCGAAACTTTCGCAACGCTCAACCCCGCCACCGGCGAAGTGCTGGCGCAGGTTGCGAGCGGCGGACAGAACGAAGTTGACGCCGCCGTCGCCGCGGCCAAAGCGGCTTTTCCGGCCTGGTCGAAAACCCCGGCCAAGGAACGTGCGCGCCTGATGCGCAACGTCGGCGACCTGATTATCAAGCATGTACCCGAGCTTTCCGAGTTGGAGACGAAGGATTGCGGCCAGGTCATCGGCCAAACCAAAAAAGCGCTGATCCCGCGTGCCGCCGACAACTTCTACTACTTCGCCGAACTCGCCCAGCATCAGCATGGCGAAACCTACGATTCCGACACCGGCCACCTCAACTACACGCTGTGGCAGCCGGTCGGCGTATGCGCGCTAGTTTCGCCGTGGAACGTCCCGTTCATGACGGCGACGTGGAAAACCGCGCCCTGCCTCGCGCTCGGCAACACGGCGGTGATGAAGATGTCGGAACTCTCGCCGCTGACCGCCGACCGGCTCGGCGAACTGATTCTCGAAGCCGGCGTGCCACCGGGCGTGTTCAACATCGTGCACGGCTTCGGCCAGAGCACCGGTGAACCGCTGTGCGTGCACCCGGACGTGCGCGCGATCTCGTTCACCGGATCGACGCTGACGGGCAACCGCATCATCAAGGCCGCGGGACTCAAGAAGTATTCGATGGAGCTGGGTGGCAAGTCGCCGTTCATCGTTTTCGCCGACGCCGACTACGAGCGCGCGCTCGATGCGGCGCTCTTCATGATCTTCTCGAACAACGGCCAGCGCTGCACCGCCGGTTCGCGGATTCTGATTCAGGACTCGATCTACGAGCGTTTCGTCGCGGACTTCGCCGCCCGCGCGCAGCGTCTGACGGTTGGCGATCCGCTCGACCCGAACACGATCGTCGGTCCGATGATCAGCCGCGGCCATTGGGAAAAAGTCACCGGCTATATCGAGATCGGCAAGCGGGAAGGCGCGCACCTGGTGTGCGGCGGCGGCACACCCGATGTGCCCGCGCACCTGAAGGGCGGCAACTGGGTCCAGCCCACCGTTTTCGCCGATGTCGACAACAAGATGAAGATCGCCCAGGACGAAATCTTCGGCCCCGTGCCCTGCCTGATCCGCTTCAAGACCGAAGAAGAAGCGATCGCGCTCGCCAACGACACCGAGTACGGCCTGTCGTCCTATCTGTGGACCGAGAACACCGGCCGCGTGCTGCGCATGGCGAAAGCGATCGAGGCCGGCATGACTTTCGTGAACAGCCAGAACGTGCGCGACCTGCGCCAGCCCTTTGGCGGCGTCAAAGCTTCCGGCACAGGCCGCGAAGGCAACCACTACAGCTACGAGGTGTTCTGCGAAGCGAAGAACGTGGCGGTTTCCTACGGCAGCCATTCGATTCCGCGCTGGGGCATCTGAAAGCAATACCAACAATCAGGAGACACACTATGGGTAAGCTGGCACTCGCTGCAAAAATCACTCACGTACCGTCGATGTACCTGTCCGAAATGGACGGGCCGCATAAAGGCTGCCGGCAAGCCGCCATCGACGGGCATATCGAAATCGGCCGCCGCTGCCGCGAACTCGGCGTCGACACCATCGTCGTCTTCGACACGCACTGGCTCGTCAACTCCGGCTATCACGTCAACTGCCGGCCGCACTTCAAGGGCGTCTATACCAGCAACGAATTGCCGCACTTCATCAAAAACATGCCGTTCGAATACGACGGCAACCCCGAGCTTGGCAAGCTGATCGCACAAGCCGCCACGGATGCCGATGTATTCACGCGCGCGCACGATTCGACGACGCTCGAAATCGAATACGGCACCCTGGTGCCGATGCGCTATATGAACCAGGACCGCCATTTCAAGGTCGTGTCGGTCGCCGCGCTGTGCACGGTGCACGACCTCGCCGACAGCGCAACGCTCGGCAAGGCGCTGCGCAAAGCGATTGAAGAGAAGTACGATGGCACGGTCGCGATCCTCGCGAGCGGCTCGCTCTCGCACCGCTTCGCGCAGAACCGCCATGCCGAGGCGTTCCTGCACAAGCTCTGGAGCCCGTTCCTTGAAACGATGGATCGCTCGGTCATCGAAATGTGGAAGAACGGCGACTGGAAAACCTTCTGCGAAATGCTCCCCGAATACGCTGCCAAGTGCCACGGCGAAGGCAATATGCACGACACCGCGATGCTGCTCGGCGCGCTCGGCTGGGATCATTACACCGGCAAAGCTGAGATCGTGACCCCGTACTTCGGCAGCTCGGGCACCGGCCAGATCAACGCGATTCTGCCGGTTCTCTGAAAGGAGCGACGTATGCCGCACATCATCTACGAATACACCGACAACCTGAAAGCGGAAGGGAAGATCCCCGAACTGCTGCGCAAAACAAACCAGATTCTGATTGCGCAGGGCGGCGTATTCCCGATTGGCGGCATTCGTTCGCGCGCAATCTGCCTATCGGATTACTGCGTTGCCGACGGTACGTCCGACGACGCCTTCGTGCACGTCACGATGAAGATCGGCGCCGGGCGCACGTCGGAGGAAAAACAGAAGGCCGGCGACGAGCTGTTTGCAATGATAAAAACACACTTCGCCGACCTCTTCGCGCGCCGGCCGCTCGCGCTCTCAATGGAAATTACCGAATTTTCCGAAGCGGGCACCTGGAAACACAATAACATTCACGCGCGTTATCGCAAGAACTGATCTTTAGAATCAGGGAGGCTCTATGCTGCACACAGAGATTCATCTCAAGCTCGCCCAACAACTGCACGAGGCCGAAAAGACCCGCCAGCAAATCAAGGCGCCGTCCTTGCAGTATCCAGAGATCACGATCCCGGATGCCTATGCGGTGCAAAAGGCGTGGATCGAAATCAAGCTCGCGGAAGGCCGCATCATCAAAGGCCACAAGATCGGGCTGACATCGAGCGCGATGCAGCAGTCCTCGCAGATCGACGAGCCCGACTACGGCACGCTGCTCGACGACATGTTCTTCGACGACGGCGCCGACATTCCGACCGAGCGCTTCATCGTGCCGATGATCGAAATGGAGCTTGCATTCATCCTCGGCAAACGCCTCGCAGGCCCGAACGTATCCTTGTTCGATGTGCTGTCGGCGACCGATTACGTCGTGCCCGCGCTCGAACTCATCGATGCGCGCTGCCATCGCGTCGACCCCGAAACCAAGCGTCCGCGCCGGGTGTTCGACACGATCTCCGACAACGCTGCCAACGCGGGCCTCGTGCTCGGCGGGCGTCCGATCAAGCCGATGGACATCGACCTGCGCTGGGCCGCGGGGCTGCTCTACCGTAATGGCGTGATCGAGGAAACCGGCGTCGCCGCCGGCGTGCTCAATCATCCGGGCAACGGCATCGCCTGGTTGGCGAAGAAGTTCGCGCCCCATGGCGTGGCGCTCGAAGCGGGTCAGGTGATCCTGGCCGGCTCCTTCATCCGCCCGGTCGCCGCGCGCAAGGGCGACACCTTCCATGCGGACTATGGTCCCCTCGGTAACATCACTTGTTATTTTGCGTAATCAGCGGAGCACTCTCATGCAAATGCCATTGAATGCATTCAAGCGCGCCTTGCACGCCGGCGAAACCCAGATCGGCGCCTTTCTCGGCATGTGCGATCCCTATGCGGCCGAGATCATGGCAACGGCTGGTTTCGACTGGCTGATGATCGACGGCGAACATGGGCCGAATACGCCCGCCAGCGTATTGCGTCAGTTGCAGGCGCTCGCACCGTATCCGGTGCACCCCGTCGTGCGCACGGTCGACCACAATCCGGCGCTCATCAAGCAATATCTCGATGTCGGGGCACAAAGCCTGCTCGTGCCGATGGTCGAATCGGCCGCGCAGGCGCGCGCGCTGGTGCAGGCGATGCGCTATCCGCCCAACGGAATCCGCGGCGTCGGCACGGCCTTGGCGCGCGCGGCGCGCTGGAATGGCATCGAAAATTATTTTGACCAGGCGGATGCCGAAATGTGCCTGATCGTCCAGATCGAAAACCGTGCCGGACTGGCCGCGCTCGACGAAATCATGACTGTCGAAGGCGTGGACGCCGTGTTCGTCGGGCCGTCCGATCTGGCCGCCTCGCTTGGCCATCTCGGCAACCCGGGCCATCCCGAAGTGAAAACGGTCATAGCCGACACGCTCACGCGCATCCGCAAAGGGGGCAAGGCCGCGGGGATTTTTTCCGCGGATCCGGCCGCCGCGGCGGATTACATCCAGAGCGGCGCAAGCTTCCTCGCCGTGGGTGTGGATGCGCTCTTGCTGCGCAATGCCGCGGCCAAGCTCGCGGCAACGTTCAAGAACTCGGGAACCGGACAAACCGGCGCCGCCTACTAGAACAATTTTTGTTTCATCGTACACACCCAACCACCCCAAAATTTGGGGGTTGGGCTAAGCGCGGCGAACCCCAACAGCGCAGCGATACTCAAGGAGTGCCTTTGCCGCTCCATGTTGGGGTTCGCTGCGCTCACCGCCAAGCTACGCAGTAATGGCCTGACGCGAAGCGCAAAACGGAATCGAAGGAGTGCCACATGCTTGAATTGAAAGACCCCAGCCTGCTCAAGCAGGCGTGCTACATCAATGGTCAATGGGTCAAGGCCGACAGCGGCGATAGCGTGCCGGTCACCAATCCGGCCGACAATTCGGTCATTGCGACGATACCTTATTGCGGCGCGGCAGAAACCGAGCGCGCCGTGCAGGCCGCCGACACCGCTTTTGCGACATGGCGTGAAACGACGGCGGCCGAACGCGCGCGGATTCTGCGCCGCTGGTTCGACCTGATGGTCGCCAACACGGATGACTTGGCGAAGATCATGACGGCCGAACAAGGCAAACCGCTGGCCGAGGCAAAGGGCGAAATCGCTTACGCCGCGGCCTATGTCGAATGGTTCGCCGAAGAAGCCCGCCGCGCCTACGGGGACATCATCCCTTCGCCGCTGCGCGACCGCCAGATCGTCGTCACCAAAGAGCCGGTCGGCGTTTGCGCGGCGATTACGCCGTGGAATTTCCCGGCCGCGATGATCACACGCAAGGTCGCGCCGGCGCTGGCGGCGGGTTGCACGATCGTGCTCAAGCCGGCCGAGCAAACTCCGCTCTCGGCGCTCGCATTGGCCGCGTTCGCCGAGCGCGCCGGCGTGCCGGCCGGCGTATTCAGCGTCGTCACCGGCAAGGCGCGCCTGATCGGCGGCGTGATGACATCGAGCCCGCTCGTGCACAAACTGACCTTCACCGGCTCGACCGAGGTCGGACGCCTGTTGATGGCGCAATGCGCCGACACCATCAAAAAACTCTCGCTCGAACTCGGCGGCAATGCCCCGTTCATCGTCTTCGACGATGCCGATATCGATGCCGCCGTCGCGGGCGCAATGGCCTCGAAGTACCGCAACGCGGGCCAGACCTGCGTGTGCAGCAACCGTTTCCTGGTGCAGGACGGCGTGTATGAGCGTTTCGCCACAAAGCTCGCGCAGGCTGTCGCTGAATTGAAGGTCGGCAACGGCATGCAAGAAGGCGTCGCGCAAGGGCCGCTGATCGACGAGCCCGCGATCGCCAAGGTCGAAAGCCTGGTTGCCGACGCCCTTGGCAAAGGCGCCAAAGCCCTTACAGGCGGCAAACGGCATGCGCTCGGCGGCACCTGGTTCGAACCGACCGTGCTGACCAACGTCACGCCGGAGATGGCGGTCGCGCAGGAAGAAATCTTCGGCCCCGTGGCACCGCTGTTCCGCTTCAAGACCGAGGAGGAAGCGATCGCGATGGCCAACAATACCGAGTTCGGTCTCGCCGCGTATTTCTACTCGAAAGATCTCGCGCGCGTCTGGCGCGTTTCGCGCAAGCTCGAATACGGCATGGTCGGCATCAACACCGGCTTGATTTCGACCGAAGTGGCGCCTTTCGGCGGCGTGAAAAGCTCCGGCATCGGACGCGAAGGCTCCAAGTACGGTCTCGATGAATACATGCAGACCAAATATCTGGCGATGGGTGGTCTGTGACGCAAGGCTCGGGCATGCCTTCCCTGAGGCTTGGGGAAGGCGGCCTGCTTCTTCTGCTCGGCACACTCGTCGCATTCGGCCCGCTTTCGATCGACCTCTACCTTCCCGCTTTGCCCGCGATCGCACGCGGCCTGGCGGCAAGCGCCGAAACGGTGCAGCTCTCGGTGACGGTTTTCCTCGCCGGCTTCTCGGCGGGAATGTTGTTCTACGGGCCTATATCCGACCGCTTCGGACGCCGCCGCATCGTGCTCTCGGGGATCGCGCTGTTCGTCCTCGCCACGCTCGCCTGCGCCTTCGCAAACAGCGCCACAAGCCTGATCGCGGCGCGCTTCCTGCAAGCCTTGGGCGGCGGCGCGGCATCGGTGCTCGCGCGCGCCGTGGCACGCGATGTGTACCCGCCCGTCGAAGCGCTACGCAAACTCTCGCAGATGGCAATGGTGACGGCGATTGCTCCCTTGCTTGCACCCGTCATCGGCAGCGGTGTACTCCTGTTCGGCGGATGGCGTGCAACCTTTGGCGTGCTGCTCGCATGGGGAGCGATATGTTTGGTTGCGACCTGGACTTGTTTGCCTGAAACGCTACCGCCCGAACGTCGCGGCACCCTGAAAATCGGGCAAGCCTTCGCGGCCTATGGCCAAATCCTCACGAATCCGGGCGCGCTCGGACTCATCCTCGCGGGCGGCGGTTCCTTTGCCGCCATGTTCGCCTACATCACGGCGGGGCCGTTCTACTTCATCGAATTGAACCGGCTCAAACCGTATCAATACAGTCTGATTTTCGCGCTCAACGCGATCGGCATTTTTTGCGCCAATTATGCGAACAGCCGCTGGGTGCGCACCCAGGGCGCGCGTCGCTTGGCCGGCGCCGGTTGCGCGCTTGGCCTGCTCGCCGCCCTGTGCCTGCCGTTTCTCGTTGCGCAGCACAATCTTGCGGCGGTCATAGGCGCCCTGTTCTTCGTCGTCAGCGTCACCGGACTGCTCGGCGCGAATTGCGTCGGCTTGCTGATGCACGGCTTTCCGCGCAATGCGGGCGCGGCGGCGGCGCTGTTCGGCACCGGCCAATTCGGCCTCGGCATGCTCGCAAGCTGGGCGGTCAGCCACACGCACGACGGCACCGGCATGCCAATGGCCTGGGTCATGCTTGGCGCATCGGCCACCGCCGCGCTCGGTTTCACGCTGCACTGCATGCTGGCCGACCAGCGTTTCGCGCCGCACCCGGAAACGCGCGCCTGATTCGGCCTGTCCATAGCAGGCGAAACACGTCAAAATTATGTGTTTCGCCTTTCAGCAGGTCCGCGCATGAACACCTCTCCACTCCCTCCCGATCCGCTCACCGCGCAGATTGCGCGCGACACTCAACTACAGGCCGCGCGGCTTGCCCAGGAAGCGTTCGCCACCGCCTTTCGTCTCGGCGCCGAGGCCCACTCGGACGAGCAGTTCCGCGCAAGCATCGCGCAGTTGGCGAGCCACCTGAACAAATGGGCGGGAATGGCGAACGCCGAAGAGCAGATTTTGCGACGTGTGCTATTACTGACGGGGATCGATCAGTGGGGGCTCGCCTACAGCCAGGTTTTCGGCGGCGCCGCGCTGGGCGGCATTACCGCGCTGATCGGCGCATTGCGCGAGCCGATCCGCATCGAAGACGAAGCGCACAGCCAGGAGTTATTCGAAACGGTGCGCAGCGACGAGGCCGCCGCATTCGACTTCAAGGTCGAATTGCGGCGCGCGCTGCATCTGGCGCTGTGGCATTCGATGATCGCAAGCGAAGACCGCGACGAGGCGTTTGCGATTCTCCAGGCGCTCGGCGGAATGATGCTGGCATTGATCCGCGAAATGCCGAGCCTGGGCTGGCGTTTGATTGCCGATACGCTGGCGCTGATTCAAATCCGCTGCCTCAGCCATGCCCTCGCATCGCAAGGGCTCGCGCGCGAAACCACGACGGAACTGTTTGGCGCATTGGCGCGCGACCTGCCCGAAAACGTGCGCCAAGCCGCGCTGCAAGCCGCAGCCGAAGCGGTGCTCGCTTGGCAGCAGGCGCAACGCGGCATGACGCATTGATCCGATCCTGGCGTGCGCTTGGCCGCAAGCGCATAGCCCGGTTAATGCACGTTATTTTTCCGCCTTTCCATGTATGACCATGATGGTCTGCTGCATGAGGGCGCACAGCGTTTCTTTGCTATTTTTGACCGCAAACACCTCGGCTTTGGTGACGATCAGCGTCCTGCCGGGGCGGACCACTTCGCCGCGCGCAACGAGTTTCTCGCCGTCCGTCGGTGCGACAAGGTTTATCTTGTATTCGACGGTCAATACCGACGCGCTTTCAGGAACAACGCTCATCGCCGCATAGCCGGCGGCCGAATCGGCAATCATCCCGACCACCCCGCCATGCACGAAGCCGTGCTGCTGCTCGATGCCGTCCCAGTGCGGAACATGGATTTCGGTGCGCCCGTGTTCAACGACCGGCAACACGGCTCGAATCAAATGCATCGCGCTTTGGCGATCGAAACTGGCTCTGACATGTTCGGCGAAGCGGGGATTGGCGATAGGGGTCATGGCGTCTCCAGATGGTCGATCAACTGTAATTTACGCCGGCTACTCGGCGAGGTCGCTCTCCGGCGCGACAGTCAACTTGGGTATGCGTGCCCGGCAATTTGCGTAGGCTTGCTCAACCCTGACCACAACGACCGCTTGAGCCATCGGCCAAGTCTCCCTGACCTCGGCGTCGGCCGGAACGATCGCGGCCTTGCCATTGACACGCGCACGCCGCTGGTGCTGAAAATCCATGAAGAGCATGCCGATATGGGGATTTTCGGCAATATTCCCCAGGCTGTTGTAGAGGCCATTTCCCGGATAGTCCGGAAATACCAAATGGAATTCATCCACGACCCATACCGTGGGCAGAGGCTTCCCAAAGGTGGAATATTCCCGGCCGCGAAAGCTTGCATCGCAATGACCCTGCATACTGGCCGTCGCGATAAAGAAAAACTGCTGCGCCTCAATGAAACGCGCCAAGCCCGGAGAAATCCGGTCCCGGATCATTCCGCTGGCGGATGTTTCGTCCCACTGGTACGTGGACGGGAAACGTTCTCGCATGCGCAGCTCGCCGGAATGGCCCGAGCGGGAGTCCGTTATAGACTCCCCGATTTGCAGCATATTCACCAGCTCACTGAACTTTCCCATTCATTTTTCCTTTGGGTCGAATTTAGCCTGCCAAGTTTACGTAACCAATAAAACCATCATTTAACCGTTATGAGTGCAGACTAAGCGCATGTTGCGTAACTTGTCAACACTTAGTTTGATAGTTACAATATCTCCCGCTTCGACGCTTGCTCACTTTATGTCGACAATGGATTCGCCCCCTCCTGCGGAACCTTATGTGCTCGCGGATCACCCCGCTCTGGATCTGCTGAATACCGTCGCTCTCATCAACGGGACGGCTTGTGACTATTTCCAGTCCGATGCTGACGTTCTGCGCTGGCTTGCCAGAATGGGCGTGCCGGCCTGTGTCGAAGCGGGAGCGCTAGAGGAAGGCGAAGTGCTCAGGAGCGCGCGGACATTGCGCGAAGTCGTGCGGACACTGGTTATCCGCCGCAAGGCGGGCGAAGCTGGAAATTACGCGGCTTTGAATGACTATCTGACCAAATGCCCGAGTTATCTTCAGCTCAGAGCGGTTTCCGCAACCGGGTTGGAGGTGGAGCGCCGCGCCGCTGGACTCACGCCGGAAAGCCTGCTCGCGCCCCTGGCCGAGGCGGCAGCTGAGTTACTCGCGCACGGCGATTTTTCCTTGGTGAAACATTGCGAGCACTCGGATTGCATGCTGTGGTTTTACGACCGAACGAAATCGCATCGGCGCCGCTGGTGCAGTATGTCTTTGTGCGGGAACCGGCATAAGGTCGCCGAATTTCGCAAGCGTCAGGCACAAGTGACGCGTACTGGTTTGGACTGAATCCGATGGCCCTTAAATCGACAATTTTCAAAGCGACGCTACAGATCTCGGATCTCGACCGTCACTACTATGCCGAGCATGCGCTGACGATCGCGCGGCATCCGTCCGAAACCGATGAACGCATGATGGTGCGGCTCGCCGCATTCGCGCTCAACGCCAGTGAACGGCTCGAATTTGGGAAAGGGCTTTCCACCGACGATGAGCCAGATTTATGGCAGCGAGATTTGACCGGCGCAATCGAAACCTGGATCGAGGTCGGCCTGCCGGACGAGCGGCGCCTGCGCAAGGCGAGCGGACGCGCCGCGGCTGTCAAGCTTTACGCCTACGGTGGCCGTGCGGCCGAAGTGTGGTGGGACAACAATGCGCGCGAGCTGAACAAGCTCGACAAACTCAGCGCGTTTTTCCTTGACGCGGAAACGACGAGCGCGCTGACGGCGCTTGCCGAGCGCACGATGCAGTTGCAGGCGATGCTGCAAGACGGCGAGCTGTGGCTGTCGGCGGCCGACGGGCGCGCGGTCAAAATCGCGCCCGCCGTGTGGAAAAAATCGTCCGCTATCTGACGGTGTAGCCACGCCCATCCATGCAGGCGCTCATGGCGCGGCCGTACTCCGAGCGGTGCGCATCGACCTCACCCGGACTGCCGGATTGCGGCCGTGTCGGGTCGAAGCCGCTTTGCCCGACCGCCCATTCGTGGCACTCGAAATGGTCGCGGTCCTGCTGCTCCACGCTCTGCCCGGCGCGCGGATAGATGAACGGCTGCCCGAGCGTGCTCGGCACGCCTTGCTGCTGCGTCATCATCGCGCCTTCCGGCGGCGCGACGACGACATAACCGGGCCCGGCGGGATTCGCGGTGTAAAACACGTCGTTCGCGACAAAGAACGTGCTTTGGCCAAACGGCATCACAGCATAGGCGGGCGGCAGGACCGGAACGACGATCCCGATCGGCGGCGCAACCACGGTAAAGCCGACGCCATAGGGGCGATACCAGACGCCGCCGGCCCAGAAATAGTTCACCCCGCCCCACACGACAACACGGTGCTGGGGCAGCGTCCGCACGACATAGCCGGGCCTGGGATAGCGCGTGGGCACACCATAGCGCGGCCCCCAATAGCGCTGATTGCTCCAACCCGGTCCGCCGGGCCCGGGCGGTCTCCCGCGCCAATCCGATCCGCCGCGCCCCGGCTGCCCCGAGCTCCAATCCGGTCTGCCTCGATCGGGCGGCCCGCCGCGTTGTCCCGATCCGCCGCCACGCCAATCCGACCCGCCGCGCCCAGGCGGTCCTCCGCGATCAGCCGACATACCGCGGCCATCGGAACCCCGTTCACCGCGCACTTGCTGCGGATCGGCCAGAACCGACACACTCATCCCCGCGATCAGCGCGGCAAGCGAGCAACGCGCAAAAATTTGCAGCAAGCCTGTCATTTTCGTCTCCTTGGGATGCACCAATTCACCTGACCGTATAACCGCGGCCTTCAAGGCAGGCGCCCAGCGCGCGGCGATAGCTGTCGGCGCGTTGATTGAGTTGGCTCAATTGCATATTGCCGCGGTTGTTCATGGCATCTTCGGTACGCTGGGCCGCGGCTTGGCGCGCCGAATCGGACGCCGCACCGAGCAAGCCACCGATCGCCAATCCGGCCAGTGCCCCACCGCCGGCATTGCGCGGATTGCTGACCGCCGCGCCGATTATGGCGCCGGTAATGCCAAGCGCCGCGGTATCCGTGCCCACGGGCGGATTGGGTTCGACACGCACGCTCGCAGGCGGAGCGACTTCGTTCATGTTCATCCGGCCGGGGTCGAACCCGCTTTGCGCAACGGCCCAGTTATGGCACTCGAAGCGGTCGCGCCGCTGTTGATAGTCCGATTGCCCATTGCGCGGATAAGCGGCCACATCGACCTGCGGCAAGGCTGGCGCCTGCATGACCGGCATGGGTTGAGGCGGAGCCGTCACGCAGCCCGCCAACAAGAGCAAACCCATGGCGCAGGAAATACCCACGGGTATAGAACGATAAAAAACGTTTTCCATATTCGCACTCCGGCACAAAGCCGGTGATCCGGCGCATACGAAAATCATCGCCCAACTCCTTGTTGCCGTGCTTAGGATAGGGTTTCGATTTGTGTCGCGCTTTCCGGCTCACACCGCAGCTCAAAAAGCTGGTCAGGCAGCATCTGATGCAGAACCCGCGACGCGCTTGGCGGTGTCAATGGCGTGTAGCACCCCTCGCGCGGTGATCAATGCCAGATCCCGAGCAACCCCATCGCCATCCGCACCAATCCGAACGCCAGCCAGTTCGCGATCCGGCGCAAGCGCGGCGCGCGGCGCCAATCTTTCGCGAGCAACTCCCGGGCGCCGGCATCCATCGCATCGGCCAGGCTGGATCGGAGGCGACAGGTAAAAACTTTGTTACGCACCACCACGTTCGCCTCGCGCGCAAGCAGCAGACTGAAGGGGTCGATATTCGAAGAACCGACGGTTGCCCAGTCTTCGTCGACCACCCCGACCTTGGCGTGCAGGAAACTGGTGTGATACTCGAAAATCCGCACCCCGCCAGACAACAAATGCGAGTACAGCGCGCGCGAGGCGTAGTGCAGCAGCGCGTATTCAACCCGGCCTTGCAACAGCAGCACAACGTTCGCGCCACGCTGCGCCGCATCGATCAGCGCCTGGCGAAAGCGCCGTCCGGGCAGAAAGTACGCGCATGCGATCAACACCTCGCTGCGCGCGCCCTCGATCGCTGCGAGATAAGCCTCCTCGATCGAACGGCGATGGCGCAGATTGTCGCGCACGATGAAAGCCGCGCGCATATCGCCCACGCGCACAAGCCGCGGACGCTGCACATAGCGCCACGGCGGCCGCTCGCGTAACGTCGCCCAGCCCAACATCCACCAGAGGCGATAGGTGTTGTGATAGATCGGGCCAAGCAAGGGCCCCTCGATCTTCACCGCATAATCGAAACGCGGCGGAATATGGCCCGGCGTATTCTGATCGTCGATGATATTGATGCCACCGACGAAAGCCACTGCGGCATCGATGACCGCGACTTTACGATGCAGGCGGCGCAAGCGGCGGCGCGGGAAACTCAGAGAGCGGATTTCGCGCCGGTAAATCAGCACTTCGACCCCCGCCGCGCTGAGTTCCGGCAAGGTGTCGACAACGAAATGGCGCCCGCCAAAACCATCGACCATCACGCAAACCTTGACCCCGCGCGCGGCCGCGCGCTTGAGCGCCGTCGTAATCAGATCGGCGCTCTCATCCTTCTCGTAGATATAGGTTTGCAGATGGATTTCGCTGTGCGCGGCATCGATTGCCGCGCACAGCGCGGGAAAGAAAGCCGCACCACATTCGAGCAGTTCGATCCGGTTGCCCCCGATGAAGTGCGGGCCGCTCATCCAGGCAAACGTTCGAGTTCCGCGATCAGCGGCGAATGGTCGGAAATCCGGGCCCACTCGCCGCCATGCGGCACATTGGCAGAGAGCGGCCGGAAACCGCGGATATAGATCCTATCCAGCGACAGCAAAGGGAAACGGCTCGGAAAACTGCGCGCCGGCCGGCCGCTGAGTTGGGTAAACACCTCCTGCATGCCAAGCTGGCGCGCGAGCCACGAATTGGCCTTGTTGTGCCAATCGTTGAAATCGCCGGCGATGATGACGGGCGCATCGGCGGGAATATCGTTGTGCACCCGTTCGATCAGCGAAGAAAGCTGACGGCGCCGCTGCGTATCGGTCAGCGACACATGCACGCAAATCGAATGCAGCGGCGGGCCGTCGGGCAGTTCGATCACGCAATGCAGCAACCCCCGGCGTTCCAGGCGCGTCAGACTGACATCCTGATTTTCGGCCTGCAGGATCGGCAGCTTCGAAACGATGGCATTGCCGTGGTGCCCATGTTCGTGCACCGCATTGCCGCCGTAGGCCGTCTGCGGCCATACGCCCTGCGCGATGAATTCGTGCTGCGGCAGCGCGGGCCATTCCGGGTGCCGCCGCGCATGCCCCAAGTGCATGCCCTGCACTTCCTGTAGGAAAACCAGATCGGGCGTCAAGGCGCGCAAGCGCTCGCGCAGATCATGAATCGCCACGCGGCGGTTGAACTGCGAAAAACCTTTATGAATGTTGTACGAGCAAATGCGCAGGCGCATCCCGGGTCCCAAACTGCGTGAGATTTGAAGTGTGCCGCGAGCATCCCGCGTGCGCCAGAAAAAACGCCACGCTCCCGGCTGCCCGCGCAGCAAGCTAGGTCTTTACGCCACCTGAACATCCCGACGCTGCGCACGCACGGAACGTTTTCGATTTCCAATCAGGACACGGCAAGCATTCGATCGAGCGAAAGCTTGGCCTGCACGGCTTCATGCTCGGGCACGGAGATGCGGTTCACGATCTTGCCCTCGGCGAGGTTTTCCAGCGTCCACGCCAGATGCTGAGGGTCGATACGCTGCATGGTCGAGCACATGCAGACGGTCGGCGACATGAATTCGACGATCTTGCCTTCGGCCTTGACCTCTTCCGCCAAACGGGAAACGAGATTCAACTCGGTACCGACGAGCCAGCGCGTGCCCGGCGCACCGGCTTTGACGGTTTTCAAAATGTATTCGGTCGAACCAACATAGTCGGATTGGCGGCAAACCTCGAACGGGCCTTCCGGATGCGAAATCACAAGGCCATCCGGGTGCTTGTTGCGCCAACGCAGGATGTGCGCGGGCTGGAACATCTGGTGCACCGAGCAATGCCCCTTCCAGAGCAGCATTTTCGCGGAGCGGATCTGTTCGGGCGTCAGACCGCCGTATTCGAGGTCGGGGTCCCAAACGCACATTTCCTCCAGCGCGATGCCCATCTGATGTCCCGTCCAACGACCCAGGTGCTGATCAGGGAAGAACAGCACCTTGGGCCGCTGCGCGAAGCTCCAATCGAGAATCGTGCGCGCATTCGAACTGGTGCACACGATGCCGCCGTGTTCGCCGCAGAAGGCTTTCAAATCGGCCGCGGAATTGATGTAAGTAACCGGAGTGAATTGCGCATCCGGCGCTTCACCCAGCACCTCCGCCAGTTCGCGCCAGCAGCGTTCGACCTTGGCAAGGTTCGCCATGTCGGCCATCGAGCAGCCGGCGGCGAGGTCGGGCAGGATCGCGATCTGTTCCGGCTTGGAAAGAATATCCGCCACCTCGGCCATGAAGTGTACGCCGCAGAAAACGATGAACTCGGCCTCCGACTCGCTCGCAAGCCGCGCGAGCTTGAGCGAATCGCCCGTCAGGTCGGCATGCTGATAAACATCCGCGCGCTGATAGTGGTGCACGAGCAGCACCGCTTGCTTGCCGAGCTTCGCACGCGCGGCGCGAATCCGCTCCTGCGCCTCTTCATCGCGCAAGACATTGAAACGATCGAAATTGATTTGAGCGACTTCCATCGCAGTCCCTTCACAACGGAAATAGCGTGACGCATGCCGGTGCATGCATAACCGGACACCTCGCGACGCTTTGGAATGATTAGCGCGTGAGCGCTTCAGCTTTGTGACCAGGGCAAGCCGGCATGCCGCCAACCCCCAATATGGCCGCGCTGGCTGCGCGCATCCAGGTCACCCTCGAAACCTTCGAGAACGTTATAGACCGAGGTATAGCCAAGCTTGCGCGCGAGCAGCGCGGCATTGTGCGAACGCCCCCCGCTGCGGCACAGGAACAGAACCACCGCTTCAGGATCAACCTGACGTTTAAGCTGAGCCTCAAAATCCGGATTCAGTCCGCCACCCGGCCAGGTTTTCCATTCGATCTCGACCGCGTCCGGCACACGGCCAACCCATTCGAGTTCGGCATGGTTTCTCACATCAACCAGCATGGCGCCCGGTGCGAGCTGCAAAACCTCGTGCGCCTCCTGCGGCGTCAAAGCGCCGGCATAATCCCAGCCCGCCGCTTCACTTCTGACGCGCGCCAGCTCGAACAAATCGCTCAAACGTCCCATCGAAATAGCCCTAGACAAGTTCCAAAACGGGTGGGCGAGTATGCGCCCCGCTTGCCGCGGCTGCAAGCAGGCTCCCCCAGGCCGAAACACAAAGCTTCCGCGCCACTACCGTAATCCGAGGAGCCTGCGAACCTCGACATTTTGGAGGAAGATGCACGCTGTAGGAAAACCGGCCACTTGTGAAAGAGGACATTCCATGCACACACCCAGGATGATTTCCGCCGCCGCGGCCTTGGCCGCCTGTCTGTCCACGCCCTGTCTGGCGGCGGACGTTCCGGCCGTGGTATCCACCGCCGTCGCCGACAGCGCCCGCCCCGCCGCGGACACCGCGCGCGATGCAAACCGCAAGCCGGCGGAAACGCTCGCCTTTGCCGACATCAAAGCGGGGGCGCGGATCGCCGAATTGATGCCCGGAGGCGGCTATTACACTCGCCTATTGAGCGCACTCGCCGGGCCTGGCGGGCATGTTTACGTACTCACTCCGCCCCCCCGCCCGAATGGGCCGGACCCGGCCGCGGCGGCCCAGGCCATCGCCGCCGATGCGCATTACGCCAATATCACGGTACAGCCTCTGTCTTACACCGATCGTGCGCTCGGTCTAGCGCAGCCGGTGGACGTGGTGTGGACCTCGATCAACTACCATGACATCCATAACAATCTGGACAGCGCCGGCATGCAGGACTTCAACAAGCACGTGTTTGAAGCGCTGAAGCCCGGCGGTATGTACATCGTGGTCGATCATGCCGCCGCGGCCGGTCGCGGCGCTGAAGATACCCACAGCTTGCACCGCATCGACCCGGAAACGGTCAAGGCCGAGGTGACCGCCGCCGGTTTCAAACTCGTCGGCAGCAGCGATGTGCTGCACAACGCAAACGATCCGCACACCGCGCCGGTCTTCGACCCCGGCATTCGCGGCAAGACCGACCAGTTCATCCTGAAGTTTGTGAAGCCTTGAGTGGGTGAAAGACGAACCCGGACCGCGCGTGTCCGCGCGCCCGGGATGCCTGGCTATCGAGTCGCTTGCGCAGGGATTTGCTGCGCGCGCCTAGTCGCAGAGCAGGCATCGCTTATCGGCCCGCCCCACGCAGGAAGCAAACGTGCTTACCGCTCCAGCTTTTGCTGGCGTTGTTCATCTTCACGCATTCGATTGCGCACGAAGAAGAAGAGGTAGAACGCCATGCAGATGATGAACACAATGGTAAACAAGCTCAGCAAGCCCACATCGGACGTGAGCAAAGATTTCAGCGCCGCCATATCGTTTCCTTCTGAAATTGATCCATACCTGCCAACCCTACAGACAGTAGGGTTATTCTATTCTCATTCTATTGCGCCCGCGTGTCGAATGCTTTGCTCTGGCCAAGAGGCTCCCTTCGTTTGGCACAAAAACAGTGCGGCGAGCATTTTTACGCACCAAAAAGGGGCTTCTATCCGCGCCAAAGTTTCCCGGCCCGCTATGGTGGAATACCGGCGCAAATTCCGCATCGCCCTCACAGGCCCGCTGCCGGCTGCCGCGGCAACAAATATTCTTTCGTTTGGCACACTACCTGCTATACCGAACCCAATCACCCCAAGCTGAAGCTTGGGCCTTTTTCGCCACGAATTTTAGGAGCACCTATGTCCCCGCAAGACGTCATGAAGCTGGTCGAGGATAACGAAGTCAAATTCATCGACTTCCGTTTCACCGATACCAAAGGTAAGGAACAGCACGTCAGCGTGCCCGCCAAGGCATTCGACGAGAGCAAATTCGAGGAAGGCCACGCTTTCGACGGCTCCTCGATCGCCGGCTGGAAAGGTATCCAGGCTTCGGACATGCTGTTGATGCCGGACCCCGCATCCGCTTTTATCGATCCTTTCATGGACGAGACGACGCTGATTCTGTCTTGCGACGTGCTCGAACCGGCCGATATGAAGCCGTATGACCGCTGCCCGCGCGGCATCGCCAAGCGCGCCGAAGCCTACCTGAAGTCGACCGGCATCGGCGACACCGCCTACTTCGGCCCGGAGCCCGAATTCTTCATCTTCGACAGCGTTGAATGGAATGTCGACATGTCGGGCTCTTCGGTCAAAATTTTCTCGGAAGAAGCCGCGTGGTCGTCGGATCACAAATTCGAAGGCGGCAACACCGGCCACCGTCCGCCCGTCAAAGGCGGCTATTTCCCGGTTCCGCCCGTCGATAGTCATAACGACATCCGTGCCGCGATGTGCTTGGCGCTCGACGCCTGCGGCGTCGAAGTCGAAGTCCATCACCACGAAGTCGCAACCGCCGGCCAGAACGAGATCGGCACCAAGTTCAACACGCTGACGCGCCGCGCCGACCAGACCCAGGTGCTCAAGTACATCGTGCACAACGTCGCGCACCAATACGGCAAAACGGCGACCTTCATGCCGAAACCGCTCGTCGGCGACAACGGCTCGGGCATGCATGTGCACCAGTCGATCTGGAAGAACGGCAAGAACCTGTTCGCCGGCAACGGCTACGCGGGCCTGTCGGATACCGCGCTGTACTACATCGGCGGCATCATCAAGCATGCGCGCGCGCTCAACGCGATCACGAACCCGCTGACAAACTCGTACAAGCGCCTGGTTCCCGGCTACGAAGCGCCGGTCAAGCTGGCCTACTCGGGCCGCAATCGTTCGGCTTCGATCCGCATCCCATTCGTGCAGTCCGAAAAAGCCCGCCGCGTCGAAATCCGCTTCCCGGACCCGGGCGCGAACGTCTACATGGCTTTCGCCGCGCTGCTGATGGCCGGCCTCGACGGCATACAGAACAAGATTCATCCGGGCGATGCCGCCGACAAGAACCTCTACGATCTGCCGCCGGAAGAAGACGCGAAGATCCCGACCGTCTGCTCCTCGCTCGACCAGGCGCTTGAAGCCCTCGACAAGGATCGCGAGTTCCTGACGCGCGGCGGCGTGTTCTCGAACGATTTCATCGATGCCTACATCGAACTGAAGATGGAAGATGTCCAGCGTCTGCGCATGACGACCCATCCGGTGGAATTCGATATGTATTACTCACTGTAATTGAGCAGTCGGCGCATTGCGCACAAGGGACGGGCCATGCCCGTCCCTTTTTACTTTTCGGCTTGGCAAGCCGGGACGTGACGCCTACACTCGCCTTTCGACGATGGAGCTTGACGTACGCATGAAAGCAACTTTTCGCACAGGTTTTGTGATTGCCGCCATCCTTGCCGCCGCCAGCGCGCAAGCGGACGTCTACAAATGTGTCGATCCCGTTTCAGGCCGGATCACTTACACCAACTCCAAAACGGGCGAAAAGGGTTGCACCCTACTGCAAAAAGAACAAGCGCCGGTGAGTTCGATCCCCTCGCCCGTGGGGCGCAGAGCCGCAAGCGCAGCGTCGCCGGCGGAATTCCCAAAGGTCGATTCGGAGACACAGCGCAGCCGCGACGACGATCGGCGCAAGATTCTCGAAACCGAACTCGCAACCGAAACCCAGGCACTCGAAGACGCCAAAAAAGCCCTCGCGGAACAAGAGAGCGTGCGCTTTGGCAACGAAAGAAATTTCGCCAAGAAGCTCGAACGGCTTAAACCGTTCCAAGAACAGGTCGACTTGCATGAGCGGAATATCGAGGCCATCCGCACCGAAATCGGCCGCCTGAGGTAAAGCCACGCCCGGAGGTCTGGATTCATTGGCCTGCTTTTTGCTGACCACTCCGGTATGGACCCTTATCCTTCGCCATCGTCCCAAGCCGCCGCCGCTCGCGATCCGCGTACCGCGGGGCTTGAACTGCTCGCGTCGGCCGTGATCCTCGTCGATGCCGAGGCGAAAGTGCGCTACATCAATCCTGCGGCGGAAAATCTCTTCGCGATCAGCGCGCGCCAGGCTTTCGGCCAATCGGTCTTTGATCTGCTCGGCGATCCGCCGGGCCTGAGCGCCGCGCTCGACAACGCGCTGATTAACAACTGGAGCTATACCGGCCAGAACCTGGTGCTGCAACGCGGACGCGGCGACGCACTGCATGTAGATTGTACCGCCACGCCGGTCGATGTCGCCGGCGCGCGGCTGCTGATGGAATTCCGTCCGCTCGATGCACAGCTCAAGGTCGCGCGCGAAGAACGCCTGATCGAACAGCAGCAGCTCAACCGCGAACTGATCCGCAACCTCGCGCACGAGATCAAAAACCCGCTCGGTGGCATCCGCGGCTCGGCACAATTGCTCGAACGCGAATTGAGCGATCCGCAGCTCAAGGAATACACGCAAGTCATCATCGCCGAGACCGACCGCCTGCAAGACCTGATGCACCGGCTGCTCAACCCGCATCGCGCAATGCATCCGGCACGCCTGAATATCCATGACGTGCTCGAACGCGTGCAGCGCCTCGTCGAAGCCGAATTCGAGCGCGTGCGCATCAAACGCGACTACGACATCAGCCTGCCCGAACTGACGGCCGATCGCGAGCAGTTGATCCAAGCGGTCTTAAACATCGCCCGCAATGCCGCGCAGGCGATCGGCCCCGGCGGAGAAATCATCTTCCGCACCCGCGCCGCGCGCCAGGTCACCGTCGCCAAGCGCCGCTTCAAGCTGGCGCTCGAATTGCAGGTGATCGACAACGGACCGGGCATCCCCGCCTCGATCCGCGACCGTGTTTTTTATCCGCTCGTCTCGGGCCGCGACGGTGGTAGCGGCCTCGGGCTTTCGCTTGCGCAAAGCTTCGTCGAACAGCACCAGGGCATGATTGATGTCACGAGCGAGCCTGGCCACACTTGCTTCAGCGTGCTCTTGCCGATTCTCGAAAATGCCTGACATGAACCCGATCTGGATCGTAGATGACGACCGCTCGATTCGCTGGGTGCTTGAAAAAGCCCTTGCGCGCGAAAACATTCCACATCGGAGCTTCGGCTCCGCAAGCGAAGTACTCGCCGCGCTCGACGGCGGCTCCGCCGCGCCGCAGGCCATGCTGTCCGATATTCGGATGCCGGGCGAGTCCGGCCTTGATCTGCTTGCAAAGGTCAAGGCGCGGCATCCGAATCTACCCGTCATTATCATGACCGCCTATTCCGATCTCGACAGCGCGGTCTCCGCTTTCGAGGGCGGCGCTTTCGAATATCTGCCGAAACCCTTCGATGTTGATCAGGCGATCGAACTCGTCCGGCGCGCGATCGCGCAATCGCGCCAGCGCGGCCCTTCGGCGGAAGAGTCCGCCAAGGTGCCGGAAATTCTCGGCCAGGCGCCCGCGATGCAGGAAGTTTTCCGCGCCATTGGACGCCTCTCGCAGTCGCATGCGACGGTGATGATCAACGGCGCATCGGGCTCGGGCAAGGAACTCGTCGCGCGCGCGCTGCATCGGCACAGCCCGCGGCGCGATGCGCCTTTCATCGCAATCAACACGGCCGCGATTCCGAAAGACCTGCTCGAATCCGAATTGTTCGGCCACGAGCGCGGTGCGTTTACCGGCGCCACGGCGCAGCGGCGCGGGCGCTTCGAACAGGCCGAAGGCGGCACGCTGTTTCTCGACGAAATCGGCGATATGCCGCCGGAACTACAAACGCGGCTGTTACGCGTGCTTTCCGATGGCCACTTCTACCGCGTCGGCGGCCATCAACCGATCAAGGCCAATGTGCGCGTCATCGCCGCCACGCACCAGGACCTCGAAACACGCGTCAAGGACGGCCTCTTCCGCGAAGATCTGTTTCACCGCCTCAACGTGATCCGCCTGCGCCTGCCGCCCTTGCGCGAGCGCCGCGAGGATATTCCGCTGCTGGTGCGCCACTTTCTCGCGCGCAGCGCGCAGGAACTCGGCGTCGAGCCCAAGCGCCTGTCCGATGCGGCGCTCAAATATCTGCAAACGCTCGATTTCCCCGGCAACGTGCGCCAGCTCGAAAACCTCTGCCACTGGCTCACGGTCATGGCGCCTGGCCAACTCGTCGATGTCGGCGATTTGCCTGCGGAATTGCGTGAAGTACCAGCGCGCGCTGAAACGGTGGCGTGGACCGACGGGCTCGCGCTGGAAGCGGACCGGCTGCTTGCAGCCCAACCCGGCGAGGTCTTCGCACGGCTTGCGCAGGATTTCGAAAAGACGCTCATCCGCTGCGCCCTGAACGCCACCGGCGGACGCCGTATCGAAGCCGCGCAACTGCTCGGCATCGGCCGCAACACGCTGACCCGCAAGATCCACGAATTGGGCATCGAAGACCCGCAGCGTTAAACATTCGGCGTTGTCTTTACGCTTTCTTGACACCCGCCCACGCAATCTTTGCCCCATCTTTGCGCGCGCCCGCCTAGAGTAAAAACCATCCAATCAGCAGTTTTACCTGGAGGCACAATGGATCTCCTCTTTGTCCTCGTCACGCTCGCTTTCTTCGCCGCAAGCGCCTGGCTGTGCACAATTTTCGAGCGTGTCAGGAGCCGCAAATGAACGCGCTTTATCTGATCGCGCTGGCGCTGGTTATCGGGCTCATCGTCTATCTCGTTCGGGTGCTGTTTAACCCGGAGGATTTCTCATGACGGGCAACGCCTTCATCCAGGCCGGGCTGTACATCGTCACCCTGCTCGTACTCGCCTGGCCGCTCGGCATCTACATGGCGCGCGTGTTCGAAGGACGCCCTCCCGTGTTCATGCGCTGGCTCCGGCCTGTCGAACGCGGCCTCTACAGGCTTGCAGGCGTGAAGGAGGACGAGATGGGCTGGCTGCGTTACGCGGGCGCGCTGCTCCTTTTCAACGTCGCCGGCCTGCTCGCCGTGTATGCATTGCAACGGCTGCAAGCCTGGCTGCCGCTCAATCCGCAGCATTTCGGCAATGTCCCGCCCGACCTCGCCTTCAATACCGCGGCGAGCTTCGCCACGAACACCAATTGGCAGAGCTACAGCGGCGAGAGCACGCTGTCCTATCTGACGCAGATGCTCGGCCTGACGGTGCAGAACTTCGTTTCCGCCGCGAGCGGCATCGCGGTCCTGCTTGCGCTCATACGCGGTTTCACGCGGCGCGAGACGGACACGCTCGGCAATTTCTGGGTCGATCTGACGCGCGCGACGCTTTACGTGCTGCTGCCGCTGTCCTTGCTGCTGTCGCTCGCGCTCGTGGAACAGGGCGTCGTGCAAACCTTCTCGCCCTACAAGGAAGCGGCGCGCATCGAGGCCATCGCCTACGACGAACCCATGCTCGACGCGCAAGGGCAGCCGCAGCTCGACGCCGATGGCAAACCGGAAACCCGCCATGCCGAGGCGACCACGCAAACGCTGGCGCTCGGCCCCGCCGCCTCGCAGATCGCGATCAAACAGCTCGGCACAAACGGCGGCGGTTTCTTCGGCGCGAATTCCGCCCATCCGTATGAAAACCCGACCCCGCTGTCGAACTTTCTCGAAATGCTCGCGATCCTTCTGATCCCCGCGGCGCTCTGCGTCACTTTCGGCCGCATGCTGCACGACGACAGGCAGGGCGTCGCGATTCTCGCCGCGATGACGATCGTGCTGGCCGCCCTGATGGCGGTGTGCATCTGGGCCGAACAGGCCGGCAATCCGGGCTTTACACAGGCGGGGCTCGCCACTACGGCGTCCGACATGCAGCCCGGCGGCAATATGGAAGGCAAGGAAACGCGCTTCGGCATCGTCAATTCGGCGATCTGGGCGACCGCCACGACGGCGGCCTCGAACGGCTCGGTCAACGCCATGCACGACTCCTTCACGCCGCTCGGCGGGCTCGCGCCGATGTGGCTGATGCAGCTTGGCGAAGTGATTTTCGGCGGCGTCGGTTCCGGCCTCTACGGGATGATCGTATTCGCGCTCGTCGCGGTGTTCATCGCAGGGCTGATGATCGGCCGCACGCCGGAATATCTCGGCAAGAAAATCGAGTCCTTCGAAATCAAGATGGCGGCCGTCGTACTGCTCGCGCCCGCGGCGGCGGCGCTCATCGGCGCAGCCATCGCGGTGCTCGTGGACGCCGGCGCGGGCGCAGTCGCCAACCCCGGCGCGCACGGCTTTTCGGAAATCCTCTACGCGTTTTCATCCGCCGCGAACAACAACGGCAGCGCGTTTGCGGGGCTGAACACGAACAACTTCTTCTACAACCTCACGCTCGGACTCGCGATGCTCATCGCGCGCTACTGGGTCATCGTGCTGGTGCTCGCGATCGCAGCCTCGCTCGCCGCAAAGAAAATCGTCCCCGTATCGAACGGCACGCTGCCGACGCACGGGCCGATGTTTGTGGCTTTGCTGATCTCGACCGTCGTCATCGTCGGCGCGCTGACCTTCCTCCCCGCGCTCGCCCTCGGTCCGATCGCCGAACAGCTCCAGATGCTTGCGCACTGATATGAAACACACGCCTCCCCTCCCGCACTCGTTACTGCCCGCCACACCCGTCCACACAGCCCGGACCGGCGACGCTGCAAAGCCGCCCGAATGCCTGTCGCTGTTCGACCGCAAGCTCCTCAGTGAAGCGCTCGCCGAATCCTTGCGCCGCCTCACGCCGCGCCATCAACTGCGCAACCCGGTGATGTTCGTCGTGTGGCTCGGCAGCCTGCTCACGAGCGCCCTCTTCGCCGCGGCGCTCCTCGGCCACGGCGAAGCGCCCGCCGGCTTCACCTTCGCGGTCGCGCTGTGGCTGTGGTTCACCGTGCTGTTCGCGAACTTCGCCGAAGCCGTCGCCGAGGGCCGCGGCAAGGCGCAGGCGGCCGCGCTGCGTGGGCTGCGTAAAACCGTGTGGGCCAAGAAGCTTGTCGAACCCAGACACGGCTCCGCCTCGCATCCCTGCGCATCGGAAGAACTGCGCCGCGGCGATGTCGTGCTTGTTGCAGCCGGCGACACGATTCCCGGCGACGGCATGGTCATCGAAGGCGTCGCCTCGGTCGACGAGTCGGCGATCACCGGCGAATCCGCGCCGGTCATTCGCGAGGCCGGCGGCGACTTCTCGTCCGTCACCGGCGGCACCCGCGTGCTCTCCGACTGGCTCGTGGTCCGCATCGAAGCCGATCCGGGCGAAACCTTCCTCGACCGCATGATCGCGATGGTCGAAGGCGCTCAGCGCAAGAAAACACCGAACGAAATCGCGCTGACGATTCTGCTCGTGAAGTTCACCCTGATCTTCCTGCTCGCGGTCGCTACGCTGCTGCCGTTCTCGATTTTCGCAGTCGCCGCGGCGCGCAGCGGCGCGGTCGTCACCGTCACCGCGCTCACCGCCCTGCTCGTGTGCCTGATCCCAACCACGATCGGCGGGCTGCTTTCCGCAATCGGCGTGGCCGGCATGGGGCGCATGATCGCCAAAAAAGTTATCGCCACCTCCGGGCGCGCGGTCGAAGCGGCGGGCGACGTCGATGTGCTGCTGCTCGATAAAACCGGCACGATCACGCTCGGCAACCGCCAGGCGCACGCTTTCGTTCCCGCACCGGGCGTGAGCGAGAAACAACTCGCCGAAGCGGCCTTGATGAGTTCGCTCGCCGACGAAACGCCCGAAGGCCGTTCGATTGTCGTGCTTGCCAAAGAGATATTAGGCGCCCGTGGGCGCGACATCTCGGCTGAGGGCGCGAGCTTCATCCACTTTTCCGCGCACACGCGCATGAGCGGCATCGACTGGAACGGCCGCGTGATCCGCAAGGGCGCGGCGGATGCGGTGAAACAGCACATCGAGACGCAAGGCGGCGAGACGCCGCGCGAGATTATGTTGACGGTCGAGGACATCGCGCGGCGCGGCGCGACGCCGCTCGTCGTCGCTGAAGGCAGGCGCGTGCTCGGCGCAATCGAACTCAAGGACGTGGTCAAGGGCGGGATCAAGGAACGTTTCGCCGAACTGCGCCGGATGGGCATCAAAACGGTCATGATTACGGGCGACAACCGGCTTACCGCGGCGGCCATCGCGGCCGAGGCCGGCGTCGACGACTTCCTTGCCGAAGCCACGCCGGAAGCCAAGCTCGCGCTGATCCGCGACTATCAGAAGGACGGACGGCTCGTCGCGATGACCGGCGACGGCACGAATGACGCCCCCGCGCTCGCGCAGGCCGATGTCGCCGTGGCGATGAACAGCGGCACGCAGGCGGCGAAAGAAGCCGGCAACATGGTCGACCTCGATTCGAATCCGACCAAGCTCATCGAGATCGTCGAAACCGGCAAGCAAATGCTAATGACCCGCGGCTCGCTGACGACGTTTTCGATCGCCAACGACGTGGCGAAATACTTCGCCATCATCCCCGCGATGTTTGTCGCCACTTATCCGCAGCTCGGCGCGCTCAATGTCATGCATCTGGCGACGCCGAACTCCGCGATTCTCGCGGCGGTGATTTTCAATGCGCTGATTATCGTCGCGCTGATTCCGCTCGCGCTCAAAGGCGTGCGCTACCGGGCGCTTGGCGCGGCCGCGCTGCTGCGGCGCAATCTCGCGTTGTACGGCATCGGCGGCCTGATCGCGCCGTTCATCGGCATCAAGGCGATCGATCTGATCCTCGCCGCGCTGCATCTCGTTTAAGGAGAGGCAATGAAAAACGAAATCCGCCCGGCGCTCGTTCTGCTGCTCGCCTTCACGCTGATTACCGGACTCATTTACCCGGCGCTCGTCACCGGCATCGCGCAGCTTGCTTTCCCGCGCCAAGCCGAAGGCTCGCTGATTTTGCGCAACGGCAAGCCGGTCGGCTCCACGCTGATCGGGCAGAATTTCGCAGCGCCGAAATACTTCTGGAGCCGTCCGTCCGCCACAGAGCCGATGCCCTACAACGCGGCGGCGGGCAGCGGCAGCAACCTGGGGCCGCTCAATCCGGCGCTTGCCGAGGCGGTCAAAGCCCGCATTGATGCGCTGCGCGCGTCCGACCCGCACCAGAACGCGCCGATTCCTGTGGACCTCGTCACCTCATCGGCGAGCGGGCTCGACCCCCACATCAGCCCCGCCGCAGCAGCTTGGCAAGCGCCGCGCGTCGCCAATGCGCGCAAACTGCCGCTGGAACAGGTTCAAGCGCTGATCGCGCAGCATACGCAAAAACGCCAATGGGGCGTCCTTGGCGAACCGCGCGTGAATGTGCTGGAACTCAACCTCGCGCTCGATGCGCTCCCGCATGCTAAAAATTAAGAACACGCTACTTTAGGCGTCCATGACCGAACTCGACCAGCGTCCGAATCCCGATCTCTTGCTCGCCAGCATCGCGGCCGAAAACGAACGCGCCCGGCGCGGCAAGCTGCGCATTTTCTTCGGCGCGAGTCCCGGCGTCGGCAAAACCTTCGCCATGCTCTCCACGGCGCGCCAGTTGCAGGCGCAGGGCGTCGATGTCGTAGTAGGCATTGCCGAAACGCATGGGCGCGAAGAGACCGCCCGGCTGCTGCAAGGTCTGGAAGTGCTGCCGCGTCGCAATGTCGCCTATCGCGGCCACAACCTGTCCGAATTCGATCTCGACGCGGCGCTTGCGCGCAAGCCGGATCTGATCGTTGTCGACGAACTCGCGCATACCAATGCGGCGGAATCGCGCCATCCGAAACGCTGGCAGGATGTCGAAGAGCTGATCGCCGCGGGCATCGACGTATTCTCGACCGTCAACGTCCAGCACCTCGACAGCATCAGCGATGTGGTCGCGGGCATTACCGGCATCCGCGTATTCGAAACGGTGCCGGACCGCATTTTCGACGGCGCGGACGAGGTCGTCCTCGTCGATCTCACGCCCGACGAACTGTTGCAACGCCTGCATGAAGGCAAAGTCTATCTACCGGAACAGGCCGAACGTGCGATCCAGAACTTTTTCCGCAAAGGCAATCTGCTCGCCTTGCGCGAACTCGCCTTGCGCCGCACCGCGGATCGTGTCGATGAAGATGTGCGCGACTACCGCCGCCAGCGCGCGGTCTCGCGCGTTTGGAAAACCGGCGATGCCTTGCTCGTCTGTATTGGCGCCGACGGCGATGGCGCGCGTCTGCTGCGCGCGGCGGCACGGCTTGCCAGCGAGCAGGAAGCGCCCTGGCATGCGATCTATGTCGAGACGCCGACGCTGCAACGCCTTGCGCCTCAAGAAAGACATCGCATCCTGAAAGATCTGAGCCTGGCCGAATCGCTCGGCGCGCGTACCGCTGTGCTGGCAGGCGACGATGCCGCCACGGTCGCAACGCAATATGCGCGGCGCGAAAATATCGGCCGTGTCGTGGCCGGACGCCGCCGTCCGCAGCGTTTCAATTGGCGGCCCGGATTTGTCGAACGGCTCGCGGAACAAGCACCCGAGGTTGATTTGCTGCTGCTAGCGCGCAATTCTGTGCACAAGGAAACCCCCGGCGCGGACGAGGCGCGCAGCCTGTTCACGCGTGGCGCGTGGCGGCGCTACGCTATCGCCTGCACGCTTGTAATCGCCATCGCGGCGCTTGCCGCGCCGCTCACCAGCGCGCTCGATCTTGCGAACATCGTGATGATTTTTCTGCTCGCGGTGCTCTTCGCCGGCGTCAAATTAGGGCGCGGCCCGGCGGTGCTGGCGGCATTGTTGTCGGTCGCCTGTTTCGATTTCCTCTTCGTGGCGCCGCGCCTGTCCTTTGCTATCAGCGATGTGCAGTACATCGTCACCTTCTTCGTCATGCTCGCGGCGGGGCTGATTACCGGCCAACTCGCGGCGGGACTGCGTTTCCAGGTCCGCGTGGCCGAACAACGCGTCACGCGCTCGCATGCGCTGTATGAAATGGCGCGCGAGCTTTCGGCCGCACTCACCAGCGAGCAGATCGTCGAAGTTGCGCAACGCTATATGGAACATGCGATCGATGCGGGAATCGTGCTGCTGCAAGCGGATCTCGAAAACCGGCTGCATGTCGATAACGCCGCGCTGGCGCAAGGCATCGACACAGGCGTCGCGCAATGGGCGCTCGATCATGGCGAAGAAGCCGGCTTCGGCACCGGCACGCTGCCCGCGAGCCGCGCGCTGTATGTGCCTTTGCGCGCGCCGATGCGCGTGCGCGGCGTTCTGTGCATCCGGCCAAACACGCCGGACTGGAAACCGACACCCGAGCAGCGCCAGCTCATCGTTACCAGCGCGGCGCTGCTCGCCATCGCGCTCGAACGCCTGCATTACATCGAAGTCGCGCAACAAGCGCTGCTGCAAATGGAATCCGAACGGCTGCGCAACTCGCTGCTCGCCGCGCTGTCGCACGATCTGCGCACGCCATTGACCGCGCTCGTCGGGCTGTCCGACACGCTTGTGCTGAAAAACCCGGGCCAGCCCGCGGAATACGCCGCGACCGCCAACGCGATCCGCGAACAAGCGCGCCGCACGAGCACCCTGGTCGAAAATCTGCTCGATATGGCCAGACTGCAAGCGGGCGGAATCAAGCTGCGGCGCGAATGGCAACCGATCAATGAGGTGATCGCCGCCGCGCTCGATGCGCGTGCCGAAACACTCAGGCAGCATCATGTCCAAATCGAAATTCCCGAGGATTTCCCTTTCGTCGACATCGATGCGGTTTTGATGGAGCGCGTGTTCGTCAACCTGTTCGAGAACGCGGCCAAGTACACGCCGCAAGGCAGCGTAATCGAAGTGAGCGCCGCGCGGCGCGAAGAGGCAGGCCGCGCCGTCGTCGAGCTTGCCGTGGCGGACAATGGCCCCGGTATTCCCGTGGGCCGCGAAACATGGCTGTTCGAAAAATTCACGCGCGGCAAGGACGAATCCCCAATCACGGGGGTTGGGCTCGGGCTTGCCATCGTGCGCGCGATCGTCGAAGCTCATGGCGGCAGCGCGCGCGCGGAAAACCGGCCGCAATGCGGCGCGCGTTTTGTGATCACCTTGCCGGCAGGCACGCCGCCGGATATGCGCGAGATCGAAAATGCATGAATCGGGCCCGGCTTCCGTTTTGATCGTCGAGGACGATCCGCAGATCCGCCGCTTCGTGCGCAGCGCCGTGGAAACGGAGGGCATGACGGCCTTCGAGGCAGACTCGCTCAAACGCGGGCTGATCGACGCCGCAACGCGACGCCCCGATCTGCTCGTGCTCGACCTCGGCCTGCCCGATGGCGACGGCATCGAGTTGATCCGGGAATTGCGCGCCTGGTCGAACGCGCCAGTCCTCGTGCTCTCCGCGCGCAGTCATGAAGAGGACAAAGTCAAAGCGCTCGACGCGGGCGCGGACGATTATCTGACCAAGCCTTTCGGCGTGCCTGAACTGCTCGCGCGTATGCGCGCCCTGCGCCGGCGGATCGTCCAAACCGGCGCGCAAACCTCGCCCGAACTGCGTTTCGGCGATGTCGTGCTCGACCTCGCGCGGCGCGAAGTCGCGCGCGCGGGCCGGCCCGTACATCTGACGCCGATCGAATTCCGGCTGCTGAGCCTGCTCGCAACAAATGCCGGGCGTGTGCTGACGCAGCGCCATCTGCTGCGCGAAGTCTGGGGCCCGGCGCATGCCGAGGATGGACATTACCTGCGCGTGTTCATCGCCAATCTGCGCAAGAAACTCGAACCCGATCCGCTACGGCCAATTTATCTGCGCACCGAAATCGGCGTCGGCTATCGCCTGAGCCTCAACGATCCAGAAGCCTAATAATCTGTCGCGAGAAGCCGTAACGCTACGAGTTTTGGGGCGTCTTCGTCGCTGCGCTCGCGCTCGATTCGCGGTCATTCTGCGCGGAGCGAAGCGCAGTCGCAGAATCCACTCGCGGAGGACAAATGGATTCTGCGACTTCGCGCAGAATGACGGTGCGGAGGCGGGGAGGCTTGGAACCTATTCATAACCTTGTCGCGAGTGTAGCAACTGAGTACGACCGGGGCTCGCAGTAAGAGAACAGGTTCTGAACGGCAGCGATAGCGCTACACTGCGGGGTTTATTACAGATTCATGTAAAACTGTCCGTGAGTGCTCATACCGACTCTCTTCTCGCCCGCCTCAAGCCGCTGCTCGGCCCTTGGGCGGCGCGCTTCGACGCCGACCTGCTCGAAACATGCGCTTCAACCAATAGCGAACTGCTGACACGGGCCGCGGCCGGCGCAGCTTCGGGCACCGTATTGTGGACGCTCGAACAAACCGCGGGCCGCGGCCGGCGCGGTCGTGGGTGGGTTTCGAACGGCCTGATGTTTTCGCTGCTGTGGCGCTTCGAATCGCCCACCGCGCTTTCCGGCTTATCACTCGCGGCGGGGCTCGCCGTGGCGCGGGCGCTCGACAAGCTTGGCGTTCCCAATGCGGAATTGAAATGGCCCAACGATATCTGGCTCGAAGGCCGCAAACTCAGCGGCTGCCTCGTCGAAATGAGCCAGAGCGGCGCACGCACTAGTGCCGTGATCGGCATCGGCCTGAACCTCGCAACACCGGCTTCCGACAAGGTGCACGATCAAGCCGCGACGGGCCTCGACACGGCCTTGCCGAATCCACCCGAGATGACGTTCGTGTTGGCCGAACTGCTCAAGCAGCTCGGCGAGGTTTTGTCCGAATTCGCCCTACGCGGCTTCGCGCCCTTTCAGGCCGACTGGAATGCGCGCAACGCGCTGCGCGGTGCCGCAGTGCGCGTGATCGACGGCGCCAGCGAAACGCAGGGCGTCTGCCTCGGCGTCGACGTCCAGGGCGCTTTGCTGCTCGAAAACGAGCGGCGCGTTCTGAGCATCGTCGGCGGCGATGTATCGCTGCGGAGCCTGCGCGCATGAAACTCTTAATCGATGCCGGCAACACACGCATCAAATACGGATGGCATGACGGGCGGGACTGGATCTGCCGCGAAGACATCTTGCACGATGCGCTCGACGTTTCCGATTTCACCCGCTTCGGCGAACCCGAGCAAATCGTCATCGCCCATGTCGCCTCCGAAACCGTGCGCGCCTGCCTGGAAGCGCAACTCGCCCCGTGGCGCGAACACACCGAGTGGCTGCGCGCATCGGCCACGCGCTGCGGTCTGCGCAATCTCTACGCGGAGCCGGAACGCCTGGGCCCCGACCGCTGGGCCGCCGCGATCGGCGCATGGTCGCGCGTACGCGGCGCGTGCGTCGTCGTCTGCGCCGGCACGGCTACGACGATCGACGCGGTCGACGCGGAAGGCCAGTTTCTCGGCGGGCTGATCGCGCCCGGCCACGGCCTGATGCTGCGCTCCCTCGCTGGCGGCACGGCCGCCTTGCCGATGGCGCAAGGCGCCTGCGAACCATTCCCGCGCAATACGCATGACGCGATCGAAACCGGCATTCGCTATGCCTTGGCGGGCGCCGTCGAACGTTTTCGCGCGCAGCTTCCGAATGCAACGCCCGTAGTGCTTTCCGGCGGTTCGGCCGCAGCGCTCGCAGCGCTTATTGCGCCGCCGCGCATCGATTTCCCGAATCTCGTACTCGAAGGTCTGTTGCAGATCGCTTGCGCGGCGCAAGCTTGATAATCATTCAAATGCAAACGCGGGGGCGACGTGCATTCTGGCGACGGGCAAACGCCGTCTGTCCCACTGCTTGAGCGCCCAATCGAGCAAAACACGCGGGGACTCGCCGCGTGACGCTCCCGGCAGCGCTTGCCCAAGAAATACCAGCGCGGCCCGCAATAACTCACCCGAATTCGCCAGGGACGCGGCGCGCGCGAGCGTCTGTTTGGAAAGCTTTTCTCCCGCCGGATTCGTTGCGACGGGCAGATGGAGATAGCGCGGCTGCGGATAGCCGAGCAAGCGCTGGAGAAAAATCTGGCGCGGCGTCGAATCGAGCAAGTCCGCGCCGCGCACGATATCCGTCACGCCTTGCTCCGCATCGTCGACCACCACGGCGAGCTGATAGGCGAATACGCCATCACCGCGTAGCAGGACGAAATCGCCGACGTCGCGTTCGACGTCCTCGCACACCCGGCCCTGTAACGCATCGTCGAAACACACTTCACCGGGCTCGCTGCGTACGCGCCACGCGCGCACCACACGACCCGGCGCGAGGCCGTTGCGGCAGGAGCCGGGATAGCGGCGCGAGCCGTCGCGCGCGAGCTGCGAATCTCCGATCTCGCGCCGCGAACAGGCGCAAGGGAAAATGCGGCCGGCCTGGTCGAGCGCATCGAACGCCACCCGGTAACGGCTGCCGCGACGGCTTTGCCAGACCGGCTCGGCGTCCCACTCCAGCCCGAGACGCCCGAGATCTCGCAAAATTTGTTCTGCCGCCCCGGGAACTACACGCGGCGTATCGACATCTTCAATTCGCACGAGCCAGCGGCCGCCCACCGCCCGGGCATCGAGCCAGCTACCGAGCGCGGCGACAACCGAGCCGAAATGCAGCGGCCCCGTCGGCGAAGGCGCAAACCGGCCGACATAGTGCGGAAAGGCCACGCATCGATTCAAATTCGCGGAAACTTGCGCCATACGCTTGAAATTCTGGACAGTCGGCAGGAGTGTACCAACAGCTATGCCTACTACAGCCGAAACCTTAACTCACCCCGATTTCGTTCCACAACGACGCGTACTGCTCGCGCGCATCGCGCTGCTCGGCCGGGGCTGCCGCTCGGCGGGCTTCGCTGGCGTTTTGGGCGTGCTGATCACCGCGCTCGGACTTGCCCTTTTCAAATCGCCCGGCTTCACGCTGGGCTGGTGCGCGATCATGCTGCCGCTCACGTTATCGAACTTCTGGTTCCAGAAACGCATGGAAGCGCCGGCTTTGAGCCCCAACCAAGCCGATACATTGGAATGGCTGCATGCACTGCGCTCCGCCTTTTCCGGCGTCGGCTGGGGCAGCATTGCCACGGCGATCCATCCGGACGGGGAACAATCGTTACAGGTGCTTTTCGCGTTGCTCGTCATGGCCATCGCCACCGCCAATGTCGCCGTGCTCGCAGCCAGCCGGAAATCGTTCCTGGCCTTTCTTTTTCCCGCGCTCGGCCCGCCCGCGACGCATTTCATCATCGCCCCGCTCGCAGCGCTTCCGCTCACCGGCTGGGGCATCGTGCTGTTCATGCTGATCCTGCTCGCCCAGCATGATTCCCTGCATCGCACCCTGCTCGATACCCTGCAGCGGCAGATGGAAAGCGACGCGACGGCGCAGGAACAGCAAGTCATCTTCGACACATCGGCCGAAGCGATCCTATTTGTCAAAGAGGACTACATCCTTAAATGCAACCGGCGCTTTGCCGAGTTGATGCAAGTCTCCGAGTGGGAGGCGGCCGGCAGTCCGATGTGGATCTGGCATGCCGACGTGGCGACGTGGAAGCGCCACGCCGAAGCCGCGCAAGCGGCGAGCAAGGAAAATAAGCCTTATCGCTACGAAGCCCAATTACGTCGTCGCAATGGCGAGACCTTTTGGGCGGAACTGACTGGGCGAGCCATCGACCCCGCCGATCTCGCTGCGGGAATGGTCTGGGTCGGCGCCGACATCACCCATCGGCTGGCCGCCGCGGCGGCATTACGCGCCAGCGAAGAGCGTTTCCGCAAACTCATCGCGATGTCCTCCGATATCTACTGGGAATCCGACGCGGCGCTGTGCATCACACACGTTTCGGGCGCGCAGCTTAAATGGCTGCAAGCGATAATGCGCAAAGCGATTGGCCAGCCCCCTTGGGAGGCCGCGACGATCGAAGGCGTCAGCGCAGAACAATGGGCGCATCACAGAAGCCAGTGCGAACGACAGGAAACGTTCCGCGATTTCGCTTTTCAATTGCGCGACGATATGCACGAGCGCCATTGGTTTTCGGCAAGTGGAACGCCGATGTTCGATGCGGAAGGAAAGTTCCTCGGCTATCACGGCATTTGCGTCGACATCAGCGAACAGCTTCGCAACGCCGAACGCTACCGGCATCTGGCCTATCACGATGCGCTGACCGGCCTGCCCAACCGGCGCCTACTTGCCGACCGGCTTGAGCAGGCAATCATACTGGCGCAGCGGCACGGCTCGCTGGTTGCGCTGATGCTGCTCGATCTGGACGACTTCAAAATCATCAACGACACCGACGGCCATTCGGTCGGCGACGCCGTGCTCGCCACGGTCGCGCATCGGCTGCGGCTGATCGTGCGCGGCAGCGACACGGTTGCGCGTCTTGGCGGAGACGAATTCGTCGTGTTGCTGCCCGAGGTCGACTCGCCCGCAGCCTGCTTGACGCTCGCCAATAAACTTATCGAAGCCGTGCATGAGCCGGTTTATTCGGATCAGCGCAGCTATCTGCTCGGCGTATCGATCGGCATCGCGCTCTTTCCGAGAGACGGAGAAACGGGGGAAGAATTGCTGCAACATGCGGATCGCGCCATGTATTACGCAAAATCCACGGGCGGCCGTCGTGCAGTCTTTACAACACAGGATGCGTACCCGACCGCAGCGGCCGATACACGAGCGCCACTGGCCGACTAAAATCAAAATGCTAGGTCCACAATTTCAGTTTTTCATTTTTATTCCGATAAACCTAAAAACCATCGGTTCCAAGGAAAGGAAAAAAATGTTTCACTTGTTCAAACAGCATCAGACTCCAAGCATTCAGGCCAATGCATTTGAAGCGGAAATCTCTGCGCTCAAAGCCGAGCTCTCGAATGCCAAAACCGCGCAGCAGGCTGCCGAACGAGAAACCGAAACGACAAAAGCTCAACTGCATTTTTTCCAGGGCCTGAGCGCAAACCTGCAAACCTTCAGCCAATCGATCGGCGAATCCCAGAAAAGTCTGGCGATGCTGGCGCACAACATGGCGGAAGAGCGTGACGAGGCAGGCCATACGGCAGAGGTTTCAATTGAAAACGGGGCCTTGGTCGAGAAGATCTCGCAGAACCTCAACGAGCTCGCCTCGCAATCGAACGAAAAAGCCGATGCGATTCGAACCCTGTCCGAAAGAACTTCCGAAATCGGCGGTATCGTCAAACTGATTCGCGCCATCGCGGATCAGACCAACCTGCTCGCCCTCAACGCCGCCATTGAAGCCGCGCGCGCGGGAGAAAGCGGGCGCGGCTTCGCCGTGGTCGCCGACGAAGTACGCAAGCTCGCCGAACGCACCACCAGCGCCACGGGGGAAATCGAACGTCTGGTCGGCGCGATTCAGGCCGATACCCACAATGCGAGCGAAGGCATTCTCTTCCTCGCCAATGCCGCGGCGGAAAACAGTCAGGCTGGCATGGAAGCCAAGCAATCGATGCACTCCCTCGAAGTGCGCGCACACGATATGCAAGAGGTGATTTCCGGTTCCGCGCTCCGCTCATTCGTGGAAGTTACAAAGATCGACCACCTGCTCTTCAAATTCGAGGTCTATCGCGTGGCAATGGGCTTGTCGGAAAAGGAAGAAAAAGACTTCGCCTCCCACATGCAGTGCCGGCTCGGCAAGTGGTATTACGAAGGAGAAGGCCATCAGTGCTACGCACATCTTCCCGGCTTCAAGGAAGTCGAAGAGCCGCATAAGCGCGTGCATCGTCACGGCGCCGCCGCCGTGCATGCCGTTCTCCACGATCAACTCGAAACAGCCTTGGCCGAAATCGAGCAAATGGAACGCGCAAGCCTCAGTGTGCTCAACTACCTGGAACAGATACAGAACTCCAGCACAACGCACACGGAACCCAAAGTTTCCGTGCCCGAGCAGGCCGCAAAGGCGCAGCAGCGGGCCGTTGCCGCGTAAGCTCTAAATCTCCGCCCATCACAAACACAGACACTTGAACGTGTCTGTGTTTGTTTGATTTCAGCGCCCTAAATCCTGCGCGGGCACACCGCCGATGCCCCAATGGGCGCTCGGGACTTCCTGAATCAAAACACGAATGCTTTGCTGCGGTGCCCCAACCGCTTCGACCAGCGCTTGCGTCACTTTTTCGATCACCGCGCGTTTCTGCTCCGGCGTGCGGCCTTCTATTAACTGAATGGTTGCGAATGGCATAGCGATCACTCACTCCAAAAATAGCGATAGGTTTTATTCCGTTTCTATTTCAATCGAGTACGCGAAGGCGAAGCGCAGACAGTACTGTAGTACGGCAAGCGAAGCCGACAAAGTAATCGGTTGAAAGAGAAATGGAATTACTCGAAACGCACCGAGACACTCCCCAGCCCTTGAGCCCTGAGCGTAATCGCATCGCCCGGCCCGACCGCGACCGCTTCCGTGATCCCGCCCGAAAGGATCAGCGTCCCCGCCGGAATTTCCTCGCCGCGCGCGCCGAGCCGGTTGGCCAGCATCGCAATCGCGGTGGCCGGATGGCCGAGCACCGCAGCACCCGCGCCGAAAGCGACCGGCTCGCCGTTTTTTTCAAGCACGACGCCAAGCGTGCGCAAATCGAGTTTCCTAGCGTCACCGATCGCGCCGCCGACGACGAAGCGGCTTGAGGAGCAGTTGTCGGCAATCACACTCTTCAAGTCGAATTTGAAATCGCGATAACGGCTGTCGATGATCTCGATCGCGGGCAGCACGAAATCCGTTGCCGCGAGCACCGTGCCGACATGACAGCCCGGCCCCTTGAGCGGCGCCTTGGTCACGAACGCGATTTCGGGTTCGACCTTGGGATGAATCAGTTCGGAACACTTGACCACACCGCCTTCCGGCACGCTGAAATAGTCGGCGAGGAAGCCGAAGACCGGCGTATCCACGCCCATCTGCTTCATCTTCGCATGCGAGGTTAGACCTGCCTTAAGGCCCACGACACGCGCGCCGCGGGCGAGCTTGCGTTGGAGGATCGCATCCTGAATCGCATACGCATCGTCCCAATCCATATCGGGATGCGCGTCGGTGATTTTGGGCGTGTCCCTGGCCTCCAGCTCGCAGTTCTCGAGATGTTCAGCCAGCCGTGCAATGGTGTTTTTATCGAGTGCCATGCTGATGTTTCCTCAAACAGCCTGCGCGGGCGACAGGCCGCGTTCACGCGCCATCGTCAGCGCCGTATCTTCGATCATGTCTTCCTGGCCGCCGACCATGCCGCGCCGCCCCAGCTCGACCAGCAGGTCGCGCGCGGGAATGCCGTACTTCTTCTCGGCGCGCTTGGCGAACAGCAGGAAGGAGCCATACACGCCCGCATAGCCCAGCGTGAGCGCATCGCGGTCGATGCGAATCGGAAAGTCCATGATCGGAACGACCAGATCCTCGGCCACATCCTGAATCCTCCAGACATCGACGCCGGTCGCGATGCCCATGCGCTCGCACACCGCGACGAGAACCTCCAGCGGCGTATTCCCCGCGCCCGCGCCGAGCCCCGCGGCAGCGGCGTCGATACGTGTCGCGCCGGCAGCAATCGCGGCAATCGAATTTGCGACGCCCATCGCGAGATTGTGGTGACCGTGGAAGCCAAGCTCGGTCTCGGGTTTGAGCGCCTGGCGCACGGCGCCGATGCGCGCCGTCACGTCGTCGGGCAGCATATAGCCTGCGGAGTCGGTGATGTAGATGCAGTTGGCGCCATAGCCTTCCATCAGCAGCGCTTGTTTGACCAGGCCCTCCGGGCTGTTCATGTGGCTCATCATGAGGAAGCCGACCGTATCCATGCCGAGCTTGCGTGCGAGGCCGATATGCTGCTCGGAGACGTCGGCCTCGGTGCAATGCGTGGCGACCCGGATCGTGCTGACGCCCAGATCGTGCGCCATTTTCAAATTGTCGACCGTGCCGATTCCCGGCAGCAGCAGCGCGGACACTTTCGCGCGCTGCATCAGCGGAATCACGGCGGAGAGATATTCCTCGTCGCTGTGCGCGGGGAAGCCGTAGTTGACCGAGCTGCCGCCCAGGCCGTCGCCGTGCGTGACTTCGATCAAGGGTACGCCGGCCGCATCGAGCCCCTGGGCGATCGAGGTCATCTGCTCCAGGCTCATCAAATGCCGTTTCGGATGCATGCCGTCGCGCAAGGTCATATCGTGCAAAGTGATGTGCTTGCCGTGCAAATTCGTCATGATTATTCCTTTCAGGCCGCGGCGGTCGGTGCGAGGGTGAGACGCCCGGCGAGGATTTCCTCGGCGAACATTTCGGCGGTGCGCGCGGCGGCGGCGGTCATGATGTCGAGATTACCGGCGTACTTGGGCAGGTAATCGCCGAGCCCTTCGACTTCCATAAATACGGAAACGCGATTGCCGTCGAACACCGGCCCGTTGACGAGTCTGTAACCCGGCACGTACTTCTGCACTTCGCGGATCATGGAGTAGATCGAATTGGTGATCTTGGCCCGGTCCGGCTCCGTCTCGGTCAGGCAATGCACCGTATCGCGCATCATCAGCGGCGGCTCGGCCGGATTGATGATGATGATCGCCTTGCCCTTTTCCGCGCCGCCGACCCGCTCGATCGCGCCGGCCGTGGTGCGGGTGAATTCGTCGATGTTCTTGCGCGTGCCGGGGCCGGCCGAGCGGCTTGATACCGTCGCGACGATTTCGCCGTACTTGACCTTCTGCACCTGCGCTACCGCCGCCACCATCGGAATCGTCGCCTGCCCGCCGCAGGTGACCATGTTGACGTTCATCTCGCGACGGCCGACGTGATCCTTGAGGTTCACCGGCGGCACGCAGTAGGGGCCGATCGCGGCCGGCGTGAGGTCGATCATCAGCACGCCGAGCGCGTTGAGCTTGCGGCTGTTCTCGGCATGCACATAGGCGCTCGTGGCGTCGAAGGCGATCTGCACCCCGTCGGCCTGCACATGCGGCAACAGGCCATCGACACCTTCGGCCGTGGTCTTGATGCCCATTTCGCGCGCGCGCTTGAGCCCATCCGACTCCGGATCGATGCCGACCATCCAGACCGGCTCCAGTACCGGGCTACGCTGTAGTTTGGCGAGCAGATCGGTGCCGATGTTGCCGGGACCGATCAGCGCGCATTTGATTTTCTTACTCATTGCCAGAATCTCCTGCAAATCAAACGAAGCGGACCGAACAGCCGCCGATACCGCCGATGCTCACACGCAGGTTGTCGCCCGCTTTGACCGGCACCATCGCGGCCAGGGAGCCGGACAGAATCACTTCACCGGCGCGCAAGGGAATATCCAGACGGCCAAGCGTGTTCGCGAGCCAGGCCACGGCATTCGCGGGCCCGCCGAGCGCCGCCGCGCCCGCGCCGGTGGCGACGATTTCACCGTTCTTTTCGAGCACCATGCCGCAGGTATTGAGGTCGACATCGCGCGGATCGACGAGACGCTCGCCCAGCACGAAAACCCCGCACGAGGCGTTGTCCGCAACCGTGTCCTGAATCTTGATCTTCCAATCGCGAATACGCGAATCGACGATCTCGAAACAGGTCATCACGCCTTGCGTGGCGGCGAGCACATCCGCCGCGGTGACACCGGGGCCGCACAGGTCTTTTTTCAGGACAAACGCGATTTCACCCTCAGCCTTCGGCTGGATCAGCGTATCCGCGGCAATCGCCTCGCCTTCGTTGTAAAGCATGCCGTCGAGCAGCATGCCGAAGTCGGGCTGATACACGCTGAGCATATCCATCACCGCTTTCGCGGTGACGCCGATCTTCTTGCCGACGATGCGCTCACCGGCTTCAAGGCGGCACGCGATCATGCGCTGCTGAATGCGGTAGGCGTCTTCGATCGTGATTTCGGGATGGCGCTCGCTCAGCGGCGTCACCATCTCGCGCTTGAGCAATGCCTGGTAAAGCTCCAGACCAAGCTGGCTGATGCGTTCTTCGTTCATGAAAGCTCTCTCAATTCAGACGTGACGTTCATTTGAACCTGCTCATAATCTTGCTGCGAGGCTGTGATCGGAGCTCATGCGCTGCTCGGAATCCTCATTTATCACTTATAAACTCCGGTTCCTGCGCTGCTCTTCGCCCCGCTGACAGCCTCTCGCGACAGATTCTGAACAGGTTCTTACAGCTTGATGCAGATGTTCTTGAGTTCGGTGTAGAACTCAAGCGAGTGCACACCGCCTTCGCGGCCGATACCCGATTGCTTGGCGCCGCCGAACGGCGTGCGCAGATCGCGCAGGAACCACGAGTTTACCCACACCAGACCGGCTTCGATCTGCGGCGCGATGCGATGCGCGCGCGCCAGATCGCGCGTCCAGATCGAGCATGCCAGGCCGTACTGCGTATCGTTGGCGCGGCGGATCACTTCGTCCTCGCCGTCGAAAGGCTGAATCAAAGTGCACGGGCCGAAGATTTCCTCGCGCGCGATCGGAGAGTCGTCGTCCAGCCCGGTCCAGATCGTCGGCTGAACCCACGCGCCATCCTTAAGGTGCTCGGGCATCTCGGGCACGCCGCCGCCGGTAACTACGGTGGCCCCCAACTCCGCGGCGCGTTTGTAATAGGACAGCACCTTGCTCTGGTGTTCGCGCGAAATCAGCGGCCCGATGCCGGTCGTGGCATCTTCCGGCGGCCCGATCTTCAAGCCTTCCGCACCGCGCTTGAGCGCCGCCACGAAACGCTCGAAGATCGGCCGCTCGACGTAAATGCGTTCGGTGCCGAGACAGACCTGGCCGCAATTGGCAAAAACCGAGCGCAGCGTGCCTTCGATCGCGGCGTCGAAATCGCAGTCGGCGAACACGATCGCGGGATTCTTGCCGCCCATTTCGAGCGACACGGGACGCCCGCCGTTCGCCGCCGCTTGCATGATCGCGGCGCCGGTACGCGTTTCACCCGTAAAGGTAATCGCATCGACTCGCGCATGCGTGGTGACGAATTCACCGGCCGAATTCGGGCCGAAGCCATGCACAACGTTGTACACGCCCTTCGGAATGCCAACCGCGTTCATGACCTCGCCGAGCAAGGTTGCCGTCTGCGGCGTTTCCTCGGACGGTTTGACGACGACGGCATTGCCGCATGCGAGCGCGGGTCCGACTTTCCATGTCATCAACAGCAGCGGCAGGTTCCACGGGCAGATCACGCCGACGACGCCAACCGGACGGCGCACGGAGTAATTCATCGCACCGCGCCCATCCGGCGTCGCCATCTCGAAGCATTCGGTCGGCACGTTTTTGATCACGTCGGCGAAGATTTTGAAATTCGCCGCGCCGCGCGGAATATCGAGATGCCGTGCAAGACTCATCGGCTTGCCGGTATCGGCACATTCAGCCGCGAGGAATTCGTCGAAACGCTGATTGATCCCGTCCGCCACGCCATACAACAGATCCACGCGTTCGGCCACCGTCAGTTTGCCCCACGGGCCCGCCAGCGCCGCGCGCGCGGCCGCCACCGCCGCATCGACTTCACCGCGGCCGGCTTCGTGAACCTTGGCGATGATTGCGTTATCGAGCGGAGAACGCTTATCGAACGTTTTCCCAGTCGCGACGAACTCGCCGTTGATGAAATTGTGGATCTGCTTCATTGTCATTTTTCTCCTAAAGCGGCGAGTCGGCACCGATCGCGGCGAGCCCCGCCCGCGCGCACGCTTCGTCCTGCTGTTCGGACGCGCCCGACACGCCGATTCCGCCGGCCAGCGTTCCGCCCACGCGAATAGGTAAGCCGCCGCCAAACACGATCAGCCGCGGCTGCGCGGAAAAACCAAGCTTCATCGCTTCGCTATGGCCGATCATGCTCATCCAATCCGCCGTGGGAAAACCGAAACCGCCCGCGGTGTAGGCTTTATCGAGCGCGATTTGTATCGATTGGGGGAAAGCCCCCGGCATGCGCAGAAAAGCGACGAGATTCCCGGCGGCATCACTGACCGCGACATTGATCTTGACGCCGATTTTTTCGGCATGCCGGACCGCTGCTTCGGTTGCCGCATGGGCGGCCTGCCAGGATACGGTGCTCTGTGTCACTGCGATTTCCATTGCCGGATTCCTTTCCGTTACTGCTCTGCTCCGCATCACACGGACAATGCACGATATTAAAACATTATCTCGATGTCAATATTATTTCTCGAGATTTTTGCTCGACGTCGAATAGCTGCTCAACTAAAATCGATATAAGTTCAGCCGTTCCACCTTTGCCATGCATAACACACTGACTCCATCCAATGACGCCACCGATGCATCGGGCCCCAAGACTCTGGTCGAAGCAGCCTATAAGAAATTGCGCCGCGACATCATTGAAGGCGTTCGTCCTCCAGGCGAGAAACTGCGCGTTGAACATTTGAAGGATCAGTACGAAGTTGGCGCGGGCACGCTCCGCGAAGCTTTGCAGCTTCTCGTCACCGACGCGCTGGTCGTCGCCCAGGGGCAGCGCGGCTTTCGCGTCGCGTCGATTTCGGTCGCGGACTTCGAGGACATCACCCGCACGCGCGTGCTGCTCGAAAGCGAAGCTTTGCGCCAGTCGATCACATACGGCGACGACGCCTGGGAAGCGGCGCTGGTCGCGGCTTTCCATCGCTTGTCGAAAGCCGAAGAAAAACTGGCCGAACAAGGCAGCGCGACGGAGGAATGGGAACAAAGAAACCGCGGCTTCCATGAGGCCCTGATCGCCGCCTGTCCCTCCAACCGGATCGCTCACTTTCAGCACATCCTCTATCAACAGTCCGAACGCTACCGGCGCATCAGCCTCTTTCGTCACCCGATCGCGCGCGATGTCCACGCCGAGCACAAAGCGCTCTTCGACACCACGCTCGCACGCGACACAACGCGGGCGACCTCGATCCTGACCGAGCATGTGCTGCGCACACTCGATGCGATCAAGCAAATGCCGGAAGACTTTTTCATGCATCCATCCGCGTCCGAACGTTAAACACGGCATACGGACGGCGCACGGCACCGCCCGCATGCCGTGCGCCGTTCAGGAAACCACGTCCAAAAAGCGCTCATTCAGCTTGCGGTCGTGATAGAAGATACCCGTGCCAACTTCGTCCCAGGTCCAGGTGATCGGCTTCCCGTCCGGGTAGCACTGATAACCGCCGCAGAAAGTTTCGAAGCGGTTGCCGGAGGGATCAAAGGCATAAATCGTCGTGCCGCGTGTCACGCCGTGGCGCGTCGGGCCAATGTCGATCGACACTTTGTTCATCGACATGATGTCGGCGGCGCGCAGCACCTTCTCCCAGCTTTCGAGCAGGAAGGCGACATGGTGCAGCTTGCCCGGTTCGGGATGGCGCACGAAGGCGATGTCATGCGCCTTGATCGAGCAGGAAAGCCAGATTGCGAGATCGGTCTTGCCGTCTTCCATCAGCACGCGCTCGACCAGATAAAAGCCCAGCACGTCCACAAAGAGTTTCTGCACCTTTTCGATATCCGGCCCGTAGAGCAGGCAGTGGTCCATGCGCACCGGGGCGATCCCGCGTTCGGCCTCGGCGGTCCACGGCGGCGGATTGGTGTAGGTCTGCGCCGAACCGATATCCGTCTTTTCGGCATACAGCTCGAACACATGGCCGGAAGCCGCCTCGAAGCGGACACGCTCGCCCGTTTCCAGCATTTCTCCAGCGGGAATCCGCTCGGTCTGCACGCCATATGCGCGGAGATCGGAATTGAGTTTTTCCAGGGTCGCCTTGTCGGCCACTTTGAAGCCGAAGAAATCGATCCCCGCCGAATCGGCTTCGCGGATGATCACGCTGTTGTGATCCCGCTCATCCCATGCCTTGAAGTACACCCGCCCCTGTTTATCCCGCCCGGTTTCGATCAAGCCGAGAACGTTTTTGTAATGATTGATGCCTTCCTCCAGATCCAGGACGCGAATCGCCGCGTGGCCTGGACGCATCACTCCGGTTATAGCCATGATTTCCTCCTCCTTGAAAATATGCCGGTCCAGATCGTTCGTCCGAAGCCGACGCCGAATTCAATAACTCTGCTTAAAAGCGGCTCTAAATCCGCTTGAAAAGGGGACTCCTAACCTGCTGCGCATCCGCCGCCGAAAAAAACTTCTCGGTGTAAATATCGTTCTCGAAAAGCCTACCGCGCATGAGCGTGGTGATGCAGGCGTCGATCATCGGCGGCGGTCCGCATAAATAGGCTTTGTGGCCGCGGAAGTCACCGCCGAAATGGGCTTGCGCGGCCTCATGCACATAAGCGCGTAATCCATTCCAATCCGATTCGACCGCTTCGTCGGACAGCGTGGGGACATAGCGAAAGTTCGGATGCGCGGCCGCCAGTGCGAGAAATTCCTCGTGGTAGTACAGCTCCGCGCGTGTGCGCTGTCCGTAAACCAACGTCATGAGCCGGGTATCATGCTTTGCAAGCAAGTCGAAAATCATTGCGCGCGGGCTCGAAAGGCCGGAGCCGCCCGCCATGAAGATGACTGGCTCCGGCAGCGATTTACGCACGAAGAAGCAGCCATACGGCCCTGACAGGCGCACCCTGTCGCCAAGCGCAAGCCGTTCGTGCACCCAGCCCGTTCCCACGCCGCCCGGCACACGCCGGATGTTCAGCTCGATGCGCCGTCCGTCGGCCGGCGCATTCGCGATCGAGAATGCCCGCGAGCAGGCTTCGCCAGCGATTTCCAGATTGATATACTGGCCCGCCTGAAAGTGCATCGGCTCGTCCAGCTCGATGACCACGCCTTTGATGCTCGGCGTCAGCGCTTCGATGTGCTGCACGCTGCCGTCGAAATCGCGCACGGGGATGATTTCCGCATCGGGCTCCGCGTCGATCTCGGCCTCAATCACCACATCGGATTGCAGACGCGCGCAACATGCGAGCGCCTTGCCTTCGTCGCGCTCGAAATCCATCAGCGCAAAGCTCGATGCTTCCCCATGCTCGACCTCGCCTTCGAGCACTGTGATCTTGCATGTCGCACACAAGCCATGACAGCACGCATGCGGCAACCAGACCCCGGCGCGCAAGGCGGCATCGAGAATCGTCTGCTCATCCTCGACCTCGATACACTGGCCCAAGGGTTCGATCGTCAGTTCAAAACTCATCGCTTGCCCATCCCAAACTCCGGCGGCACCACGCCGCCGGATCGATACCTGTGAATCAACTGCAAGACCCCGCGATGCCGGTCAAGCCCGGGGTGCGGAAACGAATCACGTCCTTATGGCGCAAACCGTTTTCGGCCAGCGATTTGGAGGCATCCGGCCGCCAGGGTTTGCCGGACTTGAACCATTCGGCCTTGGCCCAATCGACCCGCGCAAAATCCGGGTGGTAGCCGTATACGGGTGGCAATACCTGTTCGAGCAGCGCGGCGAAGGGCATGTTCGGCGGCAATGGGAACGCAAATGGCGCACAGAACATCAAATGGTCTTCCCAGCCCACATACAGCAACTGGGCGCCATGAAACTTATCCACCGAGTCGGCAGGCGCAAACTCGTATTTTTTGATTGCGGCAACGCTCATGTCATGTCTCCAGTTTTTTAAGCATTCGTCGTCGCCTGACCGCGCCAGGCCGCGAAATTCCGCTGGTCTTCCGAACCTTCGAAATCGAGGTTGTCGCGGCCGGATTCGAGATGGTAGTAACGCAGCACCGCGGCCAGCGGGTCGAAACCTTCGGCAGTTGGATCGGTGCCTTCGGGGAAGCAGTTGCCTTGGTAGACCTGATGCACAGGGAGCCAAGCCTGAATGTATTTCTCCGGCTCGTTTTCGAAAATTTCCTTGCAGCCGTCCGAGCAGAAGTGATACTTCTCGCCTTTGTAATCGGCCTCGCGGTAGCAGATCTTCGTCGGGTCGCCCGGCTCGGTGAACAGCATCGGAATCTGGCAGGTCTGGCACAGCATCGGCAGCGTTTTGTTGTAGAAGCGATTGCCTTGCGCGGCTTGCTCGCGCCAGTATTCGAGACGGGGCCGATAGTATTTGTCGAAACTATTCGGATACTTGCGCGCCAGCCAATCCATTTCTTCCTCGGACGGAATCCAGGTGTGGAAATTGGCCGCCAGCGCGTAGTTGTAGAACGTGCACCATGCCTGATGGGAGATGTGATCCTTATCCTGCGCGATCTGGTCGAGCCACTTCGGCGGACGAATGCCGTAGCGCGCCAGATCCTTGAACAGGGCGCCGCCGTTTTCTTCGAAATAGACTTCCCACGCCTCTTTCCAGCTCATGATCCGCTTGGGCAGCATGTAGTCCATCATCATCGCGACGAGCGTCAGCACGCGATAGCCGCGCCAGGTCCACTTGTCGATCCAGCGCTGCACGATCGGCACGTTCGCCGGGTCCTGTTCGAGGATGAACTTGATCGCCTCCAAGCCCAGCGTCATATGCCGCGCCTCGTCTGACTGCGCCGAGAAGCCAAATGTCATCGTCCCCATGTCGCCGTTGTAGGCGGCGCCCGAGACGAAGGGCACGAAGAGCAGATTCGTCAGCACATATTCGAACGAGAAGCCGATCGAGACGATGAATTCGAAAGGCCCTGCGGAAACGGCATCGTCGAAGAAGGAACGCGACACGGAGAGGAACCACACGCGTTCGAACATATGCGTGAATTCGTGGAAGCCGTTGTAGAACTTGTTGTAATTCGACAGCGAGTGGATCTGGGTCTGCGCGTGGCGAATTTCATCGAGCGACTGCATCAGGCACGCCACGCGCGGCCCCGCGCCGGGGAACTGGCGCCCGGCATGGGCAAAACCGCGGTGCGCCATGTATTCCAGCGGTGTCACGCCCGTGAGCAGGATTTTGATGGCATTCAAATAGCGCGCATCGGTGACGTTCAAGTGGCCGTTGTTTTGCGCGTAGGCGTCGATGATCGCATAGAGCTTGCGCTCTTTCTCGGCCTGATATTTCCAGTACGCATCCATCGTCAGACGGAACGGGTCTTCCCACTTTTCCCAATCGTGGATCTTGACGCCTTCGTAGCTCGCATACGGGTAGATATCCTCAAGCTTTTGGTAGCTCGGGTTCCAGTCCAGGTCGCGTGTCATCGCCCGGTATTTTTCTTTGAGGTTCAGCTTTTTCTTTGTTGCCTGCATATCCATAATGGTTCTCCTCCCGCCGCTTCAGGCGTTCCAGCTCAGCGTGAATTCGTCTTCGGTTTCGTCGATGTGGCCGGAGAGCGTGATCAGATTGACTTGCAGCTCCTGCAGATCGAATGCGCGCCCAAGCCGCTCTTCGATCGAACTGCGGCGCACCACGAGCCGGCCTTCGGCATCGATCTTCACCATCCCCGGCGCTTCGTTGAGCACGGCATGCGGGTTGTCGGCACAGATCGCCTCGATGATCGGACGCGCATCCTCATTAGCTTGCAGCGCAATAAATACGGTAGACATCGGCGCACCTCAGAGGGAAAGGCCGGCTTTGGCGAGCCGGGCGTTGAACTGCTGGACGACATCGCTCATGACGGCATCGCTGTCCAGGTCGGGAACGATCCGCGCGATCGGCAACAGCGCCGCCGCGGCGCGCTCGCCCCAGAGACGGAGCCATTTTTCGAGCTGCGCCTTGTTTTCAGCCGATTCCGCCGCCGCGGTTTTGAGCGTGGCATCGACCCATTTGCGCGTTTCGGCAAACCACTCGGTCATGAACTGCGTCAGCAATGCAAGCGTGGTGCCGCCGCGCGTGGCCAGCACATCGTCGACCAGCGTTTCGTAGACCAGGGCGTAGAGCAATCCATCGAGCGCGACGTTTTGGGCGACATACAGCTCGAACGGGTCTTTGATCACGAAGCTGTCTTCAACATAACGGCGCAAACCCTGCCAACGTTCGTCCTCCAGCCACGCACGCTTGGCCTCCGCAAGCGCTTCGGTGTCGCCAAACAACAAGCCGATGCGTGTCAGATATTGGGCGATTCCCAGATGGTCGAGCGCATGAAAAATGCAGGGCTGCGTGAAGGTCGTGCCGTAGCCATACGCGCAGATCGCGGCGTTGTTCGTATTGCCGCCCCAAGCAACATGGCGCAACGGTAAAAGCAAGGCCAGCGCCTGCGCTTTCAATTCATCCGGCAGCGCGTCCGCAAGCTGGCGTGATTCAACGAAATCGAAATTGGCTTCGGCGGCATCTTGCTGCTTGGCGCGCGCCAAGGTGTAGGCGCCATAGTAAAACTGGCGCGGGTCGCGGAAGGCATACCAGTCCGCCATGCGGATCGCGCTGCGCGACGCATCGAACAATTTGTGATCGGGATCCCAGGTCGGGCGGTAATGAAAGTTTGTCGTCGCCTGAAGGTCGAAACTTCCTTCCTGGTAACGGCTGGCCGGCTTATCTGCTCCAATCCGCCGGGCCACATGGTCGAAGGTTTGGCGCAACGGTTTGATCGACACCGTTCGCAAATCGATGTGCATGAATTTGTCTCCTTTGTTTTATGCCCATCAGCGAAAGCGCTGGTGGGGTACTTAATGCAGACGCCATGCCCAATCGTTCGCGTTGACCTCATGCGGAGTTGAACTCCGCTGTATTCCCGGCCATTGCTACCATCCTGCTGATTTGATGCTTTGAGTCTGCGTCCGGCTGCTATCAATCAAATTTTGTGCCCAATTTCATCAAGCGCTTGAAATTTCGACAAAAATTATTTTTATCGAGATTAAAACCAAGTCGTCAAACTTGAAAGTCTTTACCAATTGATCAATCGAGCGCTCCGAGGTAATCAATTGATCGATTTGCTTTTCCGCACCGCAACAGGAGAAAGGCGCACAGAACATGCGCATCGATGCGGAAGCTAGGTGCATCACGCTTTGGATGGCAGCTTGAGCGCTTTGCTGATCTTGCCGATCACACGAATCCGCAGATCGCTAAGCGGAAACAGCTTGCAGGCCAACACGACGCCTTCCGTCTCTTCCTCTGCGGCAATGCAGGCTCGGCTCATTTTGCGGGTGCGGTAACGGCCTTGGGTAACGAGCACTTTGCAGACGCCACAGGCGCCGCCTCGGCAGCCGACAGGAATGCCGCGCCGCCCGAGGGCTTCCATTGCGCGCAACAGATCCTGCGCGGCCCCGCAGCGGAACACTTCATCAATATCTTCAACATGAATAACATAGCGTTCGCTCATCCCTTGCTTCCTCGCATGGTCAATCCGTCCCAGTGGTGCCTGGCGCGTGCAAACGCCACATCAGCAATATCGATATTATTTTCCACCGTCGAGATAATGTGATTTATCCTCGGAATGACAGTTGGATTCGTAGGCGAGGCGGCCGCACTGGTATAAGCCCCCTCTCGAGCAAAGAAACGGGCAAGGAGAAAACTTGGCAGAGATCCATTACCCGGAGAACTCCGACCTGTGTCAATTGCTGCGTTTCCGCTCGAATGATGGCCTGATCTACCTCGGCGAACACCGCATGCTGCTTTTGCACACGGCGGCGTTTTCCGCACTCAGAAAGGAACTGTTCGGATCGGTCGGCGCGCTACAGGCGCGCCGCATCCTGACGCGCATGGGTTTCGCTTCCGGCCTGCGCGATGCCGAGCTGGCCCGCAAGATTCGCGGCGCGGGAGAATTGCTCGACGCCTTCGTCGTCGGCCCTCAACTGCATATGCTCGAAGGCTATGTGCGCGTCGCGCCGGTCCGTCTCGATATCGATGTAGACAAAGGCAAGTTCTACGGAGAATTCATCTGGGAAGACTCTTGGGAGGCGGAAATCCATGAGCAGGAATTCGGTGAATCCGACTCGCCCGTATGCTGGATGCAAATCGGCTACGCTTCCGGTTACACCTCCGCATTCATGGGACGCTTGATCCTGTTTCGCGAAACGGAATGTGCCGCGACGGGAGCGCCGCATTGCCGAATCGTAGGCAAGCCGGTCGAGGAATGGCCCGATGCGGATGAGCTGAGGCCCTACTTTGAAGCGGATTCAATCCTCGCTCGGATGCTGGAGCTGCGCGCGCAGGTCGAAGCGCTGCGGCAAAGCCTCACGGCGCCCTGCACGATCCCCAATCTGATCGGAAGCTCGACGGGCTTCCGCCAAGCCTACGACCTGGTTGTCAAAGCGGCGGGCACAAATGTCGCCGTCCTGCTGCTCGGTGAAACCGGGGTCGGGAAAGAGCGCTTTGCGCGCGCCCTGCATGAACTCAGCCCCCGCCGTGGCGCGCCCTTTGTCGCCGTTAATTGCGCGGCCTTGCCGCTGGAGCTTGTCGAATCCGAACTCTTCGGGGTCGAACGCGGCGCCTACACCGGCGCGCATGCCGCCCGGCCAGGCAAATTCGAACGCGCGGACGGCGGCACGCTTTTTCTCGATGAGATCGGAGATTTGCCGCTCTCGGCCCAGGCAAAATTGCTGCGCGTGCTACAGGAAGGCGAAATAGAGCGCCTCGGCGACGATCAGGTCCGCAAGATCAACGTCCGCATCGTCGCCGCGACGAATGTCGACCTGCTTGGCGCAGTGAATACCGGCACTTTTCGGCGCGATCTGTTTTATCGCTTGAACGTTTACCCGATCACGATCCCGCCCTTGCGCGAACGAGTCGCCGACATTCAGCCGCTTGTCGAAGCGATGATTGCGCGCTTCTCCTCGCTGCACGACAAACGTGTCCTCGGTATGACGGACAAGGCACTGCGTGCCCTGAAACGTCACAGCTGGCCCGGCAATATACGCGAACTCGAAAACGCCATCGAACGCGGCGTCATACTCGCGGCGCAAAACGCCTGGATCGAGACCGAACATCTATTCGCCGGCCCAGTGCCGCCCGACTACGCGAGCAGCATCGACCATACAGGCGAACTGCGCCCGAGCGAATCGAACCTGGACAACGCGCACCAACTCACGCAAACCGTGCTCGACGCGGGCATTTCACTCGACGCTTTCGAGCAGGAACTTTTGCGCGGCGCGGTTCGCCGGGCCAACGGAAATCTTGCCGCGGCAGCCCGTCTGCTCGGCATGACGCGGCCACAACTCAACTACCGGCTGAAAAAATGCGCGCAGCCCAGTGCGGAAGAAAGCGCGGAGCAATAGGCTTCAGCGCACAGGCGCAAGCCCTTTTCTCGCCCGCGCGATCTCACCACCCTACAGGTCGAAAGCCCGCACTCCAGGCGCTGCGTCCCGGCATGTGCTGGATTCACGTGGCCGATCAAAAATCAGCTTGCCGAATATTCTATAAAATAATATTATATAAAAATATATTTTGTTTGGCCGGCGCAAATGCAAGACACCTCTGTCATTCGATTGCGGCGGCATGCGGCTACTTCGCTTCTTCCAGAAAGGATGAAAAGAAACATGGCAATGATCAAGAAACTGGTGATTGTGGGCGGAGTGGCGGGCGGCGCGTCGGCCGCAGCGCGGGCGCGGCGTTTGAGCGAGGCCGCGGAAATCGTCATCCTGGAACGCGGCCCTTATGTGTCCTTTGCCAACTGCGGCCTGCCGTATCACATCGGCGGAGAGATCGAGAAACGCGACGCGCTGCTGCTGCATACGCCAGACTCCCTGCGCGCCCGCTTCAATATCGACGTACGCACGCAGCATGAAGCAACCGCGATCGATCGCGCAGCGAAAACGGTGACGGTGCGTAATCTCCAAACCGGACAGGAATACATCGAGCAATACGACGCATTGATTCTCTCCCCGGGCGCGGCCCCGATACGCCCGCCCCTGCCAGGCATCGACGATCCGCGCGTGCTGACCTTGCGCAATATTCCCGATATGGACCGGATACTGGCCGCGCTGGATTCAGGCGCGCGCCGGGTGAGTGTCGTCGGCGCCGGTTTCATCGGCTTGGAGATGGTCGAAGCCCTGCGGCATCGCGGTCTGGAAGTCACGCTAATCGAACGCGATCCGCAGATCCTGACGCCGCTGGACGCGGAAATGACCGGCCCTTTGCTCGAAACGCTGCACAAGCAACAGGTGAAATTGCACATCGGGGATGGTCTGGCGGCCATTGTTCCGCAGCCACAGTTGCAAGTGGTGCTGGCTTCCGGCGTCAAAGTCGACACCGATCTGGTGGTGCTGTCGATCGGCGTGCGTCCGGAAAACAAACTGGCCCAGGACGCCGGGCTGACACTGGGCGTCGGCGGCTCGATCGCCGTCAATGCGCAGCAACAGACGTCCGACCCGGCGATCTATGCGGTCGGCGACGCGGTGCAGGTTCAGCATGTGGTCAACGACCGCCCGGTGGTCCTGCCTCTGGCCGGACCGGCCAACCGGCAAGGGCGGATTGCGGCGGATGTCATTTTTGGCCAGCAGGCCAGTTATCGGGGTTCGCAGGGAACGGCCATCTGCAAACTGTTCGAGATGACGGCGGGGGCGACGGGTCTGAACGAGAAGGCGCTCAAGGCCGCCGGCATGCCCTATCGCAAGATCTACATTCATTCAAATGACCATGCCGGTTATTACCCCGGCGCAAAACAGATCAGCCTCAAATTGCTGTTTGCTGAAGATACTGGGCGCGTGCTCGGCGCGCAGGCCGTCGGCGAAAGCGGCGTGGACAAACGGCTCGACGTGCTGGCAACTGCGATTCAAGCACGCATGACGATCGACGACCTGGCCGAGATGGAACTGAGTTACGCGCCGCCCTATGGATCGGCCAAAGACCCGGTCAACCTTGCCGGCATGGCGGCGCAGAATCTTGTCGCGGGGCTCTCCGCGTTCATCGAGTCGGAGGAACTGGAGGCCGCCGTATCCGCTGGCGCCATCCTAATCGACCTCCGTCAGCCTGGGGAACTGAAGCAGGGCCAGATTCCCGGCGCGCGGAACCTGCCTCTGCCACAACTACGCACGCTGGCGGCCGAGTTGCCGAAAGATGTGCCGCTGGTCGTGTACTGCCAGGTCGGATTGCGCGGCTACATCGGACAGCGCTACTTGCAGCAGCAGGGATGGTCGGTGCGCAATCTGAACGGCGGATTCCGCACCTGGAAAATGCTGCAAAGCACTGAGCGGTAACGCAGCCTGATGGTTTGAGTGAAAACAAAAGGCGCCGGATCAACCGGCGCTTTTTACAGTCAGCGGACCAGCAATACGGGGCAAGGCGCGTTTTGCAGGACATCTGAGCTTACCGAGCCGAGCAACATGCGCTTGGCCAGATTCAGACCCCGGCTTCCGGTCAGGATGAGATCGGCGGAAACCTGGGTCGCCACATCAACGATGATATCGCGCGGGTCTCCCGCCACGACCTTGGCCGTCGCGGCCACGCCGATCTTCGCCAGATCCTGCTTCAACAGTCCCAGGGTTTCTTCCGCGCGCGCTCTTTCCACGGGATCGCAATCGACAGCGCTCCCCGCTTCATCCAGGGCCGGACCACCCCGCAGCGCCGTGACCAGGACCACGTTCAGGCTGCTCGCCGGCCACCAGGATAAACAGTCGATGGCCTTCTTGGCTTGCTGCGACCCATCGTATGCCAGTACAACTTTCAACATATCAAACCTCGAAATTTTCAAAAGCTCGAAATCAATTGTCTTTCACGACTCCCGACTGCGAGAAGAACAAGGGAATCCCTCGCGAATTGGCAACCACGGCGGTCAGCGAGGCGCGGTCCTGGCGCTGCTGGAGGTCAAAAGTGGCCCCGCGATCCTTGCTCAACAAGGTGACGCCATCCATGCCCACCAGCAACAGGTCGCCGCTGGGCATCTGAGTCATGTCGGTAATCGAGCGGTTGCTGGGGGCGTCGATGCGCGTCCAGGATGCGCCGGCGTCCGCGCTGCGGTAAATATTGCCCCGCAGGCCCGCCACGACGATCGAATCGTCGTCGAGAACACGTCCGGTCCACAATGTGCCTTTCGCGCCCGTCTGCATGATTTCCCAGGATTTTCCGCCGTCCCGCGAGCGATAAACCATGCCTTGCTCGCCCGTCAGCAGTACGTTCCCCTGCCGATCAGGAAAAATGCTGAACAGGTTGAGGTCCGCGCGCTTGTTTCCCACCCCCGGAAGCTTGATCTGCTCCCAGGTTTTTCCGCCGTCGCTGGTCGTCAGCAGGAGCGAGAACAGCCCGGCGGCGAATCCCTTCTGGTTGTCCTTGAACCATACGGAAAACAGGGGCTGATCGTTACCGAGGTCGTCGCGCTGCAATTGCCAGGTTTCTCCGCCATCCTGGGTATGCAGGATCACGCCCCAGTGGCCGGCGGCCCAGCCGGTTTTGTCGTCGACGAAAGTGACGGAGGTCAGCGTCGCGCGCGTCGGCACGTCCTTGGCCTGCCGGTACGTTGCGCCTTGATCCTCGGAAAGCAGAATCACACCGCGGTCTCCGACCGCCACGATGCGGTCCCCCGCCGAGGTCGCCGCCAGCATCGAGTTGCGTTCCGGGCTGGCGAATTTGACGGCCGGCTTCTCGACAACGCCCGGTGTCGCCGGGGCATCGGTTTGCGCGGACGCCGCCAGGCTCAGCAGCATGGAAATCGCCACGCAGGCAGCCCTTGCTATGTGTTTGTTCACTTGATTCTCCAGCCTAGTGATTCAGGATGCCGGGTACTTTCACCGGGCCGCGGCGCGGGAAAACCTTCTCCAGCAGCACGACGAAAGCCGGCAGGGCGGTCATGGCCATGATGAGGTTAATCATGAACATGAAAGCCAGCAATTTACCCATGTCGGCCTGGAATTTAAGTTCCGAGAACGCCCAGGTCGCAACGCCAATGGCGAGCGTGATGGCGGTGAAGATTGTCGCCATGCCCACTTCGAGGATGGAAAACTCCAGCGCCTTGACGATATCGCGCCCCGCGGCCAAGTGGATTTGCAGGCGGTTGTAGATGTAGAAAGCGTAATCGACGCCAATGCCGACCGCCAGCACCATGACCGGCAGGGTGGCGACCGTCAGGCCGATTTCGAATTCCTTCATGAACCAGTAGCCGATGAAGGTGGCGACGGTCAGCGGCAGGCAGCAGGCGACCACGGCGCGCAGGTCGCGGTAGGCGAGCAGCACGAGGATGGCGATCGCGCCATAGACGTACAGCATCATCGGCAGTTCGCTGTGTTCCACCTCGTCGTTGATGGCCGCCAGGACGCCGGCGTTGCCCGCCGCCAGGCGCACCTTGACGCCCGCCTCCTGGTTGTTGGCGCGGAACGCCTTGACCGCCGCGATCACGCCGTTGATGGTCGTCGCCTTGTGGTCCTTCAGGTAGAGGTGCACGGCCGTCATGCTGCAATCGGTATTGACGTAGCCGCGGGTGCGCGCGATCTCGGTCGCCAGGGTCGCCGTGATCGACGGGTCGATCGGAATCACCGACATCTTGGGATTCCCTTCGTTGTACCCCTGGCTGTAGGTGCGCAGTTGGTCGGAGTAGGACTTGATCGCCTGAATGCCGGGAACGGATTCGAGCGAGGCGATGAAATCGTCCTGGAATTTGCCGATGGCGACGTTCTCGCAGGAATTCTCCGGCGCTTCGAACACAACCGTGAGCCAATCCAGCCCCATATCGTAAGAAGAGGCGATGGCGACCGCATCGCGGTTGAAGCGGGCTTCCTGGCGCAATTCCGGCGCGCCGGGCTGCACGGTGCCGATCACGCGATCGCGGCTCTGCCACACGGAAAAGGCAAAGATCGCCACAGTCACCGAGGCGACGATCACCGCATTGCGCGGCTCGGCCACGCGCGCCAGACCGCGCAGCCATTGCGAGCGCCGTTCGCGCTTGAGCATCGCCTTGTCGGCGTACTCCTTGGTGAAATTGAAATACGACGCCGCGACCGGCAGCATCACCAGATTGGTGACGATCTTGTAGGCCACGCCGATGGCGGAAATGATCGCGAGTTCCTTGACCATCGGAATCGGAATCAGGAGCAGCGTGATGAAGGACACGAAAGCCGTCACCAAGGCCAGGGTTCCCGGAATCAGGAGGCCGGTGAAACTGTGCCGCGCCGCTTCTTCGGTGGTTTTGCCGTGGGCGATTTCGCGCACGATGAAATTGATCTGCTGGACGCCATGCGACACCCCGATGGCGAAGACCAGGAAGGGCACGAGAACCGCCAGGGGATCGAGGCCGAAGCCCATCAGGCGCAAGGTGCCGAACTGCCAGACCAGCGAGGTCAGGGAGCAGGCGATCGGCAGCACCGTCAAGCGCAGCGAGTGGCAGTACCAATACACGGCCAGCGCCGTCAGCAACAGGGCCACGATGCAGAATTCGAGAACGCCTGAAGCGCCGTCGGCAATGTCGCCGATCTGCTTGGCGAAACCGATGATCTGGATCTCGAAATTCGCGTCTTCGAATTTCTTGCGGAGCTGTTCTTCGAGGATTCTGTTGTAGGCGATGTAGTCGAGCTTCTCGCCGGTAGGGCTCACCTCGGCCAATTCGGCGGTAATCATCGCGCTGGTCTGGTCGCGGCTGACCAGGGTGCCGATGTACCCGCCCTCGCTGGTGGCGCTGCGGATGCTGTCGATCGCTTCCGGCGTCAGGGAGTCCACGGTCACCGTGCCCGGAATAATCGGCTGAGCCCGGAAGCCCTCTTCAGTGATTTCATTGACGAAGCTGTTGGGCGTCCACAAAGACTGCACGCCCAGCCGGTCCACGCTCGGCAGGTAAATCACCGCCTGCGTCACCTCGTAGAGTCTGGCCAAGGCTTCCTTGGCCCAGATGCTCCCATTCTTTGCCTTGACCACCACGGTCAGCCGGTTGGCCCCGAAGAGCTGGTCGCGGTATTTCTCGAAGGTTTCGATGTACTCGTGCCCCTGCGGCATTTGTTTTTCGAAACCGGCTTCCATGTGCAACTTCATGCCGAAAAACGCGAAGATGGCGGTCAAAGTGGCGAGAAAACCCAGGACCCAGGCGCGCCGCCGGAAAAGAAATACTTCAAGACGATAAACCAGGTTGTTCAAGATGAACCCCCTACAACATGGACCTGGGCCGCGCGCTTGCGATCACCCGGGAAAGGGAGACCCTCTCGGCGGCTGTTCCATGCAATGTTGTTCCAGAGAAACCCCGGGAGGGTGTTTCACCCCCCGGAAGATGCGCTTAAAAATTGCGGGAAACGAAGGCTCCGAGGAAATCACGATCCTTGAAAACCTGACGCAGCGGATCGCTCTTGCCGCCGAAATACGTGGCGTAGTTGAGGCCGGCCTGCCAGACGGTCGGGTTCTGATTGAACATCACATAGAAGTTGGCCGCCTTCGCGCCTTCCAGGTAGTTCGCCGTCACGCTGGGCGTATCGCCTTTGACCGAGTGCGAGAAGGTCACGCCCGGCGTGACCTGCCAGCCCGGAATCAAACGGCCGTCGTAGGTCCAGTTGAAATCGATCGTGTAACCCCAGGAAGTCGCCGTGCCGCCGCCGGCCGCGATCGGCGTCGTTCCGGCGTTGATCGTATTGCGGTCGAGGAAGATCAGATAACCCGCCATCGGCACCTGGTCGACCATCATGCCGCCGATGTTGCGCGTAATCCGCTTATCCTTGCTGATGCCGGGGTAGTTGATGACCACCGCTTCGACGGACAGGAAGCCGCCATCCGCTCCGAGCGGATCAAGCACCCAGCCGTGATCGCTCGGATTCAGGTTGAGCATGCCGGTCACGAGGAACTGATAGCGTTTGTTGTCGATGTACTGCGGACAGTTGGCGACAAGCGCGCCATTGTTCTGAAAGTCCAGCGCGCCGCCCGAGCCGTAGCAGGCGGAAAGGGTCACCGCATCCCTGGGACGATAGGAAAGCTCCGAGCCGATGGCCCAGTTGCCGATCTGGGTATTCATGCTGACGCCGAACAGTTGCCGGTTCTTCAGGAACTCCCACTGATACTCGGAACCCATATTGTTCAGGTTCAGCACCGGCGATTTGTCGTGGTAGTTCAAGAAATAGAAACCAAAATCATAGTCCCCGCCGGTCGGTTTGTAGTGCAGGGCGAGACCGTACTGGCCGCCCTGGCTGGGTTTCAGGTCGGGTTGTATCGGCGCGCCGACCACCGTGCCGCCGGTGGCGTCGTAGATCGCCATCGCGTTATAGCTGCGCAAGCCGGAGAGCGAAGCCGCATCCTGCCCGGTCAAGTTGGCGTTGTAGCCGTTGAAAGGCACCGCCTCACGCCCCTTGCCTATATAGTCGCCCGTGGAAAAGTAGCTGCCTGCCGGCGGAAGCAGGTTGCGGTTCCACATGAACTGGTAGTAAGCCTCGACATTGAAGCCGCTGCCCAGCGAAGAAGCAAAACTCACCATCGGAGCCGGCAGAACGGCTTCCTTGATCTGCGCGCCCGGAGTCATCAGACGCTGGAAATCCAGCGCATTGGTCGCATTGATGCCGCCCAGCGCGAAGAGGCTTTCGCCCCAGTTGATAACCTGATTGCCGACGCGGACACGGGCTCTCTGGTCGCCGATGGAGAATTCCTTGCTCATCCAGAGATCGAGCAGGCGCATGTTGTTGACGATCTGCGCCCTGGCGTCGTCGGACAGGTCGGTGCGGCGGGTATCGGCGGCTGCGAAGTCCTTCATCCAAGTGCCGCGCGCCATGAATTTAAGCCCTTCTTCGGGCTTGCTGACGAGTATTTCATGGGTGCCCTTGAGATAGGCGGTGAACAGATCGCCCTTCTTGTAGTTGAGGTTGCCGTTGTCCCCGGCCGACCACTGGCCCACGTTGGCGCTCGCGCCGCAGGATGAGTTCGGATCGCCGACGAGATCGCAGTTCGGCGACTTCATGCGCACGCCCAGGCCCAGGGTAATCGTCGAATTGAACGAGCCCTCAATGTTTTCACCCATGTCCAGCGTGACGGCGTGTCCCAGGGACGGCAGCATGCCAATCGAGGCAATCGCAACGGCGATGGGCGTGTTGAATACTTTTTTCTTAAACAATTTTTGTCTCCCCTTTTTGTTTTAATTGGAAGCGGGGCCGGAAATCGCCAGCCCCGCCATTCCTCAGCGGTCGCTGATCGCGCGCAGACTCTCGGCAGTGAAGAAATCCAGTTTCAAGCGGGGATTCCCTTCCGCTTCGGGATAGAAGCGAATCTCCTTGCCGCCGCCCAGCACATTGGAATCGGTGATGTAGCGCCCGTTCACCAGGTCGTGCAGGAAATAAAGCCCGGTGTTGGTGCAAGCGCCGATCTCCCAGGCCGGCCACACGGCGGCTTCCTTGTGCCGCCAGAGCTTGCCCTTGCTGTCGTAGTCCTCGCTGGCGACAAGCAGCCAGGTATCCTCGTCGAAATAGAAAACCTTCTTCGGCGAGCTATGACGGACGCCGGCCTTGACGTTCGCCTCGACTACCCAGACGCGATGCAGTTCGTAGCGGCGGACATCGTTGTCGATGAAGGGCTGATCGATGCCTTGCGCCTTCTGCTTGGGGTCCACCGCCGCGAAATTGTTGTACTGGATGTACATTTCCTTCTTCCCGACCAGATTCCAGTCGAAGCGGTCCGGATTGCCGTAAAAGAGCAGGATGGCGTCATTGGGAAACTGGTTTTCGAAACCGATGATCGGCGTGTCGTAGGAATAGTTCGGCATCCGGCGGACGCGCCGCTGGCCGGTGAAGTAATAGAAGGTTTCAGAATCCTTGTTCATGAACTGGACCTGCACCAGAGCCTGGCCAGCCAGCGCGGCAGGCTCGCGGAAGCTGTAGAAAAAGCCCTGCTGGACGTGGTCGACCTGCGCCGGCGAAACGCTGCCCTTCTTGCCCCAGGGGAAGAAAACCGCCTGCTCGTAGCGGGTGACGATCCCGCCGGTCGTGCCCGGCCGGGGGGAAACGGTGGCCTTGGCGTCGGGCCATTCGACCCCCACTCCCTGATAACGCATCAGGTAATTCCAGATCGCATCGACGCCGGCCTTGGGCAACGGGAAAGGAATGCTGGGAAGCACCGCATCCTCAAGCGACCAGCCGTCGCTGCCGATTTTCGATTTGCTCGCGCCCGTCTTCGTGTTGGACAGGACGAAATCCGGGTAGGAACAGTCCCGATGCGTCGGGAAGACATTCATCTTGTAGCCATTGAGCTGCTTGAGCATGGCCAGTTGCCCCGGGCTCAGCTTGTCGGCGTACTTGTCGGCATTTCCGGCCTCGATGACCGCGATCGGTTTTTCCCCCTTGTGCTTCCAGAAATCGCCGCGCGTCTTGCCCCAGGACCAGCCGTCCTGCGGTTTGTCGGTCGCCCCGCCCCACGCCGGAATGGAACCGTCCTTGTTGCCGGCTTTCTCAGCGCCGACGGGAGTCAGTTCCTTGCCCAACTTGTCCACATCGGCCGCGCCCGGCGCTGCGCTGACGGCCAGCGCGGTCATACCAAAGGCCGCTAGCACCATCGACAGAAAAATTCTCTTCATTTATGTCTCCTCCTTATGAAATTTGATTGCAAGCGACCGCTTCCCACGCACCCGGCAGGCGACGATTTCAGGGCTGCGCCCGTTCCGTCTTTCAGATGTTTTGGTCTTCTCAATCAAGGATCGTGCCAATAAAATTTATGACATAAAAATCAATCGCTTAAACAAAATCACCCGGTCCCGCCACACGCAGGCTCCGGGCAAATCCGATGCAGAACTGCATCACACTTTTCAGCGCGCGGTCTGCGACGACGGCAACTTGAAGCGGCTAGGCGTCCAGCAAAAAAATAGGTCGCCGAAGCGACCTGAAAAGACGTCAATCACCCCAAGCTTGGGGCTTCTTCACCACGAATACGCGAGGATTGCAAAGCGTATATATACGCTATACACTCGATCCATGATTGTCGGATTCCGCCATAAGGGGTTCGAAGATTTCTACCGCACTGGCGCGACCAGGGGGATTCAGGCCGCCCATGCGCGGAAACTCGGAATGATCCTCGCCGCGCTCGATGCGGCAAGCGAACCCAAGGACATAAATTTGCCGGGCCTGCGCTTGCACCCGCTCAAAGGCGATCTGAAGGGCCATTGGTCGGTAGAGGTAAACGGCAATTGGCGCGTCACCTTCCGATTTGCCGGGACCGATGTCGAACTTGTTGATTATCAGGACTACCACTGAGGACATGACCATGATCCACAACCATCCTCATCCAGGCGAGTATCTGAAGGAAATGGTGTTCGAACCGCTGAATCTGTCTGTGACTGATGCGGCCGGCCGTCTTGCAATGTCTCGTGTCGCGCTGTCGCGGGTGCTCAACGGCAAGGCCGGCATCAGCCCGGACCTGGCGGTACGTCTCGAAAAGGCCGGCGTGAGTACGGCACGCTTTTGGGTCAATTTCCAAGCCAACTATGATCTGTGGTGCGCGATGCAGCATGAGCAGCCGCATATACGCGCTTTGCAGGAGGCTGCTGCGGCGGGTAACGATCAACGGCCGTAAAGCTACACACCGCCCCCAAAAGACCGGAAAGAGAAAGGGTTAAATTCCGTGCGACCGCATCCCCTGGAAAAATATCAACCCTTTCAGCCTCCCGCGATCGCCGCCAGGCTCTGGTTGGCGACCACCAGCAGGGCAAGACTCGGGGCCTCTCCGCGCCGGAGATCGCCGGTCAGCGTTTCCAGGCGTTTTTTTTGATAGCTTTGCGCCGCCAGGACATCATCGAACGCCGCGCCGCCGTCGCCGGTCTGGAAGCCGGGCTCTGCGGTAATGCGGCCGACCAGGTGGACAAAAGAATCGCCGAGTTGATCGACCAAGCCGGTCACGGCCACGCTTTCCAAGGCGTCGCGGCAGGGGATGGCGGCCGCCGAGGTTTTCAGCAGCGGCAGACCCAGGGCTTCGTCGACCGAAAAATACAGCCGGCCGATTTTTTCCACCGGCATGTCGAAATGCTCCGCCAGCAGGGTCACATCCAAAGCGCATTCGAGATCGCGCATGGCGGCATGGAAGCGCGCCAGATCCGCCGGCACGCCGAGCGCCAAGTCCACGTTTAGGCGAGCCGCGTAATCCGCCCGCCGGTCTGCGCCAAGCAGCTCGGGCAGGCGCTCGATCAGCTCGGGGACGCGCGCGCCCAAACGCCGCGCCGCGGCCGAAACATCAATCGGACCGACCACGTTGCGCAGCACCCAGAGCGTGGAGGCTTCCACCAGCTTGCGCGCCCCGAGCAGCAGGGCGACCTGCGTCGCGCCCGCCACCTTGCCGTCCAGCCCTTCGACCGCGGCCCAGAATTTCTCCAGGCCAAACACGTCACGCACCACGGCATAGGCGCGCATCACCTCATCGTCGCTGCGCCCGGTTTTTTCCTGCAAATCATTGACGAAGCCGCTGCCGACCCGGTTGACCATGCCATTGACGACCATCGTCGCGACGATTTCCCGGCGCAGCGGATGACCGTCGATTTCCGCCGCGAAACGCCCTTGCAGCGGAGTCGGGAAATATTCCACCAGATCGCGCGCGAACAAGGGATCGTCCGGCAGCCGGGAACGGATCACCTCGGCGTAAATGGCAACCTTCGTATACGCCAGGAGGACCGCCAGTTCCGGCCGCGTCAATCCGAGGCCCGCGCTGCGGCGGGACTTCAGTTCTTCGTCGTCGGGCAGGGCGGCGACCTTGCGATCCAAGTGCCCGCTGCGTGCGAGGTACTGCATCAGGCGCTGGTGGGTGTCGATCATGGCCGGCGCGTTGGCCAGGGCCATCGACAGCGCCTGGCTCTGCAAATAGTTATCGCGCAGCACCAGGCCGGCGACTTCATCGGTCATGCTCGCGAGCAGGGCGTCGCGCTCCTGCCGGTCGAGCTTGCCAGCCTTGATCGCCCGCTCGAACAGGATTTTGATATTGACCTCATGGTCGGAACAATTGACCCCGCCGGCGTTGTCGATGGCGTCGGTGTTGATGCGTCCGCCACCGAGGGCGTATTCGATCCGCGCGCGTTGGGTGAAGCCCAGGTTGGCCCCCTCCCCCACGACACGGCAACGCAACTGCGCGGCATCAACGCGCACCGCGTCGCAGGAACGGTCCCCGACCTGCTCATGGCTCTCGGTCGAGGCTTTAACGTAAGTGCCGATCCCGCCCAGCCAGAGCAGGTCGGCGGCGGCCTTCAGCAGGGCGGAAATCACCGCATTGGGCGTGGTCTCGACGCTTGGCAAATCGAGCATCTCGCGCGCGGCCTCGCTGAGCGTGATGCTTCTTGCCGAGCGTTCGAAGACGCCGCCGCCCGCGCCGAGTTCGCTCGCCGCATAGTCCGCCCAGGACGAGCGCGGAAGCTTGAACAAGCGCTGCCGCTCGCGATAAGCGCGCGCGGCGTCGGCATTCGGGTCGAGAAAGATATGCCGATGGTCGAACGCCCCGATGAGCCGGATCTTGGGTGACAGCAGCATGCCGTTGCCGAACACATCGCCCGACATGTCGCCGACACCGACGACGGTGAATTCCTCGGTCTGGATATCCTGCCCCATTTCGCGGAAATGCCGGCGCACCGATTCCCATGCGCCGCGCGCCGTAATGCCGATCTTCTTGTGGTCGTAACCGACCGAACCGCCGGAGGCGAAGGCGTCGCCGAGCCAGAAGCCGTATTCGGCGGAAATCCGGTTGGCCACGTCGGAAAAGGTCGCGGTGCCCTTGTCCGCCGCCACAACCAAATAGGGATCGTCGCCGTCCCGGCGCACCACCCGGCGCGGCGGAACAACGGCGTCGGCGGCAATGTTGTCGGTCAGGTCGAGCATGCCGCGGATCAGCGTCTGGTAACAGGCGACGGCTTCCTGGCGCAGAGCCTCACCGCCGCCCGCCGGGGGTTGCTTCACCACGAAGCCGCCCTTGGAGCCTTCCGGCACGATCACCACGTTTTTCACCATCTGCGCCTTGAGCAGGCCGTGGATTTCGGTGCGGAAATCCGCATGGCGGTCTGACCAGCGGATGCCGCCGCGCGCGACCTTGCCGCCGCGCAGATGGATGCCTTCGGTGCGCGGCGAATAGACGAATATCTCGACGAGGGGACGCGGCAACGGCAAGCCTTCGAGAGCCCGGCTGTCGAGCTTGAAGGACAGGTAGGGCTTGGCTTGCCCATCCGGCGAGCGCTGGAAGTAGTTGGTGCGCAGGGTGGCTTCGATCAGCATCAGGTACTGGCGCAGGATGCGGTCATCTTCGACCCGCTCCACGCTCCCCAGGGCTTGCAGCACCGCATCCTTCCGCTGTGCAGCCACCGCCGCGCGTTCTCCCTCGAAGTCGGGGTCAAACAAGGTTTCGAACAGCCGCATCAGGGCCAGCGTCGCCGCGCCATTGCGCCCGAGAGCGGCCGCGATCTCGCCGCCGCCGATAGGGAAGCCGATCTGCCGCAGGTAACGGCTGTAGGCCCTGAAGACCACGACGGCCTGCCAGGAAAGCCCGGTTTGCGTGGTGATGCGGCAGAAATCGTCGGACTCCGCTTCGCCGCGCCAGACGCTGCGCAGCGCTTCTTCGAGTTGAATGTGATCGGACTTAATCCAATCAAGGCTCTCCTCGGCGAGGATGAAGTGATCGACCCAGGCTTGAGCGCCGCCCGCCCCGCTGCATGGAATCGAGCGGTAATCCGCAACCTTCAGGCCGAATCGCTCGATCACCGGCAGGCTCTCGGACAGGGCAACCCGCGTTCCCGAAAAATAGAGCTTGAGGCTCATCCGCTCATCGGTGGCGGCGGCCGGCTCCAGCCTTGCATCATTCACTGTTGCCTCGGCAACCATTTTTGTCTCCTACTTGACGAAGCGCGATGCCTGCTCGCCAGAAAAAATTTGGGGCGCTTTCGCGCCCCTCATGTTTAAGCAGCGGTATAGGCCGTTTTCACCGTGGTGAAAAATTCCGCGGCATAGCTGCCCTGTTCGCGCGACCCAAGGCTGGAAGCCTTGCGCCCGCCGAAGGGCACGTGGTAATCGACTCCGGCCGTGGCCAGATTCACCATGACCATGCCGGCCTGGGAATGCCTCTTGAAGTAAGTCGCGTATTTCAGGGAGGTGGTGCAGATCCCGGCGGATAATCCGTACTCGGTATCGTTGGCCACCAGCAAGGCTTCCTCATAGGTCGCCACGGGAATGGCGCAAGCCACCGGGCCGAAGATTTCTTCGCGGGCGATCCGCATGCGGTTATCCGCATCGGCGAAAAACGCCGGGGCCATGTAGAAGCCGTCCTTGTCGCGGGTCAGGCGATTGCCGCCGCAGGCCAGCCGCGCGCCTTCCTCGCGGCCGATCGCCACATAAGCGAGATCCTGATCGAGCTGGTCCTGATCGACCACGGGGCCAATATCGGTTCCCGGCTGGAGGGCGTCGTCCACCCGCAGCGCTTCGAGCCGCTTGGTCATTTCCGCGACGAAAGCCGGGTAGATGCCTTTCTGGACGATGAATCGGCTCGATGCGGTGCAGCGCTGTCCGGTCGAGTAATACGCGCCCTGGATCGCGCAATTGACGGCCACGTCCAGGTCGGCGTCGTCGAGGATGACGAGCGGGTTTTTACCGCCCATTTCGAGCTGCACCTTAGCCAGGCGGCGCGATGCGCCGTCGAGAATGCGGCGGCCGGTGGTCGTCGAACCGGTGAAGGTGATGGCGTTGACGGCCGGATTGTCGATGAGGGCTTGCCCAACCCGGCTCCCCGGCCCCATGACGAGGTTGAAGACCCCTGCCGGCAAACCGGAGCGGCTGATGATTTCAGTCAGCGCCCAAGCGGACGCGGGTACCAGTTCCGCCGGCTTGAAGACTACGCAATTCCCGTAGGCGAGCGCCGGCGCGATCTTCCAGGCCGGAATGGCGATCGGGAAATTCCACGGCGTGATGATGCCCACCACGCCGACCGGCTCGCGGGTGATCTCGATGTCCACGCCCGGCCGCACCGAAGCCAAGCGCTCGCCGCGCTGCCGCAGCACTTCGGCGGCGAAGAACTTGAATATCTGACCAGCGCGCGCCGCCTCGCCGATGCCTTCGGGCAGGGTTTTGCCTTCCTCGCGCGAAAGCAGCCGGCCGAGTTCTTCCTTGCGCGCCAGGATTTCCGTGCCGATGCGGTCGAGGCAGTCGGAGCGCGTCTGGATATTGCCGCTGCCCCAGGCGGGAAAGGCCGCGGCCGCGGCGGCGATCGCCAGCGCGGCCTGTTCGCCATCGGCCTGGGCGTACTCGGCGATGATGTCGGAGGTGTCCGAAGGATTGATGTTCGGACGGCTGGCAACGCCGGGAACGAATTTCCCGTCGATGAAATTAGCTTGCATGCTTACTCCTTAGATCACGCCGGAATTTCTGAGGGCCGCGACCGTTTCCTCGGACAGGCCCAACAGCCGGTGCAGAATTTCGTCGGTGTGCTGCCCGAGCGTGGGCGGGGCCGAACGGTAGGCGACCGGGCTGGCCGACATGCGGATCGGGTTGGCCACGCCCGGAGCGCTGCCGGCGACGGGATGGGGCAAATCGATGCGCAAGCCCCTGGCGAGCACCTGGGGATCGGCGAAAACCCCTTGCAGATCGTTGATCGGGCCGCCGGGAACGCCCGCCTGTTCAAACGCGGCGATCCATTCGGCGGTCGTGCGCCGCTTGGTTTCCACGCGCAGCAGTTCGATCAGCTCATCGCGATGCGCGACCCGGCTGGCGTTGGTTGCGAAGCGCGCATCGCCGCCCCATTCGGGATGCCCGAGCAACTGACATAGCTTGCGGAACTGGCTGTCGTTGCCGACGGCGATAATCATGTCGCCATCGGCGGTCGGGAAATCCTGGTACGGCACGATGTTCGGATGCGCGTTGCCCATCCGCTTCGGCGCGACGCCGGTCGTGAGGAAGTTCAGATCCTGGTTGGCGAGACAGGCGATTTGAACATCGAGCAGGGCCAGGTCGATATATTGCCCTTCCCCGGTCCGCGCGCGATGCGCCACGGCGGCGAGTATGGCGACGGTGGCGTACAGGCCGGTCATGACATCGGTCAGGGCGACGCCGACTTTCTGGGGGCCAGCGCCCGCTTCACCATCCTTGCGCCCGGTGATGCTCATCAAGCCGCCGAGCCCTTGAATCAGGAAGTCATAGCCCGGCCTGGCCGCGTAAGGGCCATCCTGGCCAAAGCCGGTGATCGAGCAATAAATGAGGCCGGGATTGGCCTCGCGCAGGCTGTCGTAATCAAGGCCGTATTGCTTGAGGCCGCCGAGCTTGAAATTCTCGATCACGATGTCCGACTTCCCCGCCAGTTCGCGCACCAGGCGCTGCCCTTCGGGCTGGGTGATGTCGATCGCGATCGACTCTTTGTTACGGTTCGCGCACAGGTAGTAAGCCGCCTCGCTGGTGTCTCGGCCCGCGGCGTCCTTCAGATAGGGCGGCCCCCAGGCCCGCGTGTCGTCACCGCTTCCGGGCCGTTCCACCTTGATGACTTCCGCGCCCAGATCCGCGAGGAGCTGGCCGGCCCAGGGACCGGCCAGAACCCTGGAAAGATCGAGCACCCGAAGCCCCGCCAATGCTCCGCTCATGGCTGCCTCACTGTTCCGCGGCGAACGCCTGGATGCCGGTCTGGGCGCGCCCGAGAATCAGCGCGTGAATGTCATGGGTGCCTTCGTAGGTATTCACGACCTCTAGGTTCACCATGTGCCGGATGACGCCGAACTCATCGGAAATGCCGTTGCCGCCGAGCATATCGCGCGCCACCCGCGCCACATCCAGCGCCTTGCCGCAGGAGTTGCGCTTCATGATCGAGGTGATCTCGACCGCCGCAGTGCCTTCGTCCTTCATGCGCCCAAGGCGCAGGCAGCCTTGCAGGGCGAGCGTAATTTCGGTCTGCATGTCGGCCAGGCGCTTCTGCACCAGTTGATTGGCCGCCAGCGGACGGCCGAACTGTTTGCGGTCGAGGACATATTGCCGGGCTATGTGCCAGCAGGCTTCCGCCGCCCCGAGCGCGCCCCAGGCAATGCCGTAGCGGGCGGAATTGAGGCAGGTGAAGGGGCCGCGCAGGCCGGACACGCCAGGCATCAGGTTCTCGGCCGGCACGAAAACATCGTCCATGACGATCTCGCCGGTAATCGAGGCGCGCAAGCCGACCTTGCCGTGAATCGCGGGCGCGGAAAGGCCCTTCCAGCCTTTTTCCAGGATGAAGCCACGAATCTTGCCGTCGTCGGTCTTGGCCCAAACGACGAACACATCGGCGATCGGGCTGTTGGTAATCCACATTTTCGCGCCCGACAGGCGGTAGCCGCCTTCGACGGAACGCGCCCGCGTCACCATACTGCCGGGGTCGGAGCCGTAGTTGGGCTCGGTCAGGCCGAAGCAGCCGATCCATTCACCGCTGGCCAGCCGGGGCAGATATTTCTGCTTCTGTTCCTCGGTCCCGAACTCATAGATCGGCACCATGACCAGCGAGGACTGGACGCTCATCATCGAGCGATAGCCCGAATCCACGCGCTCGATCTCGCGCGCGATCAGGCCATAGGTCACGTAATTGAGCCCCGCACCGCCATACTGCTCAGGGATCGTCGGACCGAGCAAACCGAGTTCCCCCATTTCGCGAAAGATGGCCGGATCGGTCTTTTCCTCGCGAAAGGCTTCGAGGACGCGCGAGGCCAGTTTATCGGCGGCATAAGCGCGCACCGAGTCGCGCACCATGCGCTCCTCTTCGGTGAGCTGTTGATCCAGCAGCAGGGGATCTTCCCAGTTGAAAGTGGCTTGCATAATTTCCTTGAACAACGATTGCTTGATATGAGTTGGGAAAAAATGACGGAGGGAATCGGAGTACCTTCCGTCACGCGCCGATCATCGGCTATTAGAGCGGTTTTGGTTTATGTGTGGACACTCCCTCTCCCCCAGCCGGCTCCGCCCCCCTCGCTGCGCTCTCCCCGCACGCGGGCGAGGGGAGCGTCTTCCCCTCTCCCACTTGTGGGAGAGGGTGCCCCGAAGGGGCGGGAGAGGGAAAGCGAAGCGTATACATTTGAATCAAAAATGCTCTAAATTTTGCCGGCAGCGGCCAAGTCATCCAGGATTCCGCTGATGACAGCAAGGCCCTCATCGAGAATCTGGTCGGAAATCGTCAGCGGCACCATGATCCGCAGCACGTTGGCATTCACGCCGCAGGTCAGCAGGAGCAGCCCGCGCTTGAAGGCTTCCGCCTTCAACTGGTTGGCGATATCGGCGGAGGGTTGGGATTTGTCGCCGCCCTTGAAAAACTCCACGGCGGTCATCGCGCCGAGGCCGCGGACATCGCCGATACAGGCGTGTTTTTTGGCGAGGCTGGAGAAAAAGCCGCGCAGGCGCTCGCCGATCGCCATGCTGCGCTGGCACAGGCCCTCTTCCTCAACGATGTCGAGCACCGCATTCGCGGCCGCGCAGGCCAGCGGATTGCCGGCATAGGTGCTGCCCAGGCCGCCAGGGCTACAGGCATCCATGATGTCGGCACGCGCGACGACGGCGGAGATCGGCGTACCACCCCCGAGCCCTTTGGCCATGGTGATGATGTCCGGCACCACGCCGGCATGCTCCACGGCGAACATCTTGCCGGTGCGGGCGACGCCCGTCTGGATTTCGTCGGCGACGAGCAGGATGCCGTGCTGATCGCACAGGGCGCGCAGGCGTTGCAGAAAATCCGCCGGCGCCGGCGTGTAGCCCCCCTCGCCCTGCACGGGTTCGACGAAGATCGCCGCCACACGGGCAGCCTCGATGTCGTTCTTGAAAATCTTTTCGATACCGGCGATCGCATCATCGGTGGAAATGCCATTAACCGCGGAGGGGAACGGCGCATGGAAAATTTCGCCCGGGAAGGGTCCAAAACCCGTCTTGTAGGGCTCGACCTTGCCGGTGAGGGACAGCGAGTACATCGTGCGGCCGTGGAAAGCGCCGTTGAAGGCGATGATTCCCGAACGCCCGGTGTAGGCCCGCGCGACCTTGATGGCGTTCTCGACAGCTTCCGCCCCGGTGCTCATCAGGAAGGCTTTTTTCGGCGCGCTGCCCGGAGCCAGTTTGCACAGGCGCTCGGCCAGGGAGATATAGCTTTCGTAGGCGACCACCTGGAAGCAGGTATGCGTGAACAGGGGAACCTGGGCCTGGATCGCGGCGACAACCTTCGGATGGCAGTGGCCGGTATTGACCACGGCGATGCCGGCGCAGAAATCGATATAGCGCTTGCCCTCCACGTCCCAGACTTCGCTGTTCAGCGCCTTGCTGGCAAAGATCGGATGCGCGTTGCCGATTCCGCGCGGAAGCGCGTCGACGCGGCGCGCCATGAGTTGAGCATTGGTCTGGGCGGTCGAAGCCATGGAGTTTTCCTTTCGTATAGTTAATGACCCTAACTCTAGGCGCGCCCCCGTTCCCCTCCCATACACAAGCGCCGCGATTTTGCGCGGTACTGTACTGGTGCCGCGGGCAGCACAATTTCGCCGCGCGGCGGGCGTACAATCAATGCTCCGCGCAGTAAGCCTTGCATGCGGGCAAAGCCACTGAACGACCCATCGATGCTGACCCTCGATCCCACTTCCCAGCAGCCGCTCGTCCTCCAGATCGTCGAAGGAATCAAAACCCTCATCAGCGAACGCAAACTGCGGCCGGGGACCAAGCTCCCCTCCATCCGGCAGTTCGCGGAAACCCATGGTGTCAGCGTTTCCACGGTTGTCGAAGCCTATGATCGCCTAGTTGCCGACGGCCGCCTCGTATCGCGCCAGAGCGCTGGTTTCTACGTCCGCGCCTCGCCGCAAGGCATTTACCGCGAGGAAGCCCAGTCCCTGCGCAACATCCGCTTCGATCCGTTGTGGTTCGTGCGGCGCGCCTGGGAAAGCCAGTCGGCGGAAGTCACCCCGGGCTTCGGCTGGGTTCCCGACGCCTGGCTCGACGACGAAGCCGTGCGCCGCGCCCTGCGCAGCCTGGCGGCCAAACCGCTGAGTCCAATGGTGGGCTACGGCAACCCGCGCGGACAGATCAACCTGCGGCTGAAAATCTGCGACTGGCTGGCGGAACAGGAAATCGCCGCCGCCCCGGACCAGATCCTGCTGACCACTGGGGCCAGCCACGCGATCGAACTCGTATCCCAATATCTGCTGCGCCCCGGCGACGCCGTGCTGGTGGATCAGCCGGGCTACAGCGTCACGATGGCCAACCTGCGCGCCAGCGGCGCGAAACTGATCGGCGTCCCCTGGACGCCGCAAGGGCCCGACGTAGGCATGCTCGAAAAGCTCGCGGCGGAACACCGTCCCCGCGCCTTTTTCACGAATTCACGCCTGCACAACCCGACCGGCGCCAGCTATGCGGCGGCGACGGCTCATCGGGTGTTGCAACTGGCCGACCGCCACGATTTCGTGGTGGTCGAGGACGACGTCTGCGCCGATCTGGATTTGAGTTCGCGCCGCAGCCTGGCCTGCCTCGACCAACTCAACCGCGTCATTTACCTCACCAGTTTTTCGAAATCGATTTCGCCCCGGCTGCGCGTCGGCTTCATCGCCGCGCATCAGGACGCGATCGAGGACATCACCCAGATCAAGATCATGACGGGCCTGACCTCCTCCGAGATCGCCGAGCGCCTGATCTATGAGATTCTGACCGAAGGGCGCTTCCGCAAGCATGTCCGCACCTTGCGCGAACGCCTCGGCGCGGCCCAGGAGGATACGGCGCGGCGCATCGAGCAAGCCGGACTGGAACTCTTCGACACGCCCAAGGCGGGCCTTTTCCTGTGGGCGCGCCATCCGCGCTTTTCCGATTCCGCAGTGCTTTGCAACCAGGCGATCGAAGCCGACCTGCTCCTCGCCCCCGGCCACCTGTTCATGAGCGAGGGCCAGACAACCCCCTGGATGCGCTTCAACTCCGGCTACAGCGACAGCCCGCGGCTTTACGCTTTTCTTGAGGTGCTAAACACCTAGAGGCTGTCGTCCTGCAGCCGGCAGCGGACAGTCGCAGTGAACTCCGCGCAGGAGGCCGTTCCGCCCAGGTCCGAGGTGCGCACGCGGTCGTCGTTAAGCGTCGCCACGATGGCGGCGCGCAGGCGCGCCGCGGCGGACGCCTTGCCGATATGGTCGAGCAGCATGGCGCCGGCCAACAGGAGGGCGCTTGGATTGGCGACGCCATGGCCGGCGATGTCGGGCGCCGATCCGTGCACCGGCTCGAAAAGGGCGAGCCCTTCGCCGATGTTGGCGCCCGGCGCCATGCCCAGGCCGCCGGTCACGCCGGCGGCGAGATCGGAGAGGATGTCGCCGAACAGGTTGGTGGTGACGATCACGTCGAAATGCTCCGGCGTCATGGCGAGCCGCATGGCGCAGGCGTCGACGATCATTTCCTCAAGCTCAAAGCAACCGCTGTAGTGAGTCTGGTAAAGGTCGCGGGCGGTTTCGAGAAAAATGCCGGAGAGGATCTTCAGGACATTCGCCTTGTGCACGACAGTGACCTTGTTCCTGCCGTGCTTCACGGCATGCTCGAAGGCGAAACGCAAGATCCGCTCGCAGCCGGCGCGCGTGTTGTAGGCGGTCGCCACGGCAACCGCCCGCGGGTCGTCGCCGACGGCGATATAGGCTTCGCTGGCCGCGTAAAGCCCTTCTGTGTTTTCGCGCACGACGACGATATCGAGCGGCGGCCGGCCCGATCCGGTAAGAAGGGTACGGTTCGGGCGCAGATTGACGAAGAGCTGGAATTCCTGGCGCAGCCTGACCAGCGGAGAGCGGAATCCGACCGCCAACGGGGTTTGAATCGGGCCTTTGATGGCGAGGCCGGTGTATCGCAGGCTGGCGACGGTTTCACTCGGCAGCGCCTCGCCCGACTGCTCGAAAGCCTTGGCGCCCATGCTTGCGGGCCGCCAGCCCACGGGTTGCCCGAGCGATTCGAAGACCGCGACCAAGGCCGCCGTGATTTCGGGGCCGATGCCGTCCCCTTCGATGAGCGTAACCGGTACTTGCTTTGCTTGGTTCATGGATTCAGCGGTTCGGTGGACTGATAGAGCGCAGCCAGAGTGATGCAGTTACGCAGCGTAAAACTCCAGGAAGCTGCATGGCTGCATCGTTGGTCGGGGCAGCGCATTTCGTTATCCGTTAATTTGTTGATTCATAAGGGTTTATTTTGTTTCGCGCACGTGGCACGGATATTGAGAGAGGGGTAACCCAGGGGGGAGGGTTTCCCACTCTCCTGAACAAGTTGCCAATCAATATTTCCCGAAGGAGGACCCTGTGGCACGCGATACAAAATACGATATCTTGTTCCAGCCGATCAAGATTGGTCCAAAGCAATCCCGCAACCGGTTCTTTCAAAGTTCCCATTGCGCCGGTCCCGGGTCCGAGCGGCCGGGAGCCAATGCCCATCTGCGCGGCATGAAGGCCGAGGGCGGCTGGGGAGTGGTGTTTACCGAATACTGTTCGATTCATCCGGAGGCGGATGAGTACCCCTATATCTCGGCCCGCATCTGGGACGAGGGCGATGTACGCAACCTGGGTTATCTGTGCGATGTGGCGCACAAGCACGGCAGCCTGGCGGGAATCCAGTTGTGGTACAGCGGCGGCAACGCGCCCTCGCTGGAGTCCCGCGAAATCGGGCGCTCGCCGAGCCAGTGGGTTTCCCCGATGTTCGCCACGCGCACGGTTTACGGCTACGAGATGGATGAGTCCGACATCAAGGCGGTCATCAACATGTACGTCGAGGCCGGCAAGCGGGCGGAGCAGGCCGGTTTCGATCTGCTCGAAGTTTCGGCCGGCGACGACACGCTTCCGATCCAGTTCCTCGAACCCCGTTTCAACAAGCGCACGGACAAGTACGGCGGCAGTTTCGAAAACCGCTCGCGCTTCTACATCGAGCTGATGCATGCCTTGAAGCGCAACCTGGGCGACCGCTGCGCGATTACGACCCGTTTCGAGATGGATACGCTGCACGGGCCGGAAGGGGTCGAGGCTAACGAGGATGGCGTGCGCCTGCTCGAACGCTTCCGCAGCGAAGGCGTGGTGGATCTGGTGGCGCTCAAGATCGGCGATTATGCCGAATGGGGCGAGGATGCCGGCGCTTCCCGCTTCCGCAAATCCGGCTGGATGACGCCTTTCATCAAGCAGGGCAAGTCGATCCTCGGGCCGGATATTCCGGTCGTCGGCAATGGCCGCTTCACGAGTCCGGACGACATGGTCAACATGATTAACAGCGGGGCCGTGGACATCATTGGCGCGGCGCGTCCGTCGATCGCCGATCCCTTCCTGCCGACCAAGATCGAGCAGGGACGCCTGGAAGACATCCGCGAGTGCATCGGCTGCAACATCTGCGTTTCGAAGTTCAACCAGGTCGGGCAGATCATGTGCACCCAGAACCAGACCATCGGCGAGGAATACCGCCGCGGCTGGCATCCGGAGAAATTCGAGAAGACGAAAAACCCCTGCTCCGTCCTCGTCGTCGGCGGCGGCCCTGCCGGCATGGAATGCGCCCGGGTGCTCGGCGAACGCGGTTACGAGGTGCACCTGCGCGAAGCCGAGGCCGAACTCGGCGGGCATTGGAAGTGGGTCGCCAAGCTGCCGCGCTTGAACGAATGGAGCCGGGTCATCACCTACCGCCAGATCCAGTTGGGCAAGCTGAAGAATGTCGAGGTGCATCTCGGTGTCGGCAAGATGTCTGCCGATGACGTGCTCGAATACGGCGCTGACCGCGTGGTGATCGCCACCGGCAGCCATTGGCACGGCGATGGCACGGGACCGGGTTGCGGCCCGATCCCCGGCGCCGACGATTCCCTGCCCCATGTGCTGACGCCGGCCCAGGTCGCCGCGGGCAAGCCGATTCCCGGCAAACGCGTGCTCGTCCTCGATGGCGAAGGCCATTTCGTCGGCATCTCGCTGGCCGAAATGATGGCCGACCAGGGCAAGGAAGTAACCTATGTCTGCGACGCCTCGGAAGTCGTCGAGTACAGCGTATTCACGCTTGAACTGCCGAACAACAAGCGCATGATGTTCGAAAAAGGCATCAAGACCTACCGGAATCACTGGGTCAGCAACATCGAGCCCGGCCGCGTGACCTTGAGCTATGCCTACAAATACGGCGCTGATCTGCTCGGACCGACGCCCGGCGCGATCCCACGCAAGGATAACGGTGGGGATTTCACGCTCGACATCGACGCGGTCATTCTGGTGACCTCGCGTGCATCTGAGAACGCCTTGTGGCGGGAACTCAAGGCGCGGAAGTCCGAGTGGGCCGAGAACGACATCCAGGACATCTACCGGATCGGCGACTGCAAGGCGCCCATGCAGGCTAATCAAGCGATGTGGGAAGGGCACCGTCTGGCGCGTGAATTCGACAGCGCGGACCCGGCCTATCCGCTGCCGTGGATTCGCGAGCGCCAGTTGTGGAACAACGAGACGATCCCGAAACTGGGCGACGCTCGCGTCAAGGTCGAGACCGACTAAGAATCTGTAGCGAGAGGTTGTAACACCATAAAAATGGGGCGCCTTCGGCGCCCCATTTCTATTTCATGAAAACAAGTAGGGCGGGTATCGCTTCGCTCCACCCGCCCAACAAAGCCGCAATCCGCGGGCTTATTTAATGAGCGGGCCGCGTCCGCGCCGAGCGCGTGATCGCAGCCAGCGGCATGGCCAGCAGAGCCAGGGTCAGCAGCGCGAAGCCCACATTCACCCAACTGCTCAAGGTATATCCTCCGTGCACGATCAGATAGCCAGACACCGCCGGCCCGAGCGCCACGCCGGCCACGAGAAGCCCGCCCGAGGCGGCGACGATCCGCCCCTGGGTGTCCAATTCAGCCGCCAAGGCGGTCAAATAGGACAGCGCGTAGAAGTAGGTTCCGGATATGCCCAGAACGGCAAGCGTGTAGGGCAGCTTGGCGTCGGATGAGTGCAGGATCGTGAACGTCACGATGCCGGTGAGGACGATGCCGAGCACCACTGGTGTCCGCAAACCGAACCGCCCGCCGATAACCGAGGCGATCAGCGGGCCGACGATCCCGATCACCGCCTGGAGCGAGAACAGCCCCCCCAAATCAGCCGACTCATAGCCGACCGCCAGCCCGATTCTTTCGGCGAAAGCCCACATCATGGTGTCGCGCAGGGCGAAGATGAACATGGCGCCGAGCATGAACAAGGACACGGCCGAGAAAAGCCCTTTGTGCGCGTGCGGATGCTCGGAACTCCCATGCGGCTCGGCCTTGACATGCCGGGGCAGCTTCGCGAGGAAGCCGACCAGCAGGAGCATGAAGCCGGCGAGCGCGCCATAGACGCCGACATATCCCCAGCGTTCGCTGACGTAGGCGAAAGATTCCATCGCCACGACCATCAGGACGACGAACAACACCGACATCTGCCCCGCCAGTTTCTCCGAGTTCTCCACCGAGGCCACCGTGGCGTTGCCCACGGCCAGGGCGAGGCCGCAGCCGAATCCGACGATCGGCCGCAATATCAGCAAAGTCTCGTAGGAACCCGCGAACATCGACGCGACATTGCCGCCGATCGCCAGACAGGCGCCGAGGGTGGCGACGGTGCGCCGCGGAATCTTGCCCACGAACGGCGCGAGCGCCAGAGAGCCGACCATGACGGCGAGAAATTCCGCCGTTCCGAGCAAGCCGGCCTGCGATTCGTCAAGCCCGAGCCCGTTCATCGTCGCGCCGATCATGAATGGCAGAACCAGCATCGCCAGCAGACCGATTCCATAAGCCGACGCAAAGGCCGCCAGCAGCAGCCCCCAATTATCGGGTTTGGCGTCGGCAAAGAATTGCGCCACCTTTCCCCGCTGCGGCGCGCTCGCGCCGCAGGCCAAATCAGAATCGCTCATTTCACACCTCCACCCTTTAGAGCCTCCAACAAGACTCAGCGCAGCAGCGCAGTGCTTTGTTCGCAGCCCTTATATTTATTTGTCTCCAACCCGCCGATCGGCGCCCGGGCCAAGGCTCCGGGCTTTCCGATCCGGCGTACTCAAACAGGCTCTCAGCGTTTGCCAAGAACCAATTCACCCTTGGCGTTGGAATAGCCTTTCAACAGGCGCTCCGTCTCCACGGTGAATGTTTCCTTCGATACGATCTTGCCGGATGCGCCCTTCCACTTCCCCGTTCCGCCGTCGATGTTCAGGGTGAATCCGTCGAACGCGGTCACCATGCCCGCGAGCAGCTTGTCGCCATCTTTGTCCTTGAGTTCGCAGCGGCCGCTCCCCGCGACTTTCGTCTCGGTCGCGGACACCTTGGTCGCCGGCTCCAGGCCAACGCAGGTCAGGAGCAGGTAAACATCGCCCAGCTCCTTGCTGTTGAGCTTATAGCTGCCTTCAAACTGGAATACGGTGGTGCTGGTATCGGCGCTCTGCATCATCGCCGGCGAAAAATCCGCCGCCCAGCCGCCGGTCATCGTCACCGGCGCGGCCCAGGCCAAGCCGGCGCAGGCGCAAAGCGCGGCGAGCGAGGATTTGAGTACAACATTCATGATCTTCATCGGAGTCTCCTTTGGTCGGCGCAGCGCGGCCATGCCATGACAGCCGCGCCGCCTTGCCGGAAAAATCAGCCCAGGTTGATCCAGACCGATTTCGTCTGCATGTGGGCCAGCACGGTTTCGAAGCACTTGTCGCGCCCCTGGCCGGACTGCTTGTAGCCGCCCCAGGGCTGGGTCATGTCGCCGTGGTCGTAACAGTTGATCCAGACCATGCCGGCTTCCAGATCGCGCGCGGCCTTGTGCGCGGTAGTTATATCCTTCGTCCACACCGAGGAGGCCAGGCCGTAGATGCTGTTGTTGGCGATGGAGATCGCCTCGTCGTAGCTCTTGAAGCGGATCGCGGCTCCCACCGGCCCGAAAATCTCCTCCCGGGCGATGGTCATCTTCTCGGTAACGCCCTTGAACAGGGTCGGCTGCACGTAATTGCCTGCCTCCAGGCCGGCCGGCGTACCGCCGCCGATCACCACTTCCCCGCCCTCCTTCTTACCCGCTTCGATGTAGCTAAGCACCCGCGCTTGCTGCTCGCGCGTCACCAGGGGGCCCATCGTGGTGGCGGGGTCAAGTGGATCGCCCGGCTGGAAGCGCCCGGCTTCGCCGGCGAAGCGGGAGACGAATTCGTCGTAGATCGAGTCATGCACCAGCAGCCGGGAACCGGCGCTGCACACCTCGCCCTGGTTGGTGAAGATGCCGTTGACCGCATAGCTGACGGCGGCGTCGAGATCGGCGTCCGGCATGACGATCTGCGGGCTCTTGCCGCCGCATTCCGTCGTCACCTTCTTCATGTTCGACTGGCCGGAATAGACCATCATCAGCTTGCCGACCTCGGTCGAGCCGGTAAATCCGATCTTGTCCACGTCCATGTGCAGGGCCAGCGCCTTACCAGCATCCTCGCCGAAGCCGTTGACCACGTTAAACACACCGTCCGGCACGCCGGCTTCGGCAAAGATCTTCGCCAGCAACAAGGCGCTGAGCGGGCTCTGCTCGGCCGGTTTGAGGATGACCGAATTTCCCGCGGCCAGAGCCGGGGCTGCTTTCCACGCGGCCATCATCAACGGGTAGTTCCAGGGCGTCACGCAGGCCACCACGCCCAAGGGCTCACGCACGATCATGTGCAGGGCGCTCGGATCGGTGCTGGTGACCGCGCCTTCGATTTTGTCGATGGTTTCGGCGAAGTACTGGAACGTCAGGATCGAGAAAGGCACGTCGCCGCCGGTCAGCTCGCTGATCGACTTGCCCATGTCGAGACAATCGAGCAGCGCGAATTCGTCGGCGTGGGCTTCCATCAACCGGGCGATCTTGTACATGACATCCATGCGGCCACGCGGCGACATGCGCGACCAGACGCCGCTCTTGTAAGCCCGGCGGGCGGCCTTGACCGCCAGGTCGATGTCCTTCTCGTTGCCGCGCGCCACCTCGGCGATCACCTTGCCGTTGGCCGGATTCAGGGTGGCGAAGCGTTGCCCATCCACGGCGTCAACGAATTTGCCGTCGATGAACAGGCGGGTCTCGGGTTTAACGGCGGCCGCCAGCGCATGCCAGCCCTTTACATCATTCATGGTTCACTCCTCCTCGGCTTTAGGATTGTCTTGGGAAGCGGCAAGGACATATCCCGACCGACTCCAGCATCACTAGAATTCCGAGGAGCCATGCTCGCAAGCAGCGTGCCAAACCAAAGGCGTCCGCCAGCAGCAAACTAACTCATTGAATTTAAATATGTTTTATATTTGAATCGGATTTTTCTTCAAGCCGTCGCCGCTGCAATCCCTCAGCGCAAAAAAATCAGCCGCTGCAAATTCCCATCACTCGGCATTCGTCTGCGTCTTGCTCTTGCGCACCACGGTGGCGATATCCACGTTAAGCAATTCCGCCGCCTTACGCTTGCTGCCGGTCTTTTGAATCGCGGCTTCGATAAGGGTCGATTCATAACTCTTGACCGCTTCACGCAAGTCGAAACCATTCGCGAAGTCGGTGGCTTCCAGCATTGCAGTCGCCGATGAAACATCCGGCCTGGGCGCTTGCCGCGCCGCGCTATCCATCTGCTCGCGCGGCAGGTCCGCTTCCGTAGCAAGCCGGTCGCACACGACGGCCAGGTGTTCGACGATGTTCTGCAACTCCCGCACGTTGCCGGGATAGGAATATTCCTGCAGGCGGCGACGGCAGCCGGGATTGATCGTCAGCGGGATTGGCCGGCGCTGATTCACTTCCGCGAGGAAGCGGTCGAGCAAAAGCGGAATCAGCTCCCGGCGCTCGCGCAAAGGCGACAGAAGCAGGGTGACAACGCTCAGGCGATAGTACAGGTCGCGGCGGAAACGCCCCTCGTCGACGAGGGTCCGCAGATCGCGATTGGTTGCCGCGATGACCTGCAGACGCAAGCGCCGGGGCGCAGTGGCGCCGACCCGCTGGATGACACCCTCTTCGAGCATCCGCAGCATCTTGGCCTGACTTTGCAGGGGGATCTCGCCGACTTCGTCGAGAAACAGGACGCCTCCATCCGCTGCCTCGATCAGACCTTTCTTGCCGCGCGAAGAAGCGCCCGTGAAAGAACCTCTTTCGTAGCCGAACATTTCCGACTCAAACAGCGAGTCGGGAATCGAGCCGCAATTGACGTGTACAAAAGGCCGGTCCATCGAGCCAGAGCGCCGATGCAGCAAGCGCGCCAGTTCGGTCTTACCCACACCCGACTCCCCAAGCACCAGCAAGCGGCTGCCCATGGCGATAGCGCGCAGCCCGCGCGTGACCACGGCGACCGTCGCCTCGCCGCTGATGATCGGCTCGACATCGGACGGAACGGCTTCGCCGGAAAGCGGAACGAAGGCCAAGCCCGTCGAATCGCCCGCGGGCCGGCTGGAGATTTTCGCCAGCGCATCGAGATTGCGCAGCACGACCATGAAAACATTGCTCTCACCGTTCCACTGGCGCGGATACCTCCGCGTGGAGAGAATGTAGGCGCGGCCGTCGGCATCCCGCACGACGCTGTTGATACGCGAGTCACGGCTGAAAGCGTCGGTCAGGACGGAACAGTCGATGCGGGAATGCTGGATAAGATCGCTCAGCGAACACCCCACGATCATGGCGCGGGAAATTTCGTTGATGCTTTCCGCCGCCGAATTCATATAGCGGATCACGCCGGAACGATCGACCAAAATCAAGCCATCGGGGATCATGTCCCCGAGAACCTGCCAACGCTCATCGCTATACAAACTTTCCAGATCGGCTGACGCCGTGCTGGAAGACATGCTGTCGGGCACGCTCATGAACCTCATGCCCGCTCTCCCCTAACGACCGTCGCAAACACCACCGTCATCGCACCCCTCCTGGCAGCTCAACTCCCCTGGCTCGGGAATCGGGCGTAAGGACAAAACGAAGTGGTCCGGCGCCTCCTCGCCGATCGGCGAGATTTGGGCCTCGCAGCACAGCAGCGTATTGAATTTTGTTTTTACCGTGGTCAGCCAACGCTGTTGATCGAAGCCGTACCACCGGCGCCCGCCCGGCAATGGCCGCTCCAGATCGATGATGCTCTGCACATCCCGCCCGAGGAAGCTCTCCCCGTTCCAGCCCAACAAGGTTTCGAAGGAAGGATTGACCGCCACCAGGCGACGGTTGCGGTCGATGACCAAAATCGCATCGGGCAGCGCGGACAGGATGTTGCGCACCGCCTCCGCCTCGCGCACCAGGCGATTTTGCGCCTGGCGAAAATCGGTCACATCGCGCACCGTGCCCCACATGCGCACGAGGCGCCCGTCGACGATGGTGCAGCGCACGGTGTTTTCAATGTACGCCACCGACCCGTCGTGACGAAAATCGATGCTTGGCGCGTTATCGACCGCGAAGCCGGAATTGATGATCTGGAGCACGAAAACTTCGTTTTCGGGACTGCGCGGGAAATACAGCGAAACGGGCTGAAGATTCATATCCAAGCCATCCGGCAGGTGATAAAGCCGTGCCATGGCGTCATTGCAAAGCAGCCAGCGGCAGTCGTTTTCGAACACCTGCCGCACAATCTCGAGGTCGCTCAAACCAATATCCACCGGCTCGGAAAACTCGATACACCACATCGCCTCCGACGAGGTTTGCACAAACCCGCGCAGGATTTCCTCCGACAGCACAAGGTCTTCCAGCCAGTGCCCGCAACGAATGTCGTAGCAGGCAGTGAAGCGCAGCAGTGGCGGCCCATCCGGCCACGCCACCATGTCGACCAGGCCGGCGATTTTTTTCGACGCGCCATTACGCCTAAAGAACGCTGCCAGCAAATGTACCGGCGCCCCGCCGGGTACATTACCGCGTTGATATTCCTCGAAGCACGCCACGGAAGAAGCATCCAGCACATCGCGCAAAGCACAATTATCGACGGGGCCTATGACCGATTCGGCAACCCTATTACTGTGAATGATCTGTAGATTTTCATCGGCAATCAGCAGGAATACCGGCACCGTTTCGAATATGTATTCGTCACGCATCTTAATGCTATCTCCCGTGCGACAGTTGTTTCAAATAGCCGCCGTTCCGTAACGTCCCCCTTGCTTTGCTGGCTTGCTCTCAAGCAAAAATCACACCGTCAGAAGCGCACAAAGCAAACGTCATTAAATCAACGAGATATAAGAAACCCTGAAAAAGAAAGCCCGATGCAAAACTGCGGCATGCTGCGGTTCTGCATCGGGCGTGTAGTGCCGTGAGACTTAACTCACACGTTCCAGGGCGTCCGCGAATTCGAAAACGTCCATCGTGCAACCGTAGGTGGCCACGTTGTAGATCGGCGCGTTGGTGTCGGTGTTGACGGCGATGATCGTCTCCACATGCTTCATTCCATGCAGATGCTGGACCGCGCCGGAAATGCCGAGGGCGATATAGAGCTTGCAGTTGCCGGCCACCTTGCCGGTCAAACCTACCTGATGCGGCTTCGGCAGCCAGCCGGAGTCGGCGACCGGACGCGAACAACCGAGGGTCGCGCCGATCTTCTCGGCCAGGGCGGCGAAGCGGGGCACATTCTTTTCGTCCTGAATGCCGCGCCCGATGGACATGATGAATTCCGCCTTACCGATATCGACGCCCGAGGACGGCGCTTCCTCGAATCCGTGATGCAGATAACGGCCGACAACTTCGCCAAGCTCGACCGCCAGGGGCGTCACGACGGCGGAACCAGCCTCCTCCGGCGCTTTGAACGTAGCGCCGCGAATCGTGAGGACAACCACCGGCATGCCCGGGAAATCGAGATCCACATTCACTTTGTTGCCGAACCCGCTGCGCGTCGCGCGCAGCCCAGCCTCAGTCACCTCCAGTCCGAAAACGTCGGCGGCAAAACCGCTGCCCAGGCGGACAGCGAGGGGCGAAGCGAAGCTGGTCCCGCTCGCCGAGTGCCCAACCAGGATCAATGTCGGCTCGCAGCGGGTGGCCGCCGCGCAAACCGCCTCTTCATAGACCGCCGCATCGAAATGGGGGTTGTCTGTCTGCGCCAGCAGAATCTCGTCCACGCCCTGCCGGTTGAGCGCCTCAACAAAATCGGCGGGACTCTCGCCCACCACCAGGACGCGCAGCGGACCGCCCAAACGCTCCTTCACCGCCAATGCCGCGCCGATCAGCTCGCGGCTAAGGTCCGCCAGCACGCCTCGGGTATGTTCGGCGACAATCAAAATTCCACTCATGCTTTGACTCCCATCTTTTCCCGAATAATGGCGACGACCTTGGCGACAACTTCGTCGGCGCCGCCTTCCAGCATCGCCGCGCGCGTCGCTTGCGGTACAAAGATCTTGTTGATCTTGGCGGCCCGGTAGGCCGCCGCTTCGCCGTCCGCCTCAACGGTAACCACCGGCTTATCCTTGGCTTGCTTGACCATGCGCATCGTCGCGTAGCGCGGCACATTGGCCCCCGTCTGCATCGTAATCACCGCCGGGGCGGCGATTTCCACCCGGTGCAGCAGACCGCCTTCGAGTTCCCGCGTCACCTTGATGGCGCCGCCGCCGTCCCATTCCGTCGCCACCACCAAGGCCGCCCGCGGCAGGTTGAGCAACTTGGCCAAAGCAGCGCCGGTCGCCGCATTGGCCTGGTCGCCGGACTGAGCGCCGGTGAAAATGAGGTCCGGCTTCTCCTGCTCGGCGACGCCGGCCAGCACACGCGCGATGGCGATCGGGTCGGCATCGGCGAGACTGTCATTCCAGACCCGCACGCCGCGGTGCGCGCCTTTCGCCAGGGCCTTGCGCAAAGTGTCCTCGGCGCCGGCGGGGCCGACCGTCACCGCCACCACCTCGCCCGCCCCCAAGACTTCAACGGTCTTGAGCGCCTGTTCAAGGGCCGTGTCGTCCCATTCGTTGAGCAGATATTCGAAATACTCGCCGGGGATGCTGCGCTGATCGGCGGAGAAGCTGAAATCGTCGCCGAGCTTGCCGATCTGCTTGACCGGCACGAGGATGCGCACGCCGTTCTTGGCCGGCGCCTCATACGCCGGCAGCACCGCCGGCTTCACGGGCTGCACTTGCCAGCCCAGGGCTTGAGCAACCGGCGTCAGCGCCACGGCGGGGGCCGCCGCAAGCGCGGGCGTCTCGACAGCGGAAGCCGCAACAGCCGCTGCGGCAGGAAGCATGCGGCCAGCCAGCACTTTGTCGAGACGCTCGCCGACGGCCGCGGCGACCCGCTCGGCGATCGCGGCGGTAATTTTCTCGGTCAGGCTCGGCAGGTCATGCAGGGAAATGGCATCGAGTTCGATCGCCTTGGCGACCAGCTCGGCAATATCCTCGACGACGAAATCCTTTTCGCAGCCAGCGGTTTTCCGGGCGTCTTCAAACATGGTGAGATCCTTGGGGCAGCAGGTAACAAAAACATCGATCCGGCCGAGGGCCGCCGCTTCGCGAATCCGCATCTCGGACGGTTTCTTGGTCCCCGGTTTGTCGGGAATCCAGATGCGCCCCCCGCCCGCGCCGCAGCAGAAAGAGTTGTCGCGGTTGCGCGGCATCTCGACCACTTGGCAGCCGATCAGCTCAAGCACCCGGCGCGGCGCGTCATAGCGTTTATTCAGGCGGCCGAGGTGGCAGGGGTCGTGAAAGGTGACCTTCAAACCCAAGGGCTGTTTGACTTTGAGCGCGCCGCTCTCCAGGAGGTCGCAAAGCAACTCTGTGTAATGAATAACCGGCGCAACCTTGCCGAAATCCGGGTACTCGTTATGCAAGGTGTTGAAGCTGTGCGGATCGGTCGTCACAACACGCTTGAAAGCTTTGGCCGCAGCCATCTGCTCCAGGTTGTGCTCCACCAGGGACTCGAAGAGCCCTTCCTCGCCGATCCGGCGCACGTCGTTGCCGGCCGTCTTTTCACCTTCGTAGAGCAGGCCGAAGTCCACCTTGGCGGCCTTGAAGATCCGCGCCACGGTGCGGCTGACCTTCTGATTGCGCGGATCGAAAGCAGCCTGGTCGCCGACGAACCAGAGCAGATCGGCGGCTTCCTGGCGGATGTCCTTGACCTTAAATTCCAGTTCCTTCGTCCATGCCCCCCGCTTGCGCCCCTGCTCGCCGAAACTGTTGCCGGAGGTGCCAATGGTATTCAGCATGGTCCGCAGCAGCGGGTCCAGGCTGTCGGTTTCGACCAGTTGCCGGCGCATCTTGATGATCTTCACCGGATGCTCGATGCCGACCGGGCAGATCTCCAGACATGCGCCACAGGCACGGCAAGACCACAAGGTTTCCGGGTCGATGACGTCACCGATCAAACTCTTGCCGGGCAGATCGCGGCCCTTCGCCGCATTGTTGTGCAACCTCAGGTCGAGAATGAAATCGCGGGGACTGAGCGGATAGCCGGCCGCCCTGGCGGGACAGGCTTCATGACAGCGTCCGCATTTGGTGCAGGCGTCGAAATCGAGAAGATCCTTCCAGGAAAAATCGGAAACTTTGCCAACCCCAACGGCTTCCGCATCCGGCGCCGGCTTAGGCAGGCGGCGCAGAGCCAAAGGATCGCGGGCCGCCAGAGAACCCATGGCGGCGAAGATATGCTTGGCCTTGTACCAAGGCAGGGTAACGATAAAGGTCAAAGCAGCCAGACCATGAAACCACCAGTTGACCGCGCGCACGCTACGCAGCGTATCTTCACCCGCGGCGGACAGCATGGCCCCGAGCAGCGCTCCGATTGGCTCCCAGGCTCCCCAGGCCGGGCGCTCCATGGCGTGACGCAGGCCCTCTTGGAGAAAACCCGTCAGGATGATGACCAGCAGGGCCCAAAGGAAAAGCCAATCCTCCACCTTCCAACGCCGAGCCGCTGGGCGTAAATCCTGTTCGCCGGCATAGCTGCGCCGATAGTCGAGTTTTTCGAGCTTGAAACTGCCGCGCCGCACCATCATCAGCACCAGACCGGCCGCCACGGCCAAGCCCGCGAAGTCGAGCACCAGGCTGAATACCTTGAAGAAGCTCCCCTTCCAGAAGGTGATCCCGAACAGCGGCTTGGTGATGTCGTATTCAAGCGTAATGATCGAGGTGCCAATAAACAGCAGGGCGAAGCCGAAGAAGATGGCTGCGTGGGCTGCCCCAGCATAGGGATCGCGGCGGCGCAGGGTGCGATGCGTGAGCAGATCCGCCGCCATGCGTTTGACGCCGGCGAAGCCGTCGAGCGCCACCGGCGAAGGACGGCCGCGCAGGTATTTGCGCATCGCGCCGGCGAATCCCCAGATAAAGATCCCGATGGCGGCAAACCCAATCAGGTAAAAGGCTGTGATGCTTGGGGGCGCCAGCCCCCAGAAGAGTGCTCTGGTTTCCATGGTCGGTTGAATTCGAGATGTGCAAAAAGACTTTGCGATTCCAGAATCAACATTCGTGCCACTCGGGAAACAAAAACAATTCCCTATTTAAATCAATTCGTTAAACGACTTGAACGGGAAGAAGCATGCGCTGCAATAATTCAGCAACGCCCTGGGCGTGCTGCAATTCCCCATCAGCAGCGGTTTCGGTTCCCAGCGTCGGGATGCATAAAGCGCTGCATATTTCTGATGGGACTGACCGTCCGGCCGAATATTAAATTTGCTCCCCCTGAATGGAGGCTAGACACAACCCGCAGGGGCAAGACGTCCTGTTCGCTACGCCCGCCTCGCCCATGCTCGATGCCCGCCTCACGCGGCTAGAGCGCAACGGCTGACTACTTTTGCATCAAGTCCCGCAGAAACTCCGACTCCGGCTTCACCGCCGAGACATGCAGTTGATCGCGGGCGCGGGTACAAGCCACATACAGCAACTGGCGCTCGGTATTGTAGATTTCGGTCAGCTCGGCCTCGTCGGCGGCAGTGTCGATGCGCACCTGTGAAGGAATGATTTCATCATCGCAGGCCATCACCGCGACCGCGCGGAATTCCATGCCCTTGGCCAGATGCATGGTAGTGATGCTAACGAAGCCCTCTTGCGTCGCCATGTCCTTGCCGAGCACGCGCCCCTGCAAGCCAGCGGCCTTTACTGTCGCCTGCGCGCGTGACAGTTCACTTTCGGATCGGACGAAGACGCCGATTTCCTGCGGCAGCACGCCGCTGGTGTTGCATTGCTTCAACCATACGCCGACGGCCTGGCTTTCCGCCCCGGCATCGGCATAGCTGCAGACGGTCGGCTCCGGCCCATTGAACACGGAAATCGTGCCCTTGCGACTTTCGACGTTTCCGTCCACATCGGATACCTCGGGGCCGAGCAGCCGGTCGGCCTGCGAGCGAATCTGGTGTGAGGTACGGTAATTGATATTGAGTGTGCGCGAGCGACCACGCACCTCCACGCCCAGAGATTTCCACGAGAACGGCGTCTGGAAGATGCGTTGGCCGAGATCGCCGGCGAAGAACAGAGCATTGGCGCGGTTGCCGGCAATCGCTGCGAGAAAGCGCAATTGCTGCACGCCGATGTCCTGCGCCTCATCCACCACAATGTAATCGAATACCGGATGCTCGCGCTTGGGCATGGCTTCGGCCAGCTTCGCGAACATTTCGGCGGCCGTGATCTTGCCGGCCTGCTTCAATTGCGCCTTCACCTTGGCGAACACCTGCCAATACAAAGCGCGCTGCGCCTCCGGCAGGCGCGTCTTGCGGCCCAGCCGCTTGGCGTCGCGGTAAGCCTCCCAGCCATCGATCTGCCAAGTATCCACCACATCATCCCACTCAGACAGCAGGAACGCAGCATTGGCTTTCAGGCCATCGACCTGCGTGGCAGCGGTCTTCAGCAGTGCGGAAATTTCATCGCGGCTGGCGAATACCGGTTTGCTGAATTCCGCCGAATACAAGCGAATACCGATGGCATCCATCGCAGCCACGTCAATACGCTCGCCGAGCTTGGGGGTGTTCCAGATTAGTCGGTACAAGTTGCCCCGAAGCGCGTTGGCCAGCATGTCGGAAAACGTGGAAAGCAGAACGCGCGCGTCTTCGTCCTTGCGTGCCAGATGCACGGCGCGGTGCAAGGCCACCACGGTCTTGCCCGTACCTGCCGAGCCGGACACGCGCGCCGCGCCGTTGTAATCGCGCTCGACCAGTTGGCGCTGCGCTGGATGCAGGAACACTGTCCACTTGTCCCACGGGTATTCCAGGGCACGGGTCAACTCGTCCGTATCGGACATGACGCGGAAGCGGCGTTGCGCATCCGGGTGCAGGAACGGATCGGTCCCCTTGCCCGCCACTTCCGGCAACATCGGTGTACCACCGGTTGCCAGTTCGAGCAGGGCTTCCGCGGCTTCGCCGGGCAGGTGGTCGGCCAGTTCAAGCAGCGAATCCTCGTCGGCAGCCTTCACATCGGCCAGCCATTCCTGCGGCACGCCATAGGCCAGCAGTTGCGCGTCACCGTATTTTGCGAACAGTTTTGACTTCTGCTGCCTGGTCGGCTTGCTGTCCTCGACGTACTTCGGAATAAAGACTTCCTCGACGCGCTCGCGTATTTCGACGAGTTGTGCCGCGCCGGTAGTCGGATGCACTTCCAGCTTGCGTCGCTCGGCCCACTGATAAGCCTTGTCGTGGTGATCGACGTAGCACAGCAGCAGGCTTTCCGCGATCTTGTGGACGATCAGGCGGATATCGCGGCTGACTCGCACCGACCAGAAATTCGGGTCTTTGGCGCGATCAAGCTTGTGAAAGCTGTGGCCGTTGCCCGTTGGGTCCACCTGCAAGTCGAAGGCCGTGGTCTTGACGAGCTTCTGCTCGTCGCCGGTAAGGCGGGCGAGGCTGGTGGTGAAGGTGTCGGCAATGCGGAAGTTCATCAGTCGCTACCTGATGAAGTTCACGCGGAGCGATACAGACAGTCGCGATCAACCGCGAATTTCTTCAGCCGTTTCGCCAGCTTTCTGCACTCCTTTTCGGCAAGTGCACCGAAATCGACAACTGCGTGCGCTGCGTTTCCAGCAACCGAGTCAGCGCGATACGTCAGCTCGGCCGACACGACTTCCCCGCCGCTGACGGCCCAAACACCTACCGACTCCAGCCCCAGAGTTGCGGTGTAGTGCTGATATGAATCTGCCCCCGTGATCTGGTCGCCGTCATAGACAGACAACCTGCCGTCGTCCTTCGGGAACGGAAAAAAGGCTTGGCTGGAGACTTCGCCATCGGGAAAGAATTTCGGATGCACTTGGCGCAACAGCAATGTCTGATCGTTCATGCTTGGCGCGCCTTGATGTTGTCGCTCAGGAAAGCGAACAGCGCCTGCCAACCGACGGCATCGAGATTGAAGTCGCGCTCCACGTCCTCTCCATTCGCACCGAAGGCATGGAAACTTGCTTGCAAAGCAATCAGGTCAATATCCAGCGAAGGATCACCTTCGGCCTTCCATTCGAGCAGCAGGTTTCCGTCCTGCTTGGGCACGATCTGCGGTAAAGGCAATTTATCGTGATAGTCAGCAATCAGTTGCTCAGAGACGAATGCCAGCTTGTCGGTATCGGGGGCCAAGCCGCCACCTTCGAACCAGCCGTCTTGAATCTGTGAAATCTCGTCAAACCGCGCAGAGATGGCGTAGTTCTTGGTGATATCAAGCAAATCAACCGAGATCACTTTTTGCAGGTGATCCCAAGCATCATAGGTCCCAATACCAAGCACGCTGATCAAATGACGCGGGCGTCCGGCATAGGTACGCGCATTATTGTGAAACGAATCAGGCATTGGAACTGTGGCTTGCCCACCATCCATCAGCCTAAGACGGAACGTGGAGTTCTTGAAATCCACTTCCTCAATATGGCCGATTATGGAAATTTCACGCTCATATACTTGATCGGCAGCCAGCACTAGTTGCTTGCGCTTGTCTTGGGTAAGGCGCGCGGAATCGTTTACATCCGGCAGTGGTAACTCCAGTGCCTCGTCTTCGCGCAGCGAGCGACCGAATTGATTGAAATAGCCCAGCAGTTCCTTCGGAAAGTTCACAGGCAGAGCGGTTACTGGTGCAGCGATACACTGGGTAATCAGATCACGCGCCTTCTCGAAGTAATCCTGTTCACCGCCTTGCAAGGCAAGTGCACCAGCCATGACCAAGGCCAAAAGTGGCTTTGCACTGCCTTCGTCAATTCGTTCAATGTCCAGACGGAAATTTGCGGCAAACCCCTTGGGCACGCGTTGCCTTTCAGGGTGGTCTTGCAGGTACAGATGCTTGGCTAACTCGATAATCAGGGCTTCATAGGCCGCAAGATCGCGCGCCACATCGACGGGCAAGGTATGCTCGTTGAAGCGTGCACCAGTGAACCGTGGTTGGGAAAAGTCTGTCTTCATATGCCCTCAGCGGGTTTAGCTTACACGAAACACCTTCATCACCTCATCCCCCAGATGATTGATGACTTTCACTGCAAACCGCCCCGTACTCGGCTTGGGAAACGGGCGTGAGGTGTCGCTGTTCAGCGTTGCCCACGCGGTTTCATCAATCTCCGCCTTCAGCGTGGTTTTCAGCGCCTTGTACGGATCGTTCGCGCCAAGGAAGTAGGCGTGGCGGACAAAGAAGCTTTCCTCGTTGTAGTCCGTATCAATGAACCAGCAAGCGATGCCATCGGCGCCATCGCTGCGGACTTCGCCGGTGCTGGGGTCGAAGACATCCACGCCGTTGATCTTGACCACCAGTTCTTCGCCATCCGGGACATTGATCACATCCATCTTCCCATCGTACCTCTTGATGCTCCGGCCTTGGGTGTCCAGCACGTCCACGTCAGGTTCGCCGAAAATCACGAACAGGTTGCCCTTGCCGGTGTTTTTCAGGTCTTCGGCCATGTGCAGGTCGGCGTTCATGCGGGCCTTGAGGATGTTGATGCGGCCCAGTTTGCTGAACTCGCTGGCCGGGGCGTCGTAGTTGAAGGCGCAGGCGACCAGCACGTCGAAATTGGCTTCGCCCGCTTCACGCGCCGCGTCCACCAGATCGGCGCGGGTGACGGTGCCGAATTCCGGGCCGATCATGATGGCGGCGCGCTTTGACACGTTATTTTCCAGATAGCGGCCATCGGCGCAGACCAGATCGCCGGGCCACGGTTCCATTGACGTGAATTCGATCTTGTCTTGCCTGTGCGCCTGCTGCACGCCAGCGGTGCGCAGGTTTTGCAAGATCATCGAGGTGAAATCTTGCCCGCCGCCGGCGCGGTCTTCGGCGGTGGGGTCGATCAGGTTGTCTTCTTCATCGACACCGAGCACGCGGTGGGGCGAGAGGCTTTCCACCGTGAACGGCCCGGCCACGCGCACTTTCTTTTTGTCGTCGTAGGGCTTGTCGTAGAGGTATTCAAATTCGGCCTTGGCGGCGATGGAGGCGTCGATTTCCTTCTGGCGGGCGATGCGGGCTTGCCACCAGTCGGCGTGCAATTTCTTGATTCTTTTTACCTGAGCCGGGCGATCGACCGGTTCAATGGTGACACGCTGCTGAAACGTACTGGTCAGCCAAGACGGTATATGTGGCTCAATCTCACGAGGCACTTGCCATTCCTGCCATTGCGTTTCAACCAGCTTCGTAAGTTCCAGGCGCAGTGGTTCCAGTGTTTTCTGCCACTGCTCCCAGATCACGTCGATTTCGGCGTTGTTGGCGATGGATTTGAGCGTGATGTGCGGCACGCGCTCATAGACAAAGCCGTGGGTGATGTTGCCGTACACGGGTTGGCTGGATGGCACGCTGCGGGTGATTTCAGCTTCTTTTTGCTGGCCTTCCTTGCTGTCGGCCAGCAGATAGAACGGATAGCGCGCGCCCATGATGCGGGCGCGGGCCAAGGCCAGCGCGACGCGGGAGGTGTCAATGGTGATCCAGCGGCGGCCCCATTGTTCGGCAACATAGGCGGTAGTGCCAGAGCCACAGGTCGGGTCGAGAACGAGGTCGCCGGGGTCGGTGGACATGAGGAGGCAGCGTTGGATGATTTTCGTCGTCGTCTGAACAACATAGACCTGATCTTCAGTGAAGCTACCCGCTCCCGCATCCGTCCACATATTTGAGATTGGTTGAGCCGGGTTGTCTCGCAGAAGATAAACGAAGCGTAGGTTTTCACCGACTTGGAATATGCGGCCTGCCTTGACAAGCCTATCCAGGCCGGTTGCTTCGACGCTCCATTGCCGATTGGCTGGTGGATGAAAGTTTCGGCCATGAAACGCATATGCACCTGAGCGTGTCTTGCTCTCATGCTGTGAGGTGAGCGAAACGCTTTGCGCAGCTAAACGGCCATCAAGTGACGCGCCAACCTTGAACGCTTGCGCCTCGGTAATGACAGTCGAGTCATCACCCCAGAAATAGCGAAATGCCGCTGTTTGATCGCTGGCCTCTCGATCACTCAGGAGAGGTCGGAATTTCAGTCGATCGCGTTCTTTTGCATACCAAACTAGATAATCGCAAACAGACGCAAGCGATTTATCTGTGAGGCTTCCAGTTTTCTTGAATGAGATCAAGGCAACACAATTTTCTTCCCCAAACACCTCATCCATCACCGCCCGAACCCGGTGCACATTCTCATCCCCAATCTGCACAAAGATGGAGCCAGTTTCCGTCAACAAATCCCGCGCCACCATCAACCGATCACGCAAATACGTCAGATACGAATGAATCCCGTCGCGCCACGTATCCCGAAACGCCTTGACCTGTTCCGGCTCGCGGGTGATGTGCTGGGCGTTGCTGTCCTTCACATCGCGGCTGGTGGTTGACCACTGGAAATTGCTGTTGAATTTGATGCCGTAGGGCGGGTCGAAGTAGATGCACTGCACCTTGCCGCGCAGCCCCTCGCGCTCGGCCAATGAGGCCATGACTTGCAGGCTGTCGCCCAAGATCATGCGGTTCTGCCAATGGCCGTCGTGCTGGTAGAACTCGGTGCGGTCGGCGCCTTCGGGCAGGCCGTTGAAGTCGCCGAACAGATCAGCCTGCGCCCCCTCCCCCCCGGCCCCTCTCCCGCCAGCGGGCGAGGGGAGAGCAAGGCGGCGCAGGTCGTCGATCAACGCCTTGGGCTTGACCTTTTCCTGGATGTAGAGCGGCGGCGCGTTGACGACCAGATCGCTCCAGTCCTGCTGATCCTTGCCGCGCCAGAGCAGTTGCGGGTCGAGGTCGCGGTTGCGCTGTTCCCGCTCTTGTTCCAGCGCAGGGCCACCGCGCGGGTACGTCACCTGCACCGGCGCCTGTTCATCACGTTGCATCACCGACTGGTGTTCCACCGTCGGGATGTTCTTGCGCGTGGCTTCGGCGTGGGTGAGGTCTTCGACGTTGAGTTTGGACTTTGGGAAGGTTTTTTTGGTGGCCATGTCAGGAGTCCAGCGCGTCGGGTTTTTTCAAGGATTTCTTGTATTCAGACGCGATGCGACGTTCGACCTTCTTCACGTCTTCGGCGGGCGGCAGGCTCTCAGGACGAATGCCACGTTCGAGCAAGGTTTTTCGCACGGCTTCGTTGTTGGTGATGTGTTCGTTGGAGATCGTCCGTTCGCTGCTCAGTTTGCGTTCACGGGTGTTGAAGATGGTGATCTCGGTGGCGAAATCCTTGGCCTTGAGGATGATGGTGGGCGCAAAGTCGGCCAGTGGCCGGCTGTCGGGCACCTTCCATTGGGCCTTCATGGCTTGGGTAGATTTGCTGAACAGGGCTTGATCGCCCTTGCTGCGGATGAGCGCGAAGTCCTGGTTGCCACCAGTTTGCTCGAAGATCACGCCGGAGAGTTCCTTCTCCGTGGCGCTGAGCTTCTTGCGGGCAGACACGCGCTCAGCATCGAGCAGGCGCTGTTCGATCAACTCGGCTCGGCGGGTCTGGACGGCGAAGTAGGTCTGAGCGAAGGCGATTTCCTGCTTTTGCGGGTTGCCGTTCTGGGCAATGAGGTAGCAGGCGTAGCGGGTGAGCATCAAGTCATCCACCTCGCGCTGGCTGCCGGAGCCGAGATCGACCATTTTCCCGACGCCGGCAAAATGGTCGGCGATGGCATGACCGGAGACTTCACAGGCTGTCTTGGCCTTGGAGATGACGTTCAGGAAGTTGTCCCATTTGGTGTAGCCGAGCAGGTGCTGGAGGTCGCGCGCCAGCCAGTACTCGATCCCGCTGTCGGTCTGCTGCGCATGGCCTTCAAAGGTGTCGGTGAGGGTGTGGACGAGTTCGGACTTCATGTGAGGGCTTCCTGAATGAGCGTACTGGATTGTCGGGTGGCCATGGGCGCAGCTTTCTTTGGCTTCGGCTGAGGCTTAGACAAGGGAAACGAGGTTTTCTCACACAATGATGAAGTGGCGCCTCCCTTGCCTTGGCGGTCTCGACGTGTATCGGCTTTTCGATTTTCTATACACATTCTGGCGATGTGCATGGGAAACGGCGAGGTTCGATTCATGTGGCGTTCCCGGTCACCTGTTGCAGCATCTTGTCGAACTCCGTCTGCACCCTCTCGGCGAAGTCGTCCTGCATTTCGTACACGTCGCCGAATTCGGCGAAGGCCCAGCGGCCAAGCGATTGGAGGTGGTTGACGCCGGGTATCCAGTAGGTGTCCATGGTGGACTTCTTGTCCTTCGCATCTTCGCGCCGGTAGCCCTTGATTTCGACGATCAGATTCAGCAGGTCGTCCGGGCCGCGTCCGTCGTCTACCTTGACGATGAAGTCGGGCCGGTAGATGCGGTTTTCCGAGCCGAAGCGGTAAGGCACTTCGAGGCCGAGGTTGTGGTTTTTGGTGTAGGCCGCCACGCGCGGGTGGGATTCGGCCACGCGGCAGAACTCGCCTTCCCAGCCACTGTCGAGGATGACCCAGTTGACGTGATTTTTGGGCGGCGGGCCGAGGGTTTCCCAACGTTCGGCGCGCGAGGTGCTGAAGCCGACGTGCGCGGTGCTGCCGGTCGGGTTGAAGGGGTCGAGGATGGCTTTGACCTGACGGCCTTTTGCCAACTCCTTGTTGGTGATGCCCTTGGTGATGCGCTCGCACGCCATGTCGGCCAGTTCGCGGTACATCAACTGCGCGGGCCAGGTGCCGCCTTTGCATTCGAGGCAGGTATCGAGCCACTGGCGGGTGATGCGTTTGAGCTGGCCGAACAGGTTGATCGGCGCATCCTGGCCGGGGTCGCGCCAATGCTGGAACAGCAGGTGCTTGGTCAGTTCCATCAACAAGGTGGATTGGCGCACGTCGCCGAGATGCTTGAGATTCAGGTCCACGGCTTCGCCGATGATGCCGGCGTTCTTCGTCTCCGAAGGGCCGACCAGATCGGGCGTGAGGGTCAGCGCGTGGTCGGTGTTGAATTCCGCTTCCAACTGGTCTTCGGGCAATTCGACGCGGTAGCCTTGCACACGGGGGAAACGGATTTCAAGCGCATCGCGTTCCGGGCGCACGGCCTTGACGTGGACGGTTTCACGCGGCTTGGGCGGCGGCGCAACGACCGGCTTGGCAGTGAAGTCGAAGGGAATGCCAAACACGTCGGCGTATTCCACATCGAACAAACCGTCGTCGTTCAGTTCATAAGACTGGCGGCGCAAGGCGCGGCCAATGACCTGTTCGCACAGCAACTGGGTACCGAAAGCACGCACGCCAAGGACGTGGGTGACGGTATTCGCGTCCCAACCTTCGGTGAGCATGGACACCGACACCACGCAGCGGATGGATTCGCCCAGGCGGCCTTGCTTGCCGACGGTGTTCATGACTTCGCGCAGCAATTCCTGATCGGTGATGGCTTCGGCGCGCTTGCGGTCGCCGGTGCGCTCGATGATTTCGCGGCGGAAGCGTTCGATTTCATCGCTGGCCATGCCGCGGAAGTTGTCGTCCAGCGCCTCGCCGGATTCCAGTTGCTCGCTGTCGATCAGCAAGGTGTTGGGGCGGGCCAGCGGGTTGCCGTGTTCGTCGAAGTTGCGGAACAGTTCCAGGCGGCCCGCCTGGTAGCTGGCGCTGCCATCGTCGTTCTGGCGCTCGAAGCCGGAGATGTAGTCGTACACCAGCTTGGAGGTGGCGGTGTTGTTGCACACCACGATGAAGCAGGGCGGCACTTTGATGCCGGCCCTCTGCCAAGCCTCATAGGTCTGGACGTAGTGACCGTACAGGGCTTCCAGCGCGGTTTGCAATTTCGACGGAATGGAGTGCGGGTCGATTTGCGCGTTCTTGCCACGTCCTTTCTTCGGCATGTGTTTGCCGATGTGCTTCCACAACTCGCGGTAGATGGGCATTTCCGCGCCGGGGATGTTGTCGGCCACCGGCACGCGCGGCAGTTTGACGATGCCGCATTCGATGGCATCCATCAGCGAGAAATCGCTCATCGTCCACGGAAACAGCGTGCCTTCGGCATAGCCGGAACCGGCGAGAAAGAACGGCGTGGCCGACAGGTCGATCACCCGTTGCAGGCCCAGCTTGCGGTTGACCGCTTCCAGGCCGGAAATCCATAGCCGCGCCGCTTCGTTGTTTTCTTCGGCTTCGGCCTTGTTGTCGGCGGCCAGTTCTTCGTCGCTTTCCTGCGCCGGTTTTTCCCGGTAGCAGTGGTGTGCTTCGTCGTTGATGACCAGGATGTTTTTCATGCCCATGAGTTCGGGCATGACGCGCTGGATCATCTGACCTTCGGTTTCCAGGGTGTTCAGTTCCTCGCCGCCACGGCCTTGCAACAGGCGGCGGCCACCCTTGGATAATTCGATACGATCGCGCAGCTTGAAGGCGTGGTAGTTGGTGATGACGATCTTGGCCTTGTCCAGTTCCGGCAGCATGTCGCGCGGCACGATCTCACGGCTGGCGTAATAGCTGTCCGGGTCGTTGGGCTGAAGGACGCGCAGACGTTCCTTGATGGTCAGGCCGGGCGCGACCAGCAGGAAGCCACGGGTAAATCTCTTGCTGTTGGGGTGGCGCGCGGCATTGATGGTCTGCCAGGCAATCAGCATGGACATGACCGTGGTCTTGCCCGCGCCGGTGGCCAGCTTCAAGGCCAGGCGCAGCAGGCCGGGGTTGGCTTCGTCGTTGGCCTTTTCGAGGTGTTCCAGAAAGCGGGAGCCGGCCTTGCCTGACTGCGGAGCCACTTCGGTCAGCCAGATGGCTGTCTCGGCCGCTTCGACCTGACAGAAGAAGGGGCGCACGCCGGTAAACGGATGGTGACGCCAATGCGCCAGCAGGCGGGCGGTTTCCGGGGTCACGCGCCATTGGGATTCGGGCAGTTGGCGCCAAACATCTACCTCGCGGCGGATGGCATTGATGACCTCGGTATGGCGGTAGGTTTGCTCTGCCGTGGAGATCGCGGCATCGTCCAGCCCCAACTCGCGCTGTTCCCCTCCCGCGCGTTTGCGGGGCCTGGGGATGGGGCTGATGAATTTCGCCTGGCGGCGGCTTGCGATGATATTCCGGGTGGGTTGGCCCGACTCGTCGAGTTCCCAGTGCCAGGACGGGTAGTCGTAAGGCGAGTTCAATATGGGTTGTTTGAAGAACTGGTCACTCACTTCTTTAGTCCCCCGATTTTTAGGCTGACCCGGGGTGGTTCAAAGCACGAGGCCCCGATCTTTAACCAAACCCCAGGCCGGATGGTTTGCTTAAGGCCGCCACCCAGCAAGCGGCTGACCACGGTTGAACACAGATACCCCCAACGCTATCCCAGAGTTTTTCAGACCTCGATGAACAATAGGAACGCTCAGCAGACCGTATTGTTTTGCAAATTTTTGATTTTAAAAACCAGCTCAATCCACTTAGCGCTGCTGAACGCTTCCGAGTTTCGAAAATTTTGATTTTAAAAACCAGCTCAATCCACTTAGCGCTGCTGAACGCTTCCGAGTTTCGAAAAGTCAGACATTAAACAGAAAATTCATGACATCTCCGTCCTGCACGACATATTCCTTGCCTTCGCTGCGCATCTTGCCTGCCTCTTTAGCACCCGCCTCGCCTTTGTAAGCGATGAAGTCGGCGAACGAAATCGTCTGGGCGCGGATAAAGCCGCGCTCGAAGTCGGTGTGGATCACGCCGGCGGCCTGGGGCGCGGTGTCGCCTTTGTGGATTGTCCAGGCGCGTACTTCTTTGACTCCCGCGGTGAAGTAGGTTTGCAGTCCCAGCAGGTCGTAACCTGCGCGGATCAGGCGGTTCAAGCCGGGTTCATCGAGGCCAAGGTCGGCTAGGAAGGCTTTTTTGTCTTCGTCTTCAAGATCGGCAAGCTCGGCTTCGATCTTTGCGCAGACCGCGACAACAGGGGCGTTTTCCTTTGCGGCGAATTCGCGCAGACGATCCAGGTGCGGATTGTTCTTGAAACCATCCTCAAGCACGTTGCCAACATACATCGCGGATTTCACGGTCATTAGGCACAGCGGGCGGATCAGCGCTTTGTCTTCGTCCGAAAGCTCAAGCGTGCGAACCGGCCGGCCTTCGTTGAGGTGCGGCAGCAGTTTTTCGAGCACGGCGACGAGTTTCTGCGCATCCTTGTCGCCGGATTTGGCTTTCTTTCCGTCGCGCGCGATCGCTTTTTCAACCGCGGCCATATCAGCCAACGCAAGCTCGGTGACGATGGTCTCGATGTCTGCAACCGGATCGACACGACCCGATACGTGCACAACGTTTTCATCGTCGAAACAGCGCACGACGTTCACGATCGCATCGGTTTCGCGGATATTCGCAAGGAATTGGTTGCCGAGACCTTCACCTTTCGAAGCGCCCGCGACGAGGCCCGCGATGTCGACGAATTCGACGATCGCGGGTTGAATTTTTTGCGGTTTGACGATTTCGGCAAGCTGCGCGAGCCGCGCGTCCGGCACTTCAACGATGCCGACGTTCGGCTCGATCGTGCAGAACGGATAGTTCTCGGCCGCGATGCCCGCTTTGGTCAGCGCGTTGAAAAGCGTGGACTTGCCGACGTTGGGAAGACCGACGATGCCGCATTTGAGACTCATGACAACCTCTTCGCGCACCTCAAATGGCGCAGAAATATTGAATGCAATCCGTAATCAAGGATTTTTCGGTTTGGGCTTTGCGTTTAACGCCTGGGTGGCCCGCTCCCATTCGCCCGCCTGTATTTTGGGCCAGACGTCGAGCGCACGGCCAATCGATTCGTCGATCAGGCTTTGCTCATCACGCGAGGGCCGATGCAAGACGAAATTGACGACCTGATTACGGTCGCCCGGATGGCCGATGCCGATGCGCAAGCGCCAAAAATCTGGCGTCGACAAATGCGCTTGAATATCCTTGAGCCCGTTGTGGCCTCCATTGCCGCCACCGTATTTGAGCTTGAGCTGGCCGGGAGGAATATCGAGCTCATCGTGCACAACGAGAATTTCGCTCGGCAAAATGCGATAAAAGCGCGCCAAGGCGCCGACCGAAAGGCCAGAGCGGTTCATATAGGTCTGCGGCAGCAGAATCCAGACCCCTGCGGCGCGCGAATTCCCAGCCAAACCTTGGAAGCGCGATTCGTGCGAGAGCGTCACCCCCAACTCGCGCGCAAGCAGCTCACAAAACCAAAACCCGGCGTTGTGCCGGGTTTCGACATATTCAGGCCCGGGGTTGCCGAGGCCGACGACAAGTTTGGGTGCTGTGTGTGCCATCCGTACCCGTCTTTCAGCCTCGCTTGGGCTAACTCAAACTTAAGCCGCCGTCGGACCTGCCGCGGCTTCGCCTTCTTCGCCACCTTCTTCGGATGCGGCTTCAGCCTTGGCTTGCAGAATTGTGGCAACGACCGGATCACCATGATGCACGATGGCTTCGACGCCAGCCGGCAGTTTCAAACCAGAAACGCGCAGCGGCGCTTCGGAAGACAAGGTTTGCAGGTCGACTTCGATGAACTCGGGCAGATTGCCCGGCAGACACTCCACATCGATTTCGTTCATCACGTGCGACACGATACCGCCTTCGAGCTTGACGCCCGGCGCGATATCGGCATTGATGAAGTGCAGCGGCACCTTGATGTGCATCTTGTGCGTGGCATCGACACGTTGAAAATCGATGTGCAGAACCTGCTGCTTGAAGGGGTGCCATTGCGTATCGCGCAGAATGACGGTTTCCTTTTCAGCGCCGAAATCGGCGGTCAGAACGGAAGCGTGGAATGACTCTTTGCGCAGCGCATGAAACAGATCGTTATGATCGAGTTCGATCTGCACGGAAGCCTTGTCGCCCCCGTAAATGATGCCAGGCACTTTACCGGCGCGACGCAGGCGGCGGCTCGCACCCGTTCCCTGTTCGACGCGCTTGGCGGCTTTGAAAACGATAGACATGTGATAACTCCGTAAGGCCATCCGCGACCAGATGACCGGGTTGAAAAAGCCGCTATCCGGTTGCCCGCATAGCGGCCGTGAAAACGATTTATTCGGTGAACAGCGAGCTGACCGACTGCTCGTTGTTGATCCGCATGATCGTATCGGCCATCAAGGCGCCGATCGAGATCTGGCGAATGCGCTTGCAGGCGCGCGCATCGTCGCGCAGCGGAATCGTATCGGTGACGACCAACTCATCAAGCGCGGAATCGGAAATACGGTTGACCGCGGCGCCCGACAGAACCGGGTGCGTAATATAGGCTAGCACGGTCTCAGCGCCGTTTTCCTTGAGCGCCTGCGCAGCCTTGCACAGCGTTCCAGCGGTATCAACGATGTCATCGACGATCACGCAGGTGCGGCCTTTGACATCACCGATGATGTTCATCACTTCGGACACATTGGCCTTCGGGCGACGCTTGTCGATGATGGCGAGATCGATTTCGAGCTTTTTCGCATAAGCGCGCGCGCGCACGACACCGCCGACATCGGGCGAGATCACGAGCAGATCGTTACCGCGATAGCGCGCAACATCGTCGATGAAAACCGGGGTCGAGTAGATATTATCGACGGGGATGTCGAAGAAGCCTTGAATCTGGTCGGCATGCAAATCGACGGTCAGCACACGCTGAACACCCACGGCTTGCAGCATGTTGGCCGTCACTTTTGCGGTAATCGGCACGCGTGCGCTGCGCGGACGGCGATCTTGCCGGGCATAGCCGAAATAGGGAATTGCCGCGGTAATCCGGCCGGCGGAAGCGCGCTTGAGCGCATCGGCCATGACCAATAATTCCATCAAATTGTCATTGGTCGGATAACAAGTTGATTGCAGGATGAAAACATCTTTGCCGCGAACGTTTTCGAGAATCTCGACGTTCACTTCGCCGTCGGAAAAACGCCCAACCGTTGCTGAACCAATCGACATCCCGAGCCGCTTGACGACATCGCCAGCGAGTTTGGGATTCGCATTGCCTGTAAATACCATCAGGCTGCCGAAAGCCATGACCGACCCCTATTCGACATGTTTTACTGCATTAACGCGTAACGCCCCCGAGCTTACGCGCCATAAAAAATGTCGGGCAGGCCGAAGCCTGCCCGACAATTTTGGCTGGGGAGGAAGGACTCGAACCCTCGAATGCCGGAATCAAAATCCGGTGCCTTAACCAACTTGGCGACTCCCCAAGAAACTTTTGTGCGGCATCACCGCCGCCTTACCGTTCCGGACCAACCGAATCAAACAGCGGATGCTGATCGAGCCCTTCGGCACACCAAGCTTTAACGCCACTTGGCAGCTTTTCAAGCACCGCCCGCGCCTCGACTTCGCTCTCGCAAGCCAGGAAAACACAAGCGCCCGATCCGCTCATCCGCGCCGCGCCGAACGCTTCGAGCATCGTGAGCGCGCTGTGCACCTGCGGGTACTTGCGGCAAACAACCGGCTGAAGATCGTTCCGGGTTGGCGCGTCCGGAAAGCTCGCAATTATCAGAGGTTCTGTGTCGCGTGTCAAATCTTCTGCCGTGAAAATCTCCGCGGTCGGCACGCAGACCGGCGGCTCGATCACGACATACCATGCCGGAGCTAAGCGCAAGGCATGCAAACGCTCCCCAACCCCCTCGGCAAAAGCGTTTTCGCCAAAAATAAAAAACGGAACGTCTGCGCCAAGTTCCAGACCCCATGCTTGCAGCATTTTCCGTTCGGCATTGATGCCCCATAAACGGTTCAAGGCGAGCAGCACACTTGCCGCATCGGAACTGCCGCCGCCGAGGCCGCCGCCCATCGGCAGATTTTTTTCGAGCGCAATGTCCACTCCGAGCCGGCAGCCGGTTTTTTGCTGCAACAAACGCGCGGCCCGAACAACCAGATCCGACTCCGCCGCAACGCCGGACAGCTCGCTCATGCGCCGGATCTCGCCATCTTCGCGCACGGCCAGATAAATCCAGTCGCCGTGATTAAGCATTCGGAACGCGGTTTGCAGCAGATGGTAGCCGTCTGGCCGGCGGCCGATCACGTGCAAAAAGAGGTTGATCTTGGCTGGCGCAAAAACGCGCGCGCGCATGCTACTCATTGCCGGAACTTCCCTCCGCCCACTCCTCGATGCGCAAGCGGACCGTGATATCCCCGTTGCGCGCCTCGACCTGGGTGGGCCGGTTTGGCGTATCGGTCAAGTCCCCATAGCCGCTATAACTCAGCTGCCAATCGAGATCACGCATCGCGAGAACACGTTGCGCTTGATCGCGCACGACCTCACCGGTATCGCGCCCGGGTTCAGCGCGCACCCAGTGTGCGAAACGCCGCAGCGGCAATGGCGCGCCGAGCAGCTCCTGCGCGAGCAATGTGTCGTCGCTGAACTGAAACTCCCGGCCGTCACCAAGCCTGGCATAAGCGCGATCCGGGTCAAGCTCCAGCTTCGCCAGCGTCTGGCCCAGCGGGGTTTCAAGGCTCACGCGGTCGCTGGCGCTCACATGTTGCCATGTGACCCGCAGCACATCCGCCTTCTCGGCTTGGCGGACCAGTACGCGCCCGGTCAAGGAAAAGTCATCACGCCCGGCGCCCTGCGGCAACAGCGGCGTCTGCGTCGTCGCACAGCCGCCAAGGCTCAGTGCCAGCAACAAAATTATCCAGGCGAAATAACGGCTGCTCATTCGGCGAACCGCTGCATCACTTTGCTCAGTTCTTCGCTTTCTGGGTGCTGCCGCAGGGATTCTTCCCACAGCGCACGCGCAGCTTGTTTTTCACCAAGCATCCAGAGCACTTCGCCGAGGTGGGCGGCAATTTCCGGGTCCGGACGTGCCGCAAACGCACGCTGCAAATGCGCACGCGCGCCCTGCAAATCACCCGTGCGATAGAGCACCCAGCCCATGCTGTCGAGAATAAAACTATCATCGGGCGCCAATTCGAGCGCCTTGCTGATCAGTTTCTTGGCTTCGTCCAAATGCAGATTGCGGTCGGCGAATGAGTAACCGAGTGCGTTGTACGCCTGTGCCTCGTCAGGCTTGAGCGCGATCAGCTTGCGCAAGCCCTGCTCCATCACATCGACTTTGTCGAGGCGCTCGGCCAGCAATGCGTAGTCGTAGAGGAGGTCGGGCTGGTCCGGCTGTTTTTTGAGTGCCGCACCAAGCAGATCGAAGGCTTCTTGAACATGATTCTGTTCGCGCAGAATCTGTGCTTCGGCGAGAAAGAAAACCGTCGCTTCCTTGGGGTTATCCGCGCGCAGTTGTTCGAATTCAACGCGCGCGCCGGACAAATCGCCGTTACGCGCCTGGAGTAACGCCGCCCGCGCCAGGCCCGTGGTGCGTTTGGGCCCGCTCAGGCTGCGATACATCTCGATCGCATCGTCGATGCGTTTTTCCTCTTCGTAAAGCTGCGCCAACTGCAACCTGATCGTGTCCTGATCGGCGCGTTCGAGTTTCAATACGCGCAGAAACTCTTTCTCCGCGGCAGCCTTTTCACCCGCCTGCAACAACAGCAATGCGTAGGTGTAGCCAACGTCCGGATTGTCCGGCACTTCTTTGACGAGTTTTTCGAACTCGACACGCGCGACGGGATATTGACGATCGACCGCCAGCAAACGCGCATAGGCATAACGCACATCGCGCGCGGCCGGCTGCTGCGCAACAAATTCTTTCAGGAAGGCCAGCGCAGCGGCCAAGCCGCTTTGTTGCTGGAGCAACTGCGCCTTAAGCACGGCGGCGGGCTCCCAATCGGGCCGCACTTTCAAAGCCTGATTCAATTCGGACAATGCCGCGTTCGAGTCTCCCGCGTTGAAAGCCGCATGCGCGCGCGCGAAATGCGCTTCGGGAAGCAGCAGATAAGGCTCGGTCAAACGATCGACCGAGGCGCGTACTTCGGCTTTGTCGGGATAGCGGTTCAGTGTCCGGTTCAGGCTCATCAATAAGCCACCCGACCGATCGGTATGCCGCGCCAGCAGATTGCCGAGCAACGGCTCAAGCTCGGCGAGCTTGCCCATTCCTCCGGCAAGCAAACCGGCCAGCATCTGAATCGCGGGCTCGGACTCCGGCTCTTCTTTAACCCACAAGCGCGCGGCTTCGAGCGCTTCGGGCGCGCGCCGCGCTGCGATCGCAACCTCGGCCGCGCGCTGGGCAATACGCGGATCCTGGGTTTTCCGCGCCAGTTCGATATAACCCTGCGCCGCAACGTCCAGATTTCCACGCGCGCCGGCAACCTCCGACATGAGCATCAAATAAAGAATTTCCGGCGTCAGCGCTTGATTGGGCAAAGCGCTCGTCGTCGGCGCCGAAGCGGCAGGCTCTGGCGGCGAATCCACCGTTTCCTGAGCGCCCGCGGCGGTCAACCCCAGACTCATCGTCAGCGCTACCCATAGACGGGGCAAGCGGAAGCGGGAATAGGGTCGTTGCATAATCATTCAACTCCAGAGGCGATCTATGATTCGTTTGGACCAGCAGGGCTAAGATCCGTTCTTCACCGATCTTATCAGTTCCCTTTCGCTTTCCATGCCAGAACTTCCCGAAGTTGAAACGACCCGCTGCGGTATTGCACCTCATCTGGAGGGCCGCGAGGTCAAAAGCGTGACCGTCCGCAACCCGCATTTGCGCCGCCCCGTGCCGGAAAAGCTTAAACACGAACTGCCCGGCCGGCGCATCGATGCGGTGATTCGGCGCGGCAAATATTTGCTGATCCGCGCGGGCGACGCAAGCTTGGTGATTCACCTCGGCATGTCCGGCAGTCTGCGTCTGGTTCCGCCCGATACGCCACCGCGCAAGCACGACCATGTGGACATCCAGTTCAGCGACCAAATTCTCCGCTATCACGACCCGCGCCGCTTCGGCCTTGTCGATTGGTGGCCCGGCGATGGCTCGGATCATCCGCTCGTTGCATCATTGGGGATCGAACCGCTCTCGCCCGAATTCGATGGCGCCTGGTTATTCGCAACGACCAGGGGGCGCCGCGGCGCGATCAAACTACTGTTGATGGATGCCCATATGATCGTCGGAGTCGGAAATATTTATGCGTCCGAAAGCCTCTTCCGCGCCGGCATCCGTCCCGGCACCGCAGCCGGACGGCTCTCCCGGGCACGCTGCGGACGCCTTGCTGAAGCGATTAAAACCACGCTCAACGATGCGATCCGCGCCGGCGGCACAACATTGAAAGATTTCGTAAACGGCCACGGAGAGCCGGGCTATTTTCAAAACGAAGTCTACGTTTATGGACGCACGGATCAGGCTTGCCGCGTGTGCGGAAGTACGATTCGTCAAAAAATTCTTGGACAAAGGAATACTTTTTGGTGCCCTCACTGCCAAACCTGAAACAGACAAGCTCCGTTCGTCGGCCGACAATCCATAGGTGGAATGAATTTGGCTATGCTCCACAAATCGTCAAATCTATTAATCAAACTAGGCAGCACCCATGAATTTGACAGATCAGTTTTCGGAATTTTCCGCTTGGCGTGGCCGCCTCGGTGCGGCTATTACGCAGCTCAAGGGCTGGCTCACAAATAACGAGGTCGGTGATGCGCAAACCGATCTACGTCTTGCTTATCTGATTGACCGGCTGCGCGATGAGAAGCTGACGGTTGCCTTTGTCGCGGAATTCTCGCGCGGCAAATCGGAACTCATCAACGCGGTGTTCTTCGCCAATTACGGGGCGCGCATTTTGCCCTCGGCGACGGGCCGCACCACGATGTGTCCGACCGAACTTGCGTGGGATGCGCAACAGACGCCGTCCGTCTGTTTGCTGCCGATCGAAACCCGCGCCCGCAATATCAGTATTGCCGAGTTCAAAAACCATCCCGACGAGTGGATCACGCTCCCGATTGAAATCGACTCGGCCGAAAGCCTGCAACAAGCCTTGGCCCGCGTGCGGGAAACCAAACGCGCATCGGTCGAAGAGGCCGAAAATCTCGGCTTCGTCATCGACCCGGAAGGAAAAACCGGAGCGCACGTTGGTGCGGACGGCATGGTCGAGATCGCGGCTTGGCGGCACGCGCTGATCAATTTCCCGCATCCCTTGCTGAAACAGGGGCTCGTGATCATCGACACACCGGGCCTCAATGCGATTGGCTCGGAACCGGAGCTGACGCTGTCTTTATTGCCCAATGCGCATGTGGCGCTGTTCGTCCTCGCCACCGATACCGGCGTCACACAAAGCGACCTGGCGATTTGGCAGGAACATATCAACATTAGCCACGCCCAACAGCGCGGGCGTCTGGTGGTGCTCAACAAGATCGACAGCCTGTGGGATGGGCTGCGCAGCGAAGCGCAAATCGAGCAAGAGATCAGCGACCAGGTTGCGTCCGTCAGCAAAACCCTCGCGATCCCGCCTTCCCAAGTTTTCCCGATCTCAGCCCAAAAAGCCTTGCTTGCCAAGGTGACGGGCGACACCGAACTCCTCGAACGCAGCCAGATCGGGGCATTGGAAGACGCGCTGACGGATTGGCTGCTGCCGACGCGCAAAGAAATCATTTGTGAAAATGCGCGTGGCGAAACTGGTGAAATCGTGCTGCGCACACGTGAATTGCTGGCCGCGCGCTTGCGCGGCGTGGAAGAGCAACTGCATGAACTGTCCGAACTGCGCGGCAAAAACCAGAGCGTCATCAGTTACATGATGCGCAAAGTGCGCGTCGAGAAAAACGAATTCGAACAAGGCTTGCTGAAGTACAACGCAACGCGCAGCGTGTTCACATCTTTATCGAACAATCTTTTCGTTCATCTCGGGCTCGATTCCTTGCGTTCCGAAACACGCAAAACCCGTGAAGCGATGCTCGACGCCCATTTCTCGCGCGGCTTGCGCAGCGCCATGAAGGACTTCTTCGACCGGCTGCATGACAGCCTGCGCAAGACGGCCGACGAGGTTGCCGAAATCCAGAAAATGCTCGACTCGATGTACAAGAAATTCACGGTTGAGCACGGCCTGAAACTCGCCGCGCCAATCGGTTTTTCGACCGAGCGTTATGAGCGGCAAATCGAGCAGTTGCGCAGCGCGTTCAACCAGCAGATCAATACCTTCAGCACGATGATGCTGCACAGCCGGGAAACGGTCACACAACGCTTCTTCGATACGATCGCGCTCGAAGCGCGCCGCACGTTTGAAGCTGCGAACCGGGATATTGACCAATGGCTGCGCGCGGTCATGAGTCCGCTTGAAACTCAGGTCCGCGAATATCAGCTCCAGCTCAAGCGCCGCCTTGAAAGCATCCGGCGGATTCACGAAGCCACCGGCACGCTGGACGGGCGAATCGGCGAACTCGATCAGTCGGAACGACTGTTACGCCAACAGATCCGCGAACTCAAGCAGCTTGAGTACAACATCGGCGAAACCCTCGCGCTGCCAGGCGCGCTCGTGGAACCGGCCGCGGAAGCGCTACAGGCGCAAGCCGTTTAAACCATTCTTCGCATGCAAACGCAAAGGCGGCCAGACGGCCGCCTTTATTTTTGCCTCGCTATTCAAGCCTTTTGAGCCGTCAAGCGAAGGAATTTCTCCATCAACTGATCCTTGCTTTCCACGCGATCGGGATTGTGCGGGATGCAATCGACCGGACAAACCTGCTGGCACTGCGGCTCATCATAGTGGCCGACGCATTCAGTGCACTTGTTCGGATCGATCTCGTAGATTTCGTCACCTTGGGAGATCGCGTTGTTCGGACATTCGGGTTCGCACACATCGCAGTTGATGCATTCGTCCGTAATCATTAAAGCCATAAAGCTACCTCTTTCTTACACATTCAGAGCGACGCCAATCGATTCGCCCAGCATACCGGACAGTTATCCGTATTTTAACTATCTAAAAGCGCAATCTTCTTTTTCAGTCTCGCCTGCACCGCGGGCTGCACGAATTTGCTGACATCGCCGCCAAGCACTGCAATCTCCCGCACCATCGTTGCCGAGAGGAACATAAATTCGTCCCCCGGCGTCAAGAATACAGTTTCGACCTCCGGATAGAGCCTTCGGTTCATCCCGGCCATCTGGAATTCGTATTCAAAGTCAGAAACCGCTCTCAAACCTCTTACAACAATTCGCGCATCCTGCCCCTTTAGGAAATCTAGCAGCAGTCCTTTGAATCCTACAACTTCGACGTTCGGCAGATCCGCAAGTATTTCCTGCGCGATCGCAACCCGCTCCTCCATATCGAAAATTGGACGCTTACCCTGGCTGCTCGCCACGCCAACGATGACGGAACGAAAAAGACGCGCGGCCCGCCGCACAAGGTCTTCATGCCCCCGCGTGAACGGATCGAAAGTTCCAGGATAGACCGCTACGCCTTCCTTCATACCACTTCCCCCCGGAATAATTGGTAATGCACCTGGCCCGCAGTACCCGTCTTAAGCGCTTGTAAACCAGCAAATTCAGTCACAGGAGTTTCCGCCTCCACATAGATGCAAGCCCCTTTGGCCAGGACCTGCGCCAAACGCGTTTCGATCCGCGCCAGCCAATCCTGCCGAAAAGGCGGATCGAGCAAGACGAGATCGTAACGCTCCGTCGTCGTTTCGAGAAAGCGCAATGCATCCGCCTTGCGGCATTCGAGCGCGGCGCCGCCGAGCAGATCGGCATTTTGCTTCAACACCGTGTATGCGCGCGGGTCTTGTTCCACTAGCACAACCTTGGCCGCGCCGCGCGATGCTGCCTCGAAGCCCAACGCTCCGCTGCCCGCGAAAAGATCGAGACAAACCCATCCATCGACCGCTTGGCCGAGCCAGTTGAAAAGCGTCTCGCGGACCCGGTCAGGCGTCGGCCGCAGCCCAGGCACATCAGCAACCCGCAGACGGCGCGAACGCCACTGTCCACCAACAATACGCAACTGATTCATAAGCAGAATCCATCGCAGCCCGCCCGGATAGTCTCCCAATCGCGCCGGGACGGCAATAGTCCAAACGGGTACTCGGCTAAACCGCAATCGATTCGACACGAGGGTTCGAGTGTGGGCATCTGCTAGACTTTTAAGGTTTTTCAGGCGACAAGGCGCGGTATCGTAGAACTGTTCATAATCTGTCGCGAGAGTTCGTCAGCGGGACGAAGCGCAGCGCAGGAACCGGAGTTTATAGGTAATAAATGAGGATTCCGAGCAGCACATGAGCCCCGATCACGGACTCGCAGCAAGATTATGAACAAGTTCTTAACGGTCCCGCTAAACACACGCTAACCATTCGCCTCTTTCCAGGGAAACCTTAGCCCTATGTTCAGCTTTTGGAAAAAAGACAAGTCAGCCCCCGACGCCGCTGCACAACCCGAACCGGGCGCTCCTCCTCCGCCCGAGTTCGAGGACGCAACGCCCGCCGCAGAGCCTGCGGTTCCAGCGCCGCCTCCCGTGGAGGAGGAAGTGCCGGCCAAACGCTCCTGGATGGAGCGTTTGCGCGCGGGCCTGTCACGCACGCGCGCGCAAATCAACGCCGCAGCGGGCCCCGTGCTCGGCGGCAATGTCGAGGACATCTTTTCGCGCCGCAAAATCGACGACGATTTGCTCGACGAACTCGAAACAACGCTGCTGACCGCCGATTGCGGCGTCGAAGCCACCCAGTATCTGATCGACGAAATGCGCAAACGCTGGAAACGCGACAAGCTCGAAACCGGCGATCAACTGCGCGATGTGCTGATGGAATTGCTCGAAGGCTTGCTGCGCCCGCTCGAACAATCGCTCGATATCGATCGCCATCGTCCGACAATCATCATGCTCGCGGGCGTCAACGGCTCGGGCAAGACGACCTCGATCGGCAAGCTCGCACGGCGTTTTCAAGCGGAAGGCAAAAGCGTGCTGCTCGCCGCCGGCGACACCTTCCGTGCCGCGGCGCGCGAGCAGTTGCAGGAATGGGGCCGGCGCAACGATGTAACCGTCATCGCACAGGAATCCGGCGACCCCGCCGCGGTGATCTTCGATGCCATCAGCGCCGCCAAGGCGCGCAACATCGACATCGTGCTCGCCGACACGGCAGGCCGCCTGCCAACGCAACTGCACCTGATGGAAGAAATCGCCAAAGTCCGTCGCGTGATCCAGAAAGCCGAACCGAGCGGGCCGCATGAAGTCCTACTTGTGCTCGATGCGAATATCGGCCAAAACGCGCTGCAACAGCTCAAAGCCTTCGATCAGGCAATCGGCGTCAGCGGGCTCATCGTCACCAAACTCGACGGCACAGCCAAAGGCGGCGTCCTCGCGGCCATCGCACGCACCAATCCAAAGCCGATACGTTTCATTGGCGTCGGCGAAGGCATCGAAGATTTGCAACCCTTCGTGGCGCGCGAATTCGTCGCAGCGCTTTTCGACCAGCCGAGCGGTGGCTGAGAACCTGTTCAGAATCTGTAGCGAGAGCCCGTCAGCGGGGCGAAGAGCAGCGCAGGAACCGGAGTTTATGAGTGATAAATGAGGATTCCGAGCAGCGCATGAGCCCCGATCACGGGCTCGCAGTAAGATTATGGATAGGTTCTAAGAGCCGCGCGCCCAACAAGGCACAAGAGGTCCGCCCGCATGTCCGCACCCGACAATATCGAAATACGCCCGGTCCGGCTCGCAGACGTCGAGTCGTTCCACACCTATTTGGAAGTCATCACGCACGAGCGGCGTTACTGGAGCAAAATCGAACCCAAAACATTGCCCGAACTGCTCCAGTGGTTCACCAAGGCGCTGAAACAAGGCGCGCCTTTCCTCATTGCTTGCGACGGAGAGGAAGTCATCGGCCATGCGGATCTCACAATTCCGACGCTGGAAGGCCATACGCATCTAGGCGTGCTCAACATGAGCCTGTTGCCACCTTACCGGGGCCGCGGCATCGGTTCACACTTGCTCAAGGCGATCGTCGCGGCGGCCTGGGCGCATGGGCTCACACGCATCGAACTGCAAGCCTATAGCAGCAACACCCTCGCGATCGGGGTCTATGAGCGCGCTGGTTTCCGCCACGAGGGGCGGCGGCGTAAAGCGCGCTTCCTCGACGGAGAGTACGATGACGCCGTCCTGATGGCTTTGTTGCGCGATAACACATGATCCGGTTTGAAGCAGTATCTAAGCACTACCCCGGCGGCGTGCAAGGACTTTCGAACATTAGCCTCGACATCCGCAGCGGCGAGCTGATCGTACTGCGCGGTCACTCCGGCGCAGGGAAAAGCACGCTGCTGAAACTGATTCCCGCTCTCGAACGCCCGAGCGCAGGCCGGGTTCTGCTGAACGGCCAGGATGTAGGCCGGCTGCCCCCTGGCGCGGTGCCGTATCTGCGCCGCAGCCTGGGCCTCGTGATGCAGGAGAGCCGTTTGCTGTTCGACCGAACGGTTTTCGACAATGTGCAGCTGCCGCTCATCATTGCCGGTTTGCCGCCGAAAGAGGCTGCCAAACGCACCGAAGCCGCGCTCGAACGCGTTGGTCTGCGCGAATTCGCGCGAGCGATGCCGATCACCCTTTCCGGCGGCGAGCAGCAACGTGCCGCAATTGCCCGCGCCATCGTGAACCGGCCTTCGATCGTGATCGCCGACGAGCCGACCGCGCACCTCGACGCCGACTATGCCAACGAAATATCGGCGCTATTCTGCTCTTTCAATGCCGCGGGCGTCACATTGATCGTCGCAACCCATGACGATCATCTGTTCGCCACCCGTGCGCCGCGCCGCATCGAACTTTCGCACGGGAAGCTGCTGTCATGACGAACTGGCTCGCTCTGCATTTCGCAGCGTTGCGCCATGCCGCCCGGCGGCTCGCCCGCACGCCCTTGGGCACGGCATTGTCCGCGCTCGTCGTCGCGATCGCTTTACTCCTTCCGGCGCTCGGCTATGTGCTGGCGGACAGCGTTGCGCAGCTGGCAAGCAGTTTGTCGGGGCAGCCTGAAATCAGCATTTTCATGGAAATGAACGCCGATTCGGCCCAAACCCAAAACGTCGCCGCGAAATTGCGCGGCGACCCAGGCGTCAGCGCGCTGCGCTTTGTGCCGCGCAACGAAGCTCTGCAAGCGCTCGCAAGCGACGCGAGCTTTGGCGATGTCGCCGCCACCCTTGGCAACAATCCGCTCCCGGATGCCTATGTCATCACCCCGCGCAGCGACAGTGGCGCCGAATTCGAGCGTCTGCGCGACAGCGTGTCCAAGCTGCCCGGCGTCGCCCATGTGCAGCTCGATACCGAATGGGTGCAGCGCCTCGCCGCGCTGGTGGCGCTCGGGCGCTTAAGCATCGCAATCCTCGCGGCGCTGCTCGGCATTGCGCTCGTGATCGTGACCTTCAATACGATCCGGCTGCAAATCCTCACTCAGCGTCAGGAAATCGGCGTCAGTCTGCTGCTCGGCGCAACCCGCCCCTGGGTGCGGCGCCCTTTCCTGTACTTCGGCGCGCTGCAAGGCGCACTCGGCGGACTGCTCGCCTGGGCGCTGTTGTTGATCATTCTTGAACTGATCCGCGCGCCGACCCAGCAGCTTGCCGATGCGTATGGCATTCCGCTCATGCTGAGCAATCCAGGCACGCTCGAAACGCTTGCCCTGATTGCGCTGGCCGGAGCCCTCGGCTGGCTCGGCGCCGCCCTGTCGGTGCGGCGCCATCTGCATGACAGGCTGGTAACGGATTAAAGGCTTTCGCCAAATGCCGCCGTATAAGCAGCAGCGAGCTCCGTAGGTTTGAGCGTATGGTTCTGCGGACCACGGACGGCGATCTTGATCGCGCCCATCAAACTTCCCAAGCGACAGGCTTTCTCGATCGGCCAGCCCTGCGACAAACCGTACAACAGACCACCGCGATAGGCATCGCCGCAGCCGGTCGGGTCGACAATTTGCGCCGGCTTGACGGCGGGCACACGCAACACGCGCCCGCTTGTATAAACATCGGACCCCGTACTGCCGCGCGTAACGATCAACGCCTCGACATAGGCAGCGATCTGCTCCAGTTCAAGCTCTGTTTTATCCGCAATCAACTGGGCTTCGTAGTCGTTGACGGTGCACCAGGTCGCCCACTCCAGACATTGCAGCAGCGTAGGCCCATCGAACAAAGGCAGGCCCTGGCCCGGATCGAATACGAACGGAATGCCGGCCGCATGCATCTCGCGCGCATGCTCAACCATGCCGTCACGCGAATCGGGACCGACGATGCCGAGCTTCACGCCCGCGGCGTCGGCCACTTTATTGTGCGTCGAAAAACTCATCGCGCCCGGATGGAAAGCGGTGATCTGGTTGTCGTCGAGATCGGTCGTGATGAAGCACTGCGCGGTGAAGGTGTTCGGAATCTCGCGCAAATGCGTGTCCGGAATGCCAAAGCGCGCCAGGCGTTCGCGATACGGGCCCGCGTCCTGGCCGACCGTCGCCATAATCAAAGGCTCACCGCCGAGCAGTTTGAGCGTATAGGCAATATTCCCCGCGCAGCCACCAAAGTCACGCCGCATATCGGGCACGAGGAAGGAAATATTCAGAATATGCAGTTGTTCGGGCAGGAGGTGGTTCTTGAAACGATCATGAAAAACCATGATCGTGTCGTAGGCGACCGAACCACAGATCAGGACGGACATGGCGACTCCGCTGTTGGCGAAATTTGAAATTCTACCGCCAAGCGCATCGCGGCACCGGCCGCCGGAGAAACAAGGCGGCCGGCGCGGTAACCGTTCAAGCCTACTTCACCGCGGCCAGCGCCGCCGCATAGTTCGGCTCATTTCCGATCTCGGACACCAGCTCGCTGTGCAGCACCTTGTTGTCCGCGTCCAATACCACGACGGCGCGCGCCGTCAGCCCCGCTAGCGGACCGTTCGTGATATCGACGCCGTAGGCCCGTTTGAAGCCGCTGCCGCGCAGCGTTGACAGGGTGTGGACGTTCTTGAGCCCTTCGACCTCGCAAAAACGCTTGGCCGCAAAGGGCAAGTCGGCCGAAATCACAAGCACGACCGTGTTGTTCAGGCTGGCAGCCTTTTCGTTGAACTTGCGCGTGGAAGTCGCACACGTCGGCGTATCGAGACTCGGCACAATGTTGAGCACCTTGCGCTTACCGGCGAACTCGGCCAATCCGTGGTCCTGCAAATCGGCACCGACCAATACGAATTCCGGGGCAAGGCTGCCCGGCTGCGGAAAACTCCCAGCTACTTCGACCGGGTTACCACCCAGAGTGACTGTGGACATGCTGAACTCTCCTTGAGGTTAAATGCCCGCCTGTGGCGGATGCGGAGAGAAGCAATTGTATGCCTCGAATCCAAGCCCTGCGTTTTTTAGCGCCCAGCTTTCTCGATGGCTTCAAAGACGACTTCCTCTTCAAACTGGACATGCTCGCGCAGCAAATTGGCAAACCCTTCGAGCAGTTCGACTGTCGGCGCGGCCATCGCATCGGCCAGTTCGCCCAAACGGCTATGATCCGCATGCAAGCGTTCAACGAGATCTTGCCGGCCGATCTGAAGCAAAATCGGGACAATGAAACGCTCTTCACCCGCAAAATGTTCGAGCATGTCGCCCGAAAAAATATGCCGGATATGTTCGGCGATCGCAGGCAGAGAGGAGGGATCTTCCGGCTTCAATTGCCGTATGCCATGCGCAAGCTTCATTGCAGTCTGGTGCTCCAGACCCAAATGCATCAATCGTTGGGAAATATGCATTGGATTTTCCATCCCTTAAATGTGAACAGGATCGGGGGCATCCATGTCGCAAAGCGGGCGAGACTAACATGGGAGACGCTCGCCATTGTGATCATTTATAAAATTATCGGTCTCTATTGAGCCTGCACAAATGAGCGTTGTGGTCGACGCGGTACCGGCCAAGTCCAGAAGTGGACTCACCAGGTAAATTTCACCCCCGCCACACCACCGTAATCACGATAGTGCCCGCCTCCGCCCATGCTTGAATCGGCCTGACCGATCCCTTGGCGATAAGCAAGCTGGGCCCATAGGTTCCAGCGATCCTTGAATTCCGACTGAACACCGACCTTGACCTCCCCAATCGTCTTTGCGACCGACTGGGTTTGCGCAACGCCGTCGAAATCGATATGCCCGTTGCCACTGCTTTGCCATACGTTAATTTCGAGGAAAGGCTGCACCTGATCTTGGCGCTTTTCGGGTTTGCGCGCATAGAGCCGCGCCCCCAGGCGTGCGGTCAGGTCGCTCTTACCTTGCGGTGTGATTTGCGTGCCGTTGACTTCCTGATGGCTGCCACCCGACTCATGGGTGAGCACCAATTGGGCTTGCGGTTCAATGTACCAGTGGTGTGCTGCGTTTTTAGCATCGGTAAATTGCATCGCATAGCCAGCTTCCAGCGAAGCGGCAATGTTCTGGCTTTTGTACTTTTCCTCGGGCAAAAGATCGCCTAGCACACGATTGTCGAAACGGTTGTATTGAAGCCAACTGTCCAGATAGAGGCCCGTGGCCTGGCTCGCGCTCGCGTACCAAGTGCCGTACACACCCAGGCTGTAGCCGGTGACGTCGCCCCGGGCATGGTAGCCAGTCATGCGATTAACACTGTCGCTGTTAGCTTGGCCGTAGCCGCCCATCAGACCCCAATGGGTGCGGCTGTCGCCATCCGTCCATTGGCCGATTTCGCCGCCGATCTGGAGGATGTTCTGATTCGTCTTGATGCCCAACTGTTCGTAACCCGCCTGGCCTTCGGCATGATTGCCGATGTAGCGGACCCACAAAGCACTGTGGTTCGGATCGTTCTGGTCCTGTGTTGACTCCTGCCGTCTGACTAGGCGCTGACTTTCGGTGAAGTCCGGCTCGCCCAGGCGATCATGCAGAGTATGGCGGAACATCGTGCGGGCCACACTGCGGTTGGCCAAATACGCGCCGACTTCCGGACGGTAGAGCGCACCCTCTGGGACCGGCGGAACGGGTTCCGGCTCCGGCTCTGGCGGCAGAGCAGAGGAACGCAGGTACCAATTGCCATCCGCAGGATCGACTACGCCGCCTTGGTAGAGCAGGTATTCGTAAGCGCCCGCCGTGGCGCGGCCATCGAGTTTGAAGGCATTCTCCGCGCTGACAGCTTTGTTGAGAACCTCGACGAGGGCAATGCCGTCGGCGTCGGTCATCGCACCCTGGCCACCCAGGTTGCGAATTTGGATTCTGGTCGGGCCACCGGCTCCGACTCGGGTGGCATCCACCACAAGCATGTCCGATTGGCTGTTGGCGCCGCCTTCGTTAAGCACCGTGTCAAGCTTAAGCGTGCCACCATTGGAGATGAAAACCCCACCGCCGTTCACTCCAGCCGCGTGGCCACCACTGATGACAAGCACATCGCCCGCGCTCGGGTTGGCCTGAAGGTCGATCGTGCCGCTGTGAATAAAGCGCTGCACGCCGAGCAACTGGCCTTGCGTCGGGCTGTGCAAGGCAATCGCGTTATTCGGGTTGCCAAATGGCAGGTACATGCCGCTGGTGTCGAGCGTGGTGGCGCTGCCGTCGTGGGTAAGCAATTCAAGCGTGCCGGTGTTGTCGATACGGTTGTTGCCGCTCGTACCGAAATCGGACACAGAGACGCCGAGTGTGTCGCGCGCACCACCAGCGGTGGAAGCGCTGAAGTTACGTAACGTCCACAGACCTGCGTTGTCGAACTTCACCGCCGAGCCGCCAGCCGCGATACCACCCGTGATATGGCCGATGTTGGTCAGCGTTGCGCTACCGCTTACGCCATTCGCATCGAGCTGGATCGCGCGATCGCTCAGAGCGTCGAGTGTACCGGCGTTGAAGAGCGCCTGCGTCGCGCCGCCGAGCGCAAGACCAATCCCTGTTCCGCCGTGCACTTGACTCGCGGCATCGAAACTAAGCGTGGCGCTGTCTTGAGCGCTTGCTTGTACCGCAGCCCGCGCGGAAGTATTCGTGGCGTCGATCGTAGCGCCCGCGACGTTGATTTGGGCACTGGAAGCCAAACCGCTGTCGTTATTCCAAGCGAGCAGCCCCACCGATTGACCGGCGACACGCACGTTGCCGCGGCTGAAGTTGATGTTGGCGGCACCGTCGGCGGCATTGGCTTCAACGCCGTGGTTGTTCGCACCGCCGCCGTGCGTGGCAAGGTCGGCATCCGCGGAGTCGATCAAGATGTTACCGCTACCGCTCGCAATGCCTTGAATCGCTTGAGCATCATTGACGCCATAAGTCGCGATCGCGCCACGGTTGATGATGTCGATGACAGTTTGGCCCGCTGCGTTCATCCCCGAAACGGCGAGGATACCGGGGCTGTCGGTGCCTTGGGTGCTCAGCGTGCCGGTGTTTTGGACGCCAGCTTTACCCGCATCGGCCTGGGCGTAGAGCGCAGCAGCCCGGTCCGTCCACAGCGCACCCAATTGTGTCGTGCCTTGCGTCGTAATGGCACCACCGTTAGCGAGCATAACGTCGCCTTGCTGCGATTTGCCGTGCATGCCGGCCGAACCGTTACCGACGGTACTCAGCGTGCCGTGGGTATTGGCAAGGGTGACATTGCCCGTATCCGGGTCGCCGCCTATGCGTTGCCCCAAGGCGCCACCCCAAATTGCGGAGGCATCATCGTTAGTGGTGGCAATACCGTCGCCATTGAATATGGCCGTGGCATTTCCCGCTTGCTGCGTGGTGTAGGCGTAATTGCTTGAGCCAGTACTGACGTAAATGCCTTGGCCAGTGCTCGAGAGCCGGCTGCCCGCATCGGCGATAACGCTCGCATCGCCGCTTTGACTGCTCGCAGCGAGCGCATTGAACAGGTGTGTGCCGGTGTAGTCGATCGTACCGCCCAGATAGTGGACGGAAGCGAAGTCCGTCGCATACGCAGCACCATCAGCGAAGGCCGCGATACCGTGCGCCGGATTGGTCGGTGCCGTCACATTGCCCGTCAATATGAAGTCGCCACCCGCAGTCACATTTACATGCCCGCCCTGGAGCGCTTCAACCCAAATCGCATTATTTGCTGCGGTGATATCGGCGCGCGAGTCGACGTCTATGTCTCCGGCCCCCGCGGTGCCGTTTGTAGAAGCAAAAATTCCCGAGGCATTCGATCCGGTTGCGGAAATCGTATTGGTATTGGTCACACCGATAACACCGCCGCTCGTCGCCAATTGCAAACCCGTTGCGCCCGTACCTGTTGTATCGATGGCGCCGCTATTCGCAATCACAACGCCGCCGCCCGCTGTCGTGGCGTGAATCCCGTAAGAGTTGCTTCCATTCGTCGTCAGCGTCGCAGTATTCGAAACGATGACCTTGTTCGCCGCACCTGCCGTCGAGGCGGAAATCGTCTCCGAAGCACTTGCCGTCGTCGTAATGGTGCCAGTGTTGCTAATCGTCACATCGCCACTGCCGGCCGCTGAATTACTCGTCACGACAATACCGCGCGAGCCAGTGCTCGCCGTCGACAAGGCCCCGATATTGGCGAGGTCGACCGTCCCGGAACCAGATTCCGTCACGTTGATCGCGGAAATGCTTGCGGCTCCGCCCGTGGTCTGTACCGTTGCGCTGTTAGTGATATCGATTGCCCCGGCCGTGGAAGCTCGAATCCCCTGCCCCTCCGAGCTTGTGATGCTCCCTCCAGTCTGCCTGATCGTAATCGCGCCGCCGTTACTCGAAGCTGCATCGATACCAACCTTGGAGGATTCAATGACCGATTGCGAATCGACCAAAATTGAAGTGCCCGTCGTTGCCGAGCCGCCACGCGCGAAAAGGCCGCCGCCATTCGGCCCTGCGCCCTGTGCGGTAACCGTAGTGCCCGCCACAGTGATGATCGTCGCATTACCTGTTCCGGTGCCGTTACCCCATACGGCAATACCAAGGCCGCCCTCGGTCAGCACCGATCCCGCATTGAGGATGACCGTCGCATCCCCCGTACCGCGCGCCTGCGCCTCCAGACCATGACCGGAATCGCTCGTACTATCGTTTTCGAGCGATCCGCCATTCATCACAATCATGGCACTGCCAGTCCCTTGTGCCGCGGCATAGACCGCACCGTTTCCGATATTCCCGAGCACTTTCAGCGCGCCGGCGTCCAGCGTAATCGAAGCATTCCCCGTATTGCCCGCCGCCACGAGGTCTGCTCGAATAACCGTCGCCGCGCCATTAATTGTAATGTCACCCGAATTCGTGATCGTGGCGCTTCCGGTTCCAGTGGAGTTCGCGAGAATCCCGCTCGCATTGTTGCCATAGGTCGTAATCGTGGCGGCGTTGATAATCGTTGCCGAGCCATTGACCGTGGACGAATAGATCCCGACGTTCCGGGCCCCGAGAGCGCCTGAATTGGTACTGTCGACGACCAGCGCAACACCGCTGCCAAGATTGATCGATGTATTCGTCGTGGTGCCCGTGCCTGCGGCCATTACCGCCGAACCACCGTGCGTCGTGATCGTGCCGGTGCCCATATGCGAAATGGCGCTTGTCGCCCCCGCCGCGTCAACCTCCAGACCAGACTTCGTTGCCGCGCTGTCGCCAACGTTATTCAGTATCAAGCTGCCCGTGATATTCAAACTGCCATTACCGCCTCCCGCCGAAAGCAAGACGCCTTTCTGGTTGGCATTTGTCGTAATACTGTTCGTGCCGGACAAAGTAACCGCAGCGTCTCCGCCCGCAAGCGCCGAGGCATAGACCGCCCCATTTGAAACTGTCGAACCCGTGAGATCGACAGTCGTGCCCTCCATGCTGATGGTTGCGTTGCCGCTCGCGGTCTGGGCGGCAATGCCACCGGCCCCGCCGCCGCTATTCACGACGACACTCGTGACCGGCTGAGTCGTTATTGAGGCATCGCCCGTGCCGGGCGCGCAAGTTTGTATCGCCGTATAGGAGCCGGGCGGCAATAGGCCACAAGCGGCATTCGCATTCCCCGTCACGCCGAAGCCGATCGCCATCGCGAGCCGGGTCAGCGAATTTTTTTTGCGGCTTTTAGGTCTTGCCAATGCAATGGCCGTCGCAATCCAGCCAGGAATGGCTGTGCACACAACCGTTTCGGGCGTCACGAGCGTGACTGCAAGCATTTGGATGTGATCGGTCGAAGCATCGCGGCCTACAGCGTGCCGCACCCGATCTGTCATGAAACAGTTGTCGAGAGAATTCCGACTTGCAATTTCGACCCAGCTTTGTGCCGACCCCGCCCACACAAATCTACGCATGCCGCTCATTTCATTTCCCTTGCAGCCTCAACTTAGGGAGGGATAAAACTACTACCCGCGGACAGCAAAGATCTTTGCTGCCGAATACGCTAAAACGGCGCTAAATGCCAACAACGCCTCAAAGATTAAAATCCCCAATTGAGTGTAGGGCTTAAGTATTCAATCGATACAAATAAAAACCCTGCCCCGGAGCGCGTGCCCGCGACGCTTGTTGGTTTTTAGTCGAGCAAACCTGTGTTGCGCAGTATGCGGATAGCTCCTAGCCTTGCATGGCTTGTGTTCATTGCTTCGGCTGCCCAAGCAACGCAAAAGTCCTCGCCCTGTGTGTTTTCCGTGGAGCCTTATGTCCGCCGCGCAATGCTTCGCCGCTGTCACAAGCCTGCTGATCCTGCCGCTTACGCTTCAGGCCGCCGATGTGCCGCTTGGTGCCAAACTGCATGCGAAACAGGAGATCGTGCGCGGCAACGGCGCCGAGCCCGCGACGCTGGACCCCGCAAAAATGCAGGGCGTGCCCGAGAGCAACCTCGCGCTCGATCTGTTTGAGGGCCTGATGAGTACGGACCCGGAAGGCGAAATCGTCCCCGGCGCGGCGGAAAAGTGGGAAGTCAGAGACGGCGGCAAACTCTGGACTTTTACGCTGCGCCGGAACGCCAAATGGTCCGACGGTTCGCCGCTGAGCGCGCAGGATTTCGAGTTCGCCTGGAAGCGCCTCGTCGATCCCAAAACCGCTTCGCCATATAGCTGGTTTCCCGGCCAGGCGAGCCATATCGCCAACGGCGCGGAAATCGCCCAGGGCAAAAAACCGCCCGCCGCGCTCGGCGTCAAGGCGCTCGACGATAGAACGCTGCAAGTGCGGCTCGATGAGCCGATTGGATTCTTCCTGAAAACACTGGCGCACAGTTCCTTGTTGCCGGTTCCGAAAAAAATCGTCGAACAATACGGCGACAAGTGGACCGACAGCGACAAGCTCGTGAGCAACGGCGCGTATCGGCTCGCGACACGCGTGGTCAACGAACGCATCGTGCTGGTGCGCAATCCGAACTACTGGGACAACGCTAAAACCGTTATCGACAAGGTGACGTTTCTGCCGATCGTGCAGCCTTCCGCGGAATATCAACGCTACCGCGCTGGCGCAATCGACATGAGCGCCAACGGCGGCGTGCCGATCGACCAGATTAAGCAGATTCGCGCGACGATCCCGGATGAATTGAAACTCTGGCCGCAACTCGGCACTTATTACTACGAGCTGAATTTGCGCGTGAAACCTTTCGACGACTGGCGCGTGCGCAAGGCGCTTGCGCTCGCGATCGACCGCAAAATCATCGTCGAACGCGTGACGAACACCGGCGAAACCAAAGCCTATACCTTCACGCCGCCGATCACGGCGGGCATGAAGCAGGTACGCACACCAGCGCAGGAGATGACGCAGCCGCAGCGCGAAGAACTCGCGCGCAAGCTCCTCGCCGAAGCCGGCTACGGTCCGGACAAGCCGCTCAAATTCCCACTCCTCTACAACACGCAGGAATCGCACAAAAAACTCGCGCTCGCGATGAGCGCGATGTGGCGGCTCAAGCTCGGCGTGCGCGCCGAACTTACGAACCAGGAATGGAAAACTTACCTCGACTCACGCACGCGCGGCGACTTCACCGTCGCCCGCGCGGGCTGGGTGGCGGATTACAACGAGCCTTCGACGATGCTCGATGTATTCACGACCGGCAACGGCCAGAACCACGGTCAATACAGCAATCCGGCCTTCGATGAAACGGTGCGAAAAGCCAAACTGACCGCCAACGAAAGCCAGCGGGCAAAGCTATATCAAGACGCGGAGCAGATCCTGGCCCAGGACGCGCCGATGGTCACCGTCTTTTTCTATAGCAACAAGATGCTCGTCAAACCCTGGGTGCGCGGTTATGGACGCGATCCGCAGGGCTTCGTGCGCACCAAGGAGCTGTATATCCTCGCGCACTAAAAGAATGCTCGCCTTTCCTGCTTAGCCAGACTAGACTAACTTAATTGTTTCTGGAGAGCGCGATGCAAACCGTCAATATGCTGCAAGCAAAGTCCTCGCTGTCCCGTTTGGTGGAAGCCATCGAGCAAGGGCAGGAGCGCGAAATCATCATTGCCCGCAATGGCCGCCCGGCAGCCAGACTGGTTCCGATGGAGACGGTATCGGCGGGCCAGCGAATCGGCATTGCCAAGGGCAAGTTCGAAGTACCGGACACTATCGACGCGCATAACGAGGAAGTGGCGCGCTTGTTCATGGGTGGAGAGAACTCGTGAACCTGCTGCTGGACACCCATGTCGCCCTGTGGGCGATAAGCGACAGCCCGAAACTGCCACAGCAGGCGCGAGAACTGATTCGATCGCCGAAAACGACCGTTTGGATCAGCACCGCAAGCGTGTGGGAAATTGCCATCAAACACGCACTCGGCCGGGGCGACATGCCCATATCCAGCCAGGATGCCCTGGGCTACTTCCGCGAATCCGGCTATCGCCTTTTGGCAATTGAACCCGAACATGCCGTGGCGGTTGAAGAACTGCCCGCACATCACCAAGATCCGTTTGATCGCATTCTCGTGGCCCAGGCGCTTAGCGAACCAATGCGGCTGATGACCCACGATCCCGTGGTGGCGCGCTACAGCGATACGATCGTCAAAATTTAGACCGCTTCGCCCGCGGAGAACCAATGCTGAAATTCGTCCTGCGACGCCTGTTTCTCGAAGCGATTCCGACGCTGCTCGTCCTCATCACGCTGACGTTTTTTCTGATCCGGCTCGCGCCCGGCGGTCCGTTTTCGAGCGAAATCAGCGTGCCGCCGGAAGTGCTGGCGAATATCCAGGCGCAGTACCGTCTCGACCAGCCGCTGTGGCGGCAATATCTGCATTACCTCAACGATCTGCTGCACGGCGATCTCGGGCCTTCGTTCAAGTACAAGGATTTTTCGGTCAACGATCTGGTCAACAAAGCCTTCCCGGTTTCGCTGCGCCTGGGGCTGTTCGCTTTTGTCGTGGCGCTCGTCGTCGGCGTCACGGCGGGCGTGATCGCCGCCCTGCGCCAGAACACCTGGGTCGATTACGGCGTGATGGCGGCCGCGATGCTCGGCGTGGTGATTCCGAACTTCGTGCTCGCGCCAGTGCTGATGCTGATCTTCGCGGTGTGGCTCAAAGTGCTGCCGCCCGGCGGCTGGGAAGGCGGCAAGGCGATGTTCGTCGTGCTGCCGGTGGCGGTGCTCTGCCAGCATTACATCGCGGTCATCGCGCGCATCACGCGCGGCAGCATGATCGAAGTGCTTTCGAGCCCCTTCATCCGCACCGCGCGCGCCAAGGGCCTGCCGCTCGGCTACATCCTGCGCCGCCATGCGCTCAAGCCCGCGCTGCTGCCGGTGCTCTCCTACCTCGGCCCCGCTTTCGTCGGCGTCATCACAGGCTCGATCGTCGTCGAAAGCTTCTTCGGCATTCCGGGCATCGGCCAGCTTTTCGTCAACGGCGCGCTGAACCGCGATTACACGATGGTGATGGGGCTGACCGTGCTGATCGGGACGCTGATGATTCTGTTCAACGCGGTCGTCGACATCCTGTACGGCCTGATCGACCCGCGCATGCGCATCCGATGAGAGCCTGCATGAACCCGCCCTTGCCACCGCTGCCCGGCCTCGACGACGGTCAGGATCTTTCGATCCAAAGCCGCAGCCTGTGGGCCGATGCGCGCCGCCGCTTCCTGCGCAACAAGGCTGCGGTGGCGAGCCTGGGCGTGTTGAGCGTCGTCCTGCTGCTGTGCGTTTTCGGCGCTCTACTCTCACCGCACAACGCCGAAGACCCGGACTGGGGTTCGATGCAAACCGCGCCCGACATGGAAGCCCAACACTGGTTCGGCACCGACAGCCTCGGCCGCGATCTGTTCGTGCGCACGCTGCTCGGCGGACGGATTTCGCTGCTCGTCGGCGCGCTCGGCGCGGTCGTCGCGGTCGTCATCGGCACGCTTTACGGCGCGGCCTCGGGCTTTCTCGGCGGCAAAACCGACAGCCTCATGATGCGCGCGCTCGAAATCCTCGCCTCGTTCCCGGTCATGTTCCTCGTGATCGTGCTGATGACGTTTTTCGGCCGCGAACTGTGGCTGATCTTCATCGCCATCGGCGCTGTGAGCTGGCTCGACATGGCGCGCATCGTGCGCGGGCAGACGCTCTCGCTCAAGCGCAAGGAATTCATCGAAGCCGCGCGGGTCGCGGGCGTTTCGAATCTCGGCATCATCCTGCGCCACATCGTGCCGAACGTGCTCGGTCTGGTGGCCGTCTACGCCACGCTGCTCGTGCCGCAGATGATTCTGTTCGAAAGCTTCCTCTCCTATCTCGGCCTCGGCGTGCAGGAGCCGATGACATCCTGGGGCGCGCTGCTCGAACAAGGCGCGAAGTCGATCGAAAGCGCGCCGTGGGAACTCGCCTTCCCGGCCGCGTTCCTCGTCGCGACGCTGTTTTGCTTCAACTTCGTCGGCGACGGTCTGCGCGACGCGCTCGACCCCAAGGACCGCTGATGCCGCTGCTCGAAGTCGACCGGCTCAACGTCCGCTTTGCCACGCCCGAAGGCGAAGTCGCGGCGGTCAGCGATTTGTCTTTCACGCTCGAAGCCGGCCATGCGCTCGGCATCGTCGGCGAATCCGGCTCCGGCAAAAGCCAGATGGCCTTCGCGCTGCTCGGCCTGCTGGCGAAAAATGGCCGCGCCACGGGCAGCGCGCGTTATCGCGGCGAAAACCTGATCGGCGCATCCGAAGCCCAGCTCAACCGCCGCCGCGGCAGCGAGATCGCGATGATCTACCAGGACCCAATGACCTCGCTGAACCCGTATCTGAAAGTCGGCGAGCAGTTGACGGAAGTGCTGCGCTTCCACAAAGGCATGCCGCACAAAGCCGCTTACGCCGAAGCGGCGCTCCTGCTCGACGCGGTCAAGATCGCCGAACCGCGCAAGCGCATGGGCATGTACCCGCACGAATTTTCGGGCGGCATGCGTCAGCGCGTGGTGATCGCGATGGCGCTGCTGTGCCAGCCGAAACTGCTGATCGCCGACGAGCCGACGACCGCACTCGACGTCACCGTGCAAGCGCAAATCCTGAAACTGCTGCACGAACTGCCGCGCGATTTCGCCAGCGCGGTCATCATGATTACGCACGACCTCGGCGTCATCGCCGGCATCTGCGACGAAGTGCTCGTGATGTACGCGGGCCGCGCGATGGAATACGGCCCCGCGCAGGCGATTTTCGATACGCCCTCGCATCCCTACACGCGCGGGCTTCTACATGCGCTGCCGCGCATGGACCGGACGCATGGCGAACGGCTCGCGACGATTCCCGGCAACCCGCCGAACCTGCTCGCGCTGCCGCCGGGTTGCCCATTCGCGCCGCGCTGCCGCGAGCGTTTTGAAGCTTGCCTCAAACCCGCGCCCCTGACTGTTTTCGATGGCAATCGCCAACGCGCCTGCCACCGCGCCGTGCCTGAGCTGACAATCCCATGAGCACCCCGCTGCTCGCAGTGCGCGATCTGCGCGTCCATTTCAATCTCGGCCACGCGGGGCTGATGCCGTGGACGGCCGCGCGCACGCTCAAGGCCGTCGACGGCGTGAGCTTCACGCTCTCAGCGGGCGAAACGCTCGGCATCGTCGGCGAATCCGGTTGTGGCAAAAGCTCACTCGCCCGCGCACTGATCGGCCTGAACCCAATCACCTCGGGCAGCGTCAGGCTCGCCGGGCGCGAACTCGCACGATTGCCAGCCGCCGAATGGCGCAGCCTGCGCGCCGAGATGCAGATGATTTTCCAGGACCCGCTCTCCTCGCTGAACCCGCGCATGACGATCGGCGCGATCATCGCCGAACCGCTGCGCAGTCTGTACCCGGAAACACCGCGGGCCAGCGTCAAGGCCGAAGTCGAACGCGTGATGGCGCGCGTCGGCCTGCTGCCGAACGTCATCAACCGCTATCCGCACGAATTCTCGGGCGGCCAGTGCCAGCGCGTCGGCATTGCGCGCGCGCTGATCGTGAAACCGAAACTCATCATCTGCGACGAGCCGGTGTCGGCGCTCGACGTGTCGATCCAGGCGCAGGTCATCAACCTGCTGCGCGATCTGCAACGCGAAGAAGGGCTGGCGCTGATCTTCATCGCGCACGATCTGGCGGTCGTCAAACACATCTCCGATCGCATGCTGGTGATGTACCTCGGCCGCGTGATGGAAGAGGCCGCCTCCGACGCGCTGTTCGCCGCACCCCAGCATCCCTACACGCGCGCGCTGCTCTCCGCCGTGCTAATCCCCGACCCGGCGCGCGAGCGCGCGAAAACGATCCAGATTCTCGAAGGCGAACTGCCGAGCCCAATCTCGCCGCCATCGGGCTGTGTGTTCCGCACGCGCTGCCCGATCGCCGAAGCGCGCTGCGCCGCGCTTGCGCCGGCGCTCGAAGCGCATGGCGCGAACGCTGGCCATATGGTAGCGTGCATCCGCGCAGGGTAAACCGGCGCGCGGAGCACACTCAAAACACGAGCGTCGCCCAGGCTGGGTCGATGGTCCGCGCGACGAAAGTACCCGCACCGGCGAAGCCATCCACTTCGGCAATCAGCTTGCAACCATACGGCAAAAGCCCTTGCACCGAGCTGCTACAGGCCAGGAATCGAACCCCGGCGCGATGCGCCTCGCGCATAAAATGGGCAATCGTCTCGCCGCCTTGTTCAATCGTACGCAGCTTCTCGGCAACGCCGAGTTGCAGCAATTGCACGGAACGGCTCGAGAAATAGACTTCGACATGCAAATCCATCGCCGCGGCTGTCGCGGCGTGGAAAAAAGGCGTCGCGCAACGCTCGGGCTGCTCCGGGTCGACGGCCCAGAGCAGAATCGCCAGCCCGGTGCGTTCGTGCGTCATCGATTCAAGCATCGCGTAACTCCTTCATGCGCGCGAGCGCTTGCGCATAGCGCGCGGCAAGCCCGGCAATATCGACGAGCCTTGAACGTTCATCTTCCCAGGCGAGCGCTTCGAGCCGGAATAGCCAGCCTGCGGTGTACGGCGCACGATTCACAAGAATCGGCGTGCGCTCAACCTCGATATTGCTCTCGATGATCCGAACCGAAACAGGCGTTTTTATCGCGCCGACCGTTTTACAGGTTTCAAGCAGACCGATCGAACCGCCGGCGTCGTACTCCCGCCCTGCCGGCTTCGGCGTGAAGATCGCAAAATCGCCCGCGAAGTCGCACGATAAAACCGTCAGCCCAAGCACCAGACTGCCGTCGTCTTGCCGGCGCAGCCAGACTTCGCCAAGCGGATCGAACAGCATATCCTCGGGAAATTCGTAGGAGCCGATAATCATGGGAGAAGCCGAATGGCGGAAGAGAGAGGGAGTCGAACCCTCCCGGGAGCGGCTAACGCCCCCAACCGGGTTTGAAGCCCGGCCGCCCCACCGGGGACGATTCTCTTCCTTTGAAGAATTTGAGATTGGAGCATGAAATCGGTTTGCACGGTAATTGATGCAGCATCGGCTGACGACGCATGCCGTGGCAGCATTTTAGAAGTGCAGCAAACTATCGCTGCGCAGTCGATGCGCCTCTTTCGTGCGCCGCGTGTAGCCAATACGGTCGAAGAATTCGAGGATTTGTATCGCCCGCTTGCGGCCCAGGCCGGTCCGGTCGCGGAAATCGGCCGCGCGCGCGCCGCCCTCCTCGCCCGCCAGCGCCGACACGACACGCGCCAGCGCGATGATGGCTTTGTGGGAATAGAACAGATCGCGCACCACCTGGAACAATTCGCCGCGCCGCGCAAGCCGTATCAGCAGATTGCGCATGACGGCTTCCTCGGCGCCGGTTTCCTGCGCCAGATCGCGCACCCAGGGCGGATCGAAGCTGCCGGTCACGATGCGCGGTAGCACGAGTTCTGCCAAGCGCGTTTCTTCTCCATTCAGCCGGATATCGTGATCCGGCCGATGCAGCCAGGGGCCGCTGCGCACCACCGCGCATGATTCGATCAGACTTTCCACCGCCGCCGCGAAAACCGGCGCGGCGCAGGCTGGCGCGGCGATCCGACGCAAACGGCTGAGATCAGGCCCGAGCTGGTCCGGCGTGCGTTGATGAAACGCATCGAGCGCTGCGCTGATCCGCGCCAGCAAGGCTTCCCACACGCCGCGCGCGAGCAGCCAATCCGCATCGCTCGTTTTGATGCGCACCCCCAAGGACTCCAGCACCTGCTCCTCAAGTGCGCGATTCCGCGCACGCAAAAAAGCCCTCAGCTCGATCCCCCACGCGGCATGCGGCAAAACGCCCGCGAGCGCCGCGGCGGCATCCTGATTGTCGAGCGCCGCCAATTGCGCCAGACGCACCGGGCTGCGCCGCTGCCGCAGAGGCGGATCAGGATCGAGCGCGCGCGCGCCGCCGAGCGTCTGCGTTGCGCTGGCGTCGCGCAGAATCAAGGCATCGCCGGCGCACAGCACCATCGGCCGGTCGAACACGAGTTGCGCGAACGCCTCTTCGCCCGCGCCCAGGCGCTCCTTATCGAGCAGCAGTACATGGGCCATTTCGTGCCGCGCACCGTGGTGTATATGCACACGGCTCCATTGCTTGAGCGGCGGCAGCTTGCTCGGCAGCAAAAACAATCTGACATCGAGCCGTCCGACCAGCCCGTGCAAGGCCGGCGCAAGCACCCAGTCGCCGCGCCCCACCTCATCGCGGGCAATCCCCGCCAGCCCCAGCGCGCAACGCTCCCCGGCCCGCGCCGCTGCGGCCGCGCGGCCCTGTGCATGCACGCTGCGCACGCGCACCTCTTGCCCGCCGGGGCTCAAGCGCAAGCGCTCGCCGACGCGGACCTCGCCGTCGAAAACCGTTCCCGTCACGACCGTGCCGACGCCGGCCAAGGTAAAACAGCGATCCACCGCGAGGCGGAATCCCGCCGCGACGGGCTGGCGCGCGGCGCAAGTCGCCGCTTGTTCGAGATGCGCGCGCAGTTCCGCGACGCCCTGCCCGAGTGGCGGCGCGACGCAAAAAACCGAGGCTGCTGCAAACGGCGTATCCGCGAGCAGCGCGGCGATTTCCTGTCTGACCAGCTCACACCGCGCGGACGCGACGCGGTCGACCTTCGTCAGCGCCACCGCGCCGCGCCTGATGCCGAGCAGTTGCAGAATCGCGAGATGCTCGCGCGTCTGTGGCATCACGCCGTCATCCGCGGCGACGACGAGCAAACCGAAATCGATGCCCGCCGCACCCGCGAGCATCGTGTGAATCAGGCGTTCGTGCCCCGGCACGTCGATGAAGCCGAGGACGCCGCCATCGGCCAAGGGTTGAAACGCATAGCCCAACTCGATCGAAATGCCGCGCGCTTTTTCTTCCGGCAAGCGGTCGGTATCGACGCCGGTCAGCGCGCGCACGAGCGTTGTTTTGCCGTGGTCGATATGGCCCGCGGTTCCGATCAGCATTTCAGCCGGCGTCCAGGTCGAGCCGATTGAGCTGCGCGAGGAAGGCTGCCTCATCGTCGAGGCAGCGCAGATCGAACAGCAAGGCATCATTGGCGATCCGGCCGAGCACCGGAACCGGCAGCGCGCGCCAAGCCGCCGCCAAACGTTCGAGCGCGCCGCCCGAGCGGCGCGTCGCCGCACGCAGCGCGAAACCCGCCGAAGGCAGGCGGTCGACCGGCAGCGAACCGCTGCCGATCTGGCTCTTCATCGGGATGACATCAAGCTTCCAGGCAGAACCGAGCGCTTTTTCGAGCGCCGGCAAAAGACGCTGCGCGAGCGCGGCGATCTCGCTTTCGGGGCGGGTGAGTTGGCGCAGCGCAGGCAAGCGCTCGGCGAGGCGATCGGTATCGAGATACAAGCGCAGCACAGGCTCCAGCGCAGCCAAGGTGAGTTTGCCAACGCGCAAGCAACGCTTAAGCGGGTTCTGTTTGATCTGCGCGATCAAATCTTCGCGCCCAACGATCAACCCCGCCTGCGGACCGCCAAGCAGCTTGTCGCCACTGAAGCACACGATGTCCGCGCCGTCGGCCAAAGCTTCCTGCGGCAAGGGTTCGTGCGGCAAACCGTAGCGCGCCAGATCGGTCAACGTGCCGCTGCCGAGATCGACCACGCAGGGCAAGCCATGCGCATGCGCGATCCGCGCGACCCCCGCGTTGCTCACGCTCGCGGTGAATCCTTCCACCACATAATTGCTGGTGTGCACCTTCATCAGCAACGCGGTGTCCGGCCCGCAGGCCGCCGCGTAGTCGCGCTCATGGGTGCGGTTCGTGGCGCCGACTTCAACCATGCGGCAACCGGCGCGCGCCATAATGTCGGGGATGCGGAAAGCGCCGCCGATTTCGATCAGCTCACCGCGCGACACCACGGCTTCGCGCCCGCCCGCGAGGGTATTGAGGATCAGAAAAACCGCCGCCGCGTTGTTATTGACGACCGTCGCGGCCTGCGCACCCGTCAGCCTGCACAGCAAATCTTCGACCAAATCATCGCGATCGCCGCGCGCGCCATGTTCGAGATCGAATTCGATATTGCAGGGCTCGCGCGCCGCCATCACAAGCGCCTCGATGGCCGCGTCGGGCAGAGGCGCCCGGCCGAGATTCGTGTGCAGCACGGTGCCGGTCAAATTGAAAACACGGCGCAAATGGGTTTGCGCCGCCGCGTCGAGATGCGCGGCCACCGCGCACGCCAATACATTGTCATCCGTATGCGGCGCACGTCCGCCCGCTGCGAGCGTGGCGCGCACTTCTGCGAGCACGACGCGCACACCGCGCGTGACTTCAGTGCGACCATGTTGCCCGATCAGCGCCGCGACCATTTCATGTCTGAGCAGCCGGTCGACAGACGGCAAGCGCCTAAGCGCTTCCGCCTCCAGGAGATTCGAGCCCGACACCACGATTGAACACTCCAGCTCATGTCTGAACAAAGACGGCAGTCTAGTTTGGAAGGTTCCCTAAACCTTGGTTTTGACGGACAATTGACTAATATTCAAATCATCTAAATTAAGATGAACGCAGTATTCACCTGGAAAACAGTAGAACCTCCGACGATGCGCCGCTATCATCACATCCGCAAACGGCCTTTTTCGACATATACCTGAGAGACTATCGTGGGACTTCTAGACAAACTACGGGCTCTTCTGCACAAGGCCCCGCCTGCCGCACTCCAGCCTGTCGAGCCGGAAAAAATTCGGCAGCCCGAACGCCGCCGCCGCCCGCGTCTCGATGCGCGGAAAGGCACGCGCGCGCTCATCATTGACGACTCCCCAACGATCGTCGCGGTGCTCAGAAAAATGCTCGGTTCCGCTGGCTACTCCACGCTTTCGGCTATGAGCGCCGAACGCGGTTTGCAAGTCGCGCGCAAGGAACAGCCAGACCTGATCTTTCTCGACATCATTCTGCCCGGCATGAATGGTTTTGCGGCGTTGCGCGCACTGCGCCGCGAGGCTGAAACGCGCAACGTTCCGATCATCATGATCAGCAGCAACGAACAAGTGACCTCGCAATTTGTCGGCACCCGCATCGGCGCCGACGATTTCATGCAAAAGCCCTTCTCGCGCTTCGATGTTTTCTCGCGCATCGAACGGCTGCTCGACGGCGAGTTGGTCCCCCGCCGCCCGAACTTCGACATGACCGCCAGAACGTCCAACGTCTTGCATTAAGCACTTTGCGCGTGAGCCGCCCCAAGCCGCTGGGGCGTGCTCAAACAACCCGCAGCAAGGCAGGCCCCTCGCAGAGCGTGCCGATTTCCGCCGCCTGATTGAAGCCGTCCGCGCGAAAGGCGGCGAGCACCGCATCCACCGCTGTAGGAGCGCAGGAAACAAGCAGGCCGCCGGATGTCTGCGGATCAGTTAGTAGCGTGCGCTGCCAAGCTTCAAGCGATGCGGGCGAGAGAATACTTTCGCCGTAGCTGTTCCAATTGCGGCTCGTCGCGCCGGTCGCCAAGCCTTCGCGCGCGAAACCAAGGGCCGTTTCGATCAGCGGCAAGGCTTCGAAACGAATCTGCGCCGCGAGCCTGGAGCCGCGGCAGATTTCGAGTAGATGGCCGGCCAGCCCGAAGCCCGTCACATCGGTCAAGGCATGCACTCCGTCAAGCTCCGCGAGCCGCGCGCCGACGCGGTTCAGTTGGGTCGTATGGCGGATCATCTCGGCATAACCCGCCGCGCCGAGCCGGCCTTTCTTGATCGCGGACGACAGCACGCCGACACCAAGCGGCTTGCCGAGAATCAGCGCATCGCCCGCGCGTGCGTCCGAGTTGCGCCGCACGCGCGCCGGATGCACGAGGCCCATGACGACGAGCCCATAGATCGGCTCCGGAATATCGATCGAATGTCCGCCCGCAATCGGAACGCCCGCCTCGCGGCAAATCGCGCTGCCGCCTTCAAGGACCCGGCCGATGACATCGAGCGGCAGTTTGTCGAGCGGCATACCCAGCAGCGAAAGCGCCATGATCGGCGTGCCGCCCATCGCGTAAACATCCGAAACCGCATTCGTCGCGGCGATGCGGCCAAAGTCATACGGATCGTCGACGACAGGCGTAAAGAAATCGGTCGTCGCGACCAGCGCCTGTTCTTCGTTGAGCTTGTAAACCGCGGCATCGTCCGAAGTTTCTGTTCCCACCATGAGCGCCGGCGGTACGATACCGGGCGGCGCTTTTGCCAGGAGTTGTTGCAGCACGCCCGGCGCGATCTTGCAGCCGCAGCCTCCGCCCGGAGAAAACTGGGTCAGTTTAATTTCCATGAATCAATCGTCTTTCGAATACATATAGTGAATTGCACATCCCGGCGGAAAATCAGAAACGGTCGCTAGAAAGAATTCGGGATCACAGCGTGATTTAAACCATGGGCCCAGGCAACTATTGCCCCCAGCGTAACAAATCGAAACGATTCCGGCTACCAAGCTCATACAGTGAAACTCAATCACCTCCATGCGCCGGTTACAATCGTTTTTTCTGAAAAACGCTTAATTATCAATTTATTAAGCCCATTTTCAAAAATCATCTCTCAAGCGATTTCTAAACCCCTCTCTACAATAAAATGGCTTTCGCGGCATAAGAAAACGGCATGCCGGCAAGCGCGATGGAACCTTTTTTGACAATTAGCACTCCCACCTCCCGAGTGCTAAAATTGATCTGGCAGCAAAAGGAGCGATTTGATGACGACATCCCTGTCCTTCCCCATCCCGTCAGTATTGGGCAGCGTGGATCAATACATCCAGGCCGCGAACCGTTTCCCTATCCTCACCGAGGAGCAGGAGCTTTCGCTCGCCCGCAGACTGCGCGATGAGCAGGACCTGGAAGCCGCGCGGGAATTGGTGCTCTCGCATCTGCGGCTGGTCGTTTCGGTTGCGCGCAACTACATGGGCTACGGCCTGCCGCATAGCGATCTGATTCAGGAAGGCAACATCGGCCTGATGAAAGCCGTCAAACGCTTCGACCCGGATCGCGGCGTGCGGCTCGTGAGCTTCGCGATCCACTGGATCAAGGCCGAGATCCATGAATATATCCTGAAGAACTGGCGCATCGTCAAAATCGCGACGACCAAGGCGCAACGCAAGCTGTTCTTCAACCTGCGCAGTCTCAAACAGGACACCGGCACGCTGAGTCCCACGGAAGTCGCGGCGATGGCGCAAACGCTGGGCGTCAAACCCGAAGAAGTGCGCGAAATGGAAACCCGCTTCTCGGGCGGCGACGTCCCGCTCGAACTCGGCCCCGAGGAAGACGACGATCACCGGATCGCACCGATTGCCTATCTTGCCGATTCGCATGCCGAGCCAAGCGCGGTCATCGCCACGCGCAAACGCGACCGGCTGCACGGCGAAGGCATAGAAAGCGCATTGGAAAAGCTCGACGCCCGCAGCCGCGACATCATCCGCCGCCGCTGGCTGGCCGACGACGAATCGGCCACCTTGCAAGAGTTGGCTGATGAATACGGCGTTTCGGCCGAGCGGATTCGCCAGATCGAAACCAAGGCGATGCAGAAAATGCGCGACTCGCTGGCAGAGTATGTTTAACTGCCGTCTTCCATAGTGAATCGATTGAAAAAGCCTGCTGAAAATCGCAGGCTTTTTTCTGGCTATTTGATTTCGAGTCACCCCAGCTTAAAGGCCGGAGATTCCTCGATACGGTTTAGGGGAGCCCTCGACTCCATAAACAATTGTCTCGCTTACCCCGCCATCAATGACGGGGATTACGCTCGACGCGTGTTCAATCGCGTTTTTGCCATACCGTAGCGTGAACGCCTCAGGCAAGCGCAAGTTTTACAAAGGTTTTTTGCAGGTTCGGAGGCAAATCCAGACTCCAAACCCGGCCCGATCCGCACCCCACAGGTTCACCTGAAAACCGCGCTACGGCTGGATTTAGACAAAATATTTCAGACAGAGGACGCTCGATAAACATGGCAAAGTCCGCCGTGCGTAAGCCGAGGCTTCGTCTTTCGGGCTCCCCATAAGGCATTGCACAGATGGGAATGACGCCACACAATGTATTGGCATCCTGTGCGCAGCTTTGTCGGCCGTGCCAGGGATACTTGTGTAATTCACTTCAGAGGAGGTCAGCGATGGCAATAAAGTTTCTTTCTCGGCTGGGAATGATGCTGGTGGCGGTGCTCTTGGCCGCATGCGCCACCCAGCCTCCCCAAGCCGACCAAATGAGAATCAGGGAAGGCGTCATTGAGCAAATCACTCCGACCCAGATTCAGGGTTCGGACCACGCAGGCGTCGGTGCCATTCTGGGCGGTATCGCCGGAATCGGGCTAGGCAGTCTGATCGGACAAGGCACCGGGCGGGATGTCGCAATGGCGGCCGGCGCGATCGGCGGAACGGTGGCTGGCGCGCAGGCTGGGCGCAACTTCGCCACACCGATTGCCGGTCAGCAGATATTCGTGCGCACAACCAGCGGCGTTCTCGTCGAGGTCACACAACCCGTCGACCACAGTCTCCGCGTCGGCCAGAACGTCTGGATTCAAGGTAACGGAGAAAACGCGCGCGTTATCCCCCGCTGACCGCGAGTCAGACACAAGCCCCGCTATTCATGGTGGGATCAAATTGAAAAAGCCTGTGGAAAATTCGCAGGCTTTTTTATTCTGCGGCGTCCAGGCCGAAAACAACACGACAGCTCATCGCACCTTGGCGTGTTCCGCGACCAAACGGGCGCGCACCCGATCAAGCGTAACGGCGCGAAACGGCTCGTCACAGCATCGCCTGATGCTATAATTCGTGCATCTATTAAGGAGATTTCAGTGCGTACTACCATTGCGCTTGATGATGACCTGATCGCCAAAGCTCGGGCTTATACGGGCGTGGAGGAAAAAACCGCACTCGTGCGCGAAGCGCTGAAAGCTTTGATTCAGCGTGAGGCGGCGAAGCGGCTTGCGAATCTCGGGGGAAGCCAGCCGGGCATTGAGGGGGTGCCACGCCGACGGCAGGACATTAAATGATCCTCGTTGATACATCGGTCTGGATCGACCACATCAACATCGCTGACCCAATGCTCATTACCCTGCTTCAAGAGAGACGTGTGTTGGTTCACGCCTACGTGATAGGTGAGGTTTCACTCGGCAGTTTACGCGACCGTGAGGCAGTGCTGGGTGCGCTGCTCGATTTGCCGCGCGCGCCAGTCGCAACGCCGGAAGAGATGTTTTACTTGATCGAGAGCGAAGGTTTATTCAATCGCGGAATCGGATATGTGGACACGGCGCTATTGGCATCGGCGCGCCTGCAACCTGGTGTCACCCTCTGGACTCGCGACAAACGCTTGAAAAAGGTCGCAGACGAACTCAATCTCGGGGCGCCGCTCACACATTAGACGACGAAAAATGCGTGCTGATTGGAGCACACGATCAGTGCAGAGTGGAGCGGTGCATTACGCCGAAGCGCTCCGCCAATGCAGACAGCCGCTTATCAAGTGTCCATAGCTCGATACCCTGTGTTACCAACGTGGACGCCAGAAGCATCAGGTCCACCAAACCGCAGCCTGCGCCAAACAAGCGCTCTCGCTCGATGAAATCCATCACCTCTCGAATACTCGCCTGCTGGGCTTGCTGCAAACTCCCGAGGTTAGCCAGTGTCTGAACTCGATTGGGAGGCGTGCCGCAAGCGATTTCACCCAAAACCAGCGGATGCGCCACCACGCGGTCAAGTTCGAGTAAATCCGTCAGTGCATCGTTGCACAGACGGAAGTGGTCGCCCCAAACCGACGTGTCTACGAGAACGCCTTTCATCGCTGCGCATCCTCTCGACGGCGAGGAATATCCTGCATTTCCGGCATGCTGCCGCCAAGAGCCGCGAGCCGCTTAGCTGCTTGAACGCGCACGAATGTCTTGATGGCCTCCCGGAACAGGTCGGCTTTGTCCATCGTTGGGTCGGCCACTTCCAGCGCCCGCTCGTACAGGGCGTCATCAATCGTCACGGTCGTTCGCATAGGAACCTCGCAGCATCAAATATGATGCAAACGTGACTCAAAATGGATGTTTTAGCAAGCTACGCTTTCGCGAGCCGATCCTTTAAAGATCGAAGCTGCCAAGCGGTGCCTCCAGGCCGAAAACAGCGCGACGGCTCATCGCGTTTTGGCGTGTTCGGCCACCAAACGAACCCGCACCTGTTTCTGAAAAAACGACTGGCTTGATGTCATCTCGGCGTGCAAACGAGCCACACATCGGAACCCTCGTTCACGTAGGCGCGCAACTGGCCGCTCTTGGTGTCTCGATAGTAGCTGCCATCAGTGGCATCAGAAAGTCGCGCGGCCGTGGCGATGGCGACGAGCCTCGCGCTGACTTTGGGAAAGATTGCGGAATAAACGTCACCGTCGTAACCTTCGCCATCTTCATCCACGCTACCTTCGCCGTTCGCCCAAACGTTGATCATGGTTACGTCGAAACCAAAGACGCTGATCGGCGATGGGAGTATGTATCTGTACTTGACCTTGGCAGGTTTAGCACCCAAAGCCTTCAGGGCCTTGAGCACGGATGTAGCCTTGCCGTCGCGAATATTGCATTCCAGTGCCTTGGTAACGATAGCGACCGCTGCTGCGCGGGAGTCTGCGGCATGTGCGGACACGGCAATGAGGCTAAGGGCGATGGTGATGAGAGTGTTTTTCATGGGGTTTCTCTCTATTCAGTGCCACACAGGCGTTCGGCGGGTTGAAGAAACCAATTGATTTATTTGAACGGGGCGGCTTCTTCAGATTCTGGATGCCAAACTTGGTTTGACGCGGCGGTTGCCGTGCTTTATCGAAGGCATCAACCTGTTTCTGTGTTCCGCATCTGATTGGATCGCCACGGTCCGCATCGCGTCACCCATCACACGCACCGCACATTCGACAACACCAGCCGGGTGACCTGGCTGGACTTCTGCATCAGCGGATCGGTAATCACGTCCTTGTTGATGAGCGCCTTCGTGCCCGCTACATACGGCCCGATTGCGATGGGCTCATTCCTAATCATCCCGCCAGCGTCGTTGAACATAGCGACGTTGAGCATCAGTCCGGTCTTGCAGCTCTTGTCGTAGGTAAGGTCGCCAAGCAGCTTGTCGTAGAACTTGGATGAGGCGCGGCCTGGGAGGCCACTACCTTCTCCCTTGCCGTAGGAGATATTGACCGTCATGCCCTTGGGCAGCGCCGATGTGTCTACGGTCTGCTTGCCGTTCAACAGTTCCGTCCAGCCCGAATTTATCTTGCGGTTGGTGTCTTCGGCCCATTGATCATAGCCCGCGCAGCCTGCAAGAATTGAGAAAGTCGTTGCTGTCGCCAAGACCTTCCACATTTTATTTTTCATTGAGGCTTTTTCCTTTTACTTGATAAAACGCAGACAAATCGGGTAGCGGTAATACTTGCCCTTATTGGCCTCGACGCCAGCAATGATGAACAAGACCAACGCGCCTATTCCGAGCACGGGATAAAAAAGCATACCAATGATGGAAGTTATGATCCCCAAAAATGGAATGAACGCCAGCACGGTCACAATCAGGAGCAAAGCAATTCCTGTGAGGGAGAGCGTAATCGAGAAATTGATGGCTTCCTTGCCTTGATCGTTCACGAAGGGCATTTCTTCCTTCTTGATCAACCAGAGAATCAACGGGCCGATGAACCAGGTAAAAATGCCAAGCAAATGGACCAGCATCCCGAATGTGCGTTCACTTTCGCCGAGTGTGACATTGGTGTTTTGCGTATTGGCGCTCATGCGGCTTCCTTTCTGGATAAACAGATCAGCGCGGGCAGCCTACGCTTGATAGCAGTCAGCCCCTGATGCCCATCATCAATAACGTTATTTGATCCCAAAGGGTGACTTCTCAGTTTTACCAATCTTGATGGCCTCCTTGACGGTCGTTTTGTAGTCGAGATCGCCCTTCATTGTGTGGTTCAGTACGTAGGTATTCAGGGCGTTGCGATCCTCCGGCGACAGGACTTCGAGCAGCTTTTTCTGGTTCTCGGGCTGTTGCACCTCCGAGAGCTTGATGTCGGTCGGGCCGTTGCAAGCGGCCAACACGGTGGCGAGGACGACGGGTATCAGTTTTTTCATAGCGAGTTTCCCTGTTGTTGTGACCGCTTCAAGAACGCATTCACCGCTGGCGGGCGCTTAAGCAACGGTGGAGCACAGCCAGCGTTCCCTCCCAAGAACGACGGCAGCATACGGAGGCAACAGCTTGTAACGTGTAATTACCTCTCAAAAAGTTTTCTATTTTTTGTAGAAATCAAGCGCCGGCCCTCCGCTACCATCGTCCGCATGTCAAGCGATTCCGCGCTTTCATCCTCCGAAGCACAAGCCTTCGCGCAGCGCTTGCGGCGAGCGCTGGAAGAGGCAGGCTGGCCGGCCTCGCCCACGGTGATGGCGCATGAATTCAATTTGCGCTACTGGGGGCGCAGCATCTCGGTGCATGCGGCGCGCAACTGGCTGCTGGGCGTATCCCTGCCGCGTCAGGACAAGCTGCGCGTGCTGGCCGAGTGGTTGCGCGTATCGCCCGAGGCGCTGTTGCTGGGCGCGGAGCCGGCTTTGCCTACCGCACAACCGGAGGCGTGGCGGGCAAGCGCGCTTGGACTGGCCGATCAGCGCATGTTGCAGACTTATCTGCGTCTGTCGCGCGAGAGCCAGCACACGGTGCAAGCCGTGGTCGCCGCCTGCGAGGCGCTGGATGCAAGCCGCAGCGCCGCGGCAAGACATGCCATACAAACAGGGGCGTCCGCACCGCACCCGCACATGGAGTCCGCCGACGCTCGGGCAAGGCATACCCCGCAGGCCGGAGCATCCGCCCCGGAGGGGTAATTCCATTTCTCTATCAATCGATTACTTTGTCGGCTTCGCTTGCCGTGCTACAGCACTGTCCGCGCTTCGCCTTCGCGTACTCGATTGATATAGAAACGGAATAAGTTTGATAACGGCGTGCAATTGAAAAAGCCTGCTGAAACTTCGCAGGCTTTTTCTTTGTTCCGCAGCGCTTGGCCGAAGCTATTCTCAATGCGCTCCCGCCGCCGAATCCCCCGCGCCCTTGCCCATGAACGGCGGCTTGGCGAGGTAGACGACGACGATCAGGCTCAGGAACATCCAGCCTAGTCCGTGAAAGATTTCGTTGAACGAGATCTGGTACGCCTGCTGGGTAATCATCTGATCGAGCATCGCGGCGGCGGCTTCTATTTTGCCGTGTCCGAGCGATTGGATCGCTTCCTGTGTGACCGGATCGAACGGCGTGAAACGTTCGGTCAGCTGCGCATGGTGCTGAACCGCGCGAACGTTCCAAAGGTAGGTCGTGATCGAAGCGGAAAAACTGCCCGCCAGCGTGCGCAGGAAAGTCGCGAGCCCCGAACCGCCCGGAATCTCATCCTGGCGCAAGTCGGAAAGCAGAATCGTGAGCACCGGCATGAAGAAGAACGCGACACCCAAGCCCTGGATCAGCTGCACATAAGCCACGCTCCTGAAATCCACCTGGGTCGTGAACCCGCTGCGCATGAAACTCGTAAACGCCAGCACGGCGAATGCAACGCTCGCGAGCAAGCGCAAGTCGAAACGATTGGCATATTTGCCGACGATCGGCGTAAGCAGAACGGGCAGCACGCCGATCGGCGCGGCCGCGAGGCCGGACCACACCGCCGTGTAGTGCAATTGGATCTGCAACCATTGCGGCACGATCAGGGCCGCGCTAAAGAAAGAGCCATAAGCGAGCATGAGCGCAAGCGTGCCGGCTGAGAAATTGCGGTGCCGAAACAGTCGCAGGTTCACAATCGGATCTTTGTCGGTCCATTCCCAGATCAGGAAGACCGCGAGCGCGATAGCCGAGATGATCGACATCCAAACGATGAAATCGGAGGAAAACCAATCTTCCTCATTGCCCTTGTCGAGCACGATCTGCAAGGCGCCGACACCGATCACCAAGGTGATGAGGCCAACATAGTCCATCTTCGGCCGTTCGATACGCGCCGGTTTGTGGTGCATCTGCCCCCAGACGACAGCCGCGGCGAAGATGCCAATCGGGACATTGATGAAGAAAATCCACGGCCAACTGTAGTTGTCGGTGATCCAGCCGCCCAGGATCGGCCCAGCGATCGGCGCGACGACGGTGACGGTGCCGAGCAGCGCGAGCGCCTGCGTGCGCCGGTTCGCGGGGAAGATCGAGAGCAGCAGCGCCTGCGTGATCGGATACATCGGACCCGCAACGAAGCCCTGTAGCGCGCGGAAACTTACGAGCATGCCCATGCTTTGCGCCACGCCGCAGAGAAAAGACGCGAGCGTGAACAGCAGCGTTGCGCTGACGAACAGCTTCACATCGCCAACCCGGCGCGCGAGCCAGCCTGTCAGCGGCAACGCGATCGCGTTGCTGACGGCGAACGCCGTGATCACCCACGTGCTTTGCGTCGTGCTCACGCCAAGGTTGCCGGCAATCGTCGGCAGCGACACATTCGCGATCGTCGTGTCGAGCACCTGCATGAAGGTCGCCAGCGCAAGCCCTATGGTGCACAGCATCGAGTTGGCGGGGCGGAAAGTCGGGCTCACTGGCCCGCTCCTGCGCGCGGGTTTTCAGGAGACATCATGCGCGTGCCGTTCATTCGCTTTTTGTACCTTGCTCTTTGCCACTCAGCTTGGCCGCCCCGCCGCCGATATTGGCGCGGATGATCTCGGCGATGCGGTGGTCGGCATCGGCCAACTGATTGTCGTAGACATCGGTCGCGAAGACCGGCTTATCGTTTGGAACCTGGGCCAGCATCGGGCCGGAACGGTCGTGCATGCTGACTTCGACGTTCATCGACAAGCCGATGCGCAAAGGATGTTCGGCCAGCTCTTTCGGATCGAGCGTAATCCGCACCGGCACACGCTGCACGATCTTGATCCAGTTGCCAGTCGCGTTCTGCGCCGGTAGCAGGGAGAAAGCGCTGCCGGTGCCGACGCCCAGGCCGGCAACCCGGCCGTGGAAGACAACGCCGCTGCCGTACACGTCGGAATACAGTTCGACCGGCTGGCCGATGCGCATATGCGTAAGCTGGGTTTCCTTGAAGTTCGCATCGACCCAGACCTGATCGAGCGGCACCACCGCCAGCAAGGGTAAGCCCGGCTGCGCGCGCTGGCCGACCTGGGCATTGCGCTGGGCGACATAACCCGTGACCGGCGCAACCAGCGAAGTGCGCACGAAGTCGAGATAGGCTTTGCGCAACAGTGCCGAGGCGGCTTTCACTTCGGGATGCGAGGCTACGCCGGTGTCGTCGACGAGCGCACGATTGGTCGCCAGCATTTGCTCCGCGGCAGCCAGAGCCTGCTCCGCGGCGGCCAGGGTATCGCGCGCATGCGCCAGTTCTTCCTGTGGGATCGCGCCGCTGCCGGCGAGCGCCTGGCGCCGTTCGAAGTCGGCGCGCGCGCGGTCGCGCGCCACTTTCTTGGCGGTCATATCAGAAGTTAAACCGCTCACGTTGGTGTACAGACCGCGGACTTGGCGCACCGTGCGTGCAAGCGTCGCCTCGGCCTGTTCCAACGCCACCTGCGTATCGGCTTGATCGAGCTTCACCAGGACTTGCCCGGCTTTGACGAATGCGTTGTCGTCGGCGCCGATCGAAACGATCGTTCCCGTGGTTTGCGAGGTCAGTTGCACAACGTTGCCGTTGACATAAGCATCGTCGGTGCTTTCGAACCAACGGCCGTAAAAATAGTGGTAGGTGGCAAAAGCAATGCCGAGTACCACGATCAGGACTGTCAGGCCCAGCAATAATTGACGCCGGCGGGGATTGGACCTCGCGGCGGCCGGCGAGGGAGTACCCTGCGAAGTATTCTGACTGCTCATAGATCAATCACCTTTTTTATTGCATCGAGGCATGCGTAGCAGGCGCATCGCTTACGCCCGAGTCGTCGTGATAACCGCCGCCGAGCGCGCGGACAAGCAGGATCGAAGCGTCGATCTGTTGGGCATGCAGCGTGACGAGCTGTAAATCGGCCGCCAGCAAAGCTTGTTGCACGGTCAGGACTTCGAGATAGCTGCCAACGCCGTTTTTATAGCGCAGCACCGCCAGATCCCAGGCTTCGCGCTCGGCGGCGAACGCGCGTCGCTGCGCGGCTTCCTGCACCTGGAGCGATTGCAGGGCGCTGAGCTGCTCTTTCACTTCGTTCAGCGCACCAACGAGAATCTTGTTGTACTGCGCGACCGCCAGATCGTATTCGGCATCGCGCCCGGCAAGATTGGCGCGCAGGCGACCACCGTCGAAAATCGGCAAGGAAATCGCCGGGGTCACCATCGCAAAGCGGCTGCCGAGTGCGAGGATATCGCTGGTGCGCCCGGCAAGCGTTCCGGCCAGGACGCTCAAATTAACGTTCGGATAGAACTGCGCCTTGGCCGCATCGATGCCGTGCCGCATGCTTTCCACGCGCCAGCGGGCGGCGACCAAATCGGGGCGGCGGCCAACCAGATTCGCCGGCAGGGCTTCGGGCAAGGCCAGCGCCATGGGTTTGAGCGGGACCGGGCGCGCGATTTCCAGACCGCGGTCCGGCCCTTTGCCGAGCAACATTGCAAGCGTGGTGCGCCCGCTGTCGACGAGTTGTTCCGACTGCGCCAGACGCTGTTCGGCCGAAGCCAGCGCCGCCTCGGCCTGTTTAAGCTGCGCCTGGCTATCGAGCCCCGCCTGAAGGCGCTGCTGTGTCAGATCGAGCGACTGTTTGGCGCGCGCCGCATCGCTGCGCGCCACCTCGTTGGCCGCAAAAGCATACGCAAGCTGCGCATAAGCACGCGCCACATCGGCCGAAAGATTGAGCCGCGCCGCGCGCGCATCGACTTCGGCCGCGCGCTGCTGCCCCAGCGCCGCTTCCCAGGCAGCCCGCTGGCCACCCCACAGATCGAAGGTGTAGTTGAAGCTGAAAGTCAGTTGCTTGAAAGTCTGATACTCACCGCCATACGGCGGCGGCAGCGCCGTGGTGGGAATCTGCGCCCCCGGCGCGGAGGCTTTGAAGCCGACTTCCGGCATGCGCGCCGCATCGGCGCCCAAAACCTGCGCCATGGTTTGACGCAGGCGCGCATCGACCAAGGCAAGGTCGGGGTTGCCCTGCAAGGCTTCATCGATCATCGCGTTGAGTTGAGTGTCGTCGAGCGCGCGCCACCAGTCCGCGGCCGGCCAAGCCGCCGCGGACAGCTTGACGCCGGAAAGGCTTTTGCCGCTCGCCAGGGCATCCGGCTCCAATAGCCGGGCTTCCGGGTCGAGTCCGCGCATGTTGGCGCAGCCTGCCAAGACGAAAGCAAGCACAAGCGGTGCGTGGAAAAACTTGAAATATTTCATGGTTTGCTCAGGCAAGCCTTTCTGGCGATCCGTGCTCAAGCGTGGCACGCACACGTTTGAGCACGGCAACAAGCTGCTGCCGCTCAGCGGATTCCAAAGCGCTCAGCGCGAATTCATTGACGCGATCTGCACTCTTGCGGATTTCGCCCCACAACGCCCGGCCCGCTTCCGTCAGACAAATATCGACGACACGGCGATCCTCATCACGCGGCTTACGCTTGACATAGCCTTTGTCCTGAAGACGATCGAGCATGCGCGTGAGTGCGCCGGCATCATGGTCGATCGAGCGCGCAAGCTCCGAAAGCGTCATTTTGGAACAGCGACTCAGCGCCTTGAGGACGCGATACTGGCTGAAATTCAGCTCGAATCCATCCGCAATCAGGGTCTGTTCAAGATGGCGGATCAAACCGAGCCGCACATAGTGAATCAAAACGCCGAAGCTGGAATCCTCCGCAAGATTTGGAGAGGTCATGACATTGACTTTGTTGAAAGTCTGGCGAAGTTATTTGCCGGAGCAAATATTGTCAAGGCAAAACAAGAAGTGAAACAAAACTCTTACGTTGGAGTCGCTAACAAAACCCAGCGCAGCGGTGCAGGCAAGGCGCGCGAAACGCAGACAGTGCAAATAAGTACGGTAAGTGAGCGCAACGCAGCATGCAGGGTTTTGTTAGTGACTCTTATTTGCCCTGCAACAACAGGCGCAAATCCTCCGCGATCGACTCCGGTTTTTCGTTCATGTGGAAATACAGCCGCAAGCGGCCTTGCGGATCATAGGCATACATGCCGGCGGAATGATCGATCGTGTAGCGACCGCTGGCGACATCCCCTTGTTTCTGGGCAAAAATGCGGAAGGCCGCGAGCAGCGCCGGCGTTTTCGCCGGATCGGCGCGCAAGCCGATGAAATCCGGGCTGAACGCCGGCACGTATTCGGCAAGCAAGGCTTGGGTATCGCGCTCGGGGTCGACTGTAATGAAGAGAACCTGCAATTTGTCCGCATCCGGCCCCAACAGCTTTTTCACCTGAACCAAAGTCGTCAGCGCGGTCGGGCACACATCGGGGCATTGCGTATAGCCAAAGAACAGGACAATGGCTTTGCCCTTGAAATCCGCAAGACTCCTCGCCCGCCCCGTGTGGTCGGTCAAACTGAAATCCTTGCCGTAATCCACGCCCGTAATATCGGTCGCATGAAACTGCGGCGCATTCGGAACGCTGCAACCGCCCAGCACAGCGGCGACAAGTAAAACACTCAGGAATATTTTGCGCATCAGAGATAGTGATCGATCAGCAGAACGGTGAATAAGGCCGCAAGATACACGATCGAATAGCGGAAAGTTTTACGCGCCAGCGCGTCGGAATACGCGCGCCAAAGTTTCCAGGCATAACGCATGAATCCACCGCCAAGCAGTACCGCCGCCACGAGGTAGAACGGCCCGCACATGCGTGTGGCATAAAGCAGCAGCGTAACGGCGAACAAAATCAGCGTATACAGCAGGATTTGCAGGCGGGTGTATTCGGCGCCATGCGTCACCGGCAGCATCGGCAAACCGGCGCGCGCATAATCCTGCGCGCGGTAAAGGGCAAGCGACCAGAAGTGCGGCGGCGTCCAGGCGAAAATGATGAGAAACAACAGACACGCATCGGACGAGATTTCCCCCCTCACCGCGGCCCAGCCGAGCAGCGGCGGCATCGCGCCCGCGGCGCCGCCAATGACGATGTTCTGTGGCGTATACGGTTTGAGCAGCACGGTGTAAACCACCGCATAGCCGACAAAGGTCGCCAGCGTCAGCCACATCGTCAGCGGATTCACTGCGCGCCACAGTAGAACCAGCCCCAAACCTCCGAGCACGCCGGCAAAAGCCAGGGTTTCGCCCGAGCCCAAGACCCCGCGCGGCAGGGGACGCATGCACGTGCGCGCCATGCGTGCGTCGATCTTCTGCTCGATCAAACAATTGATCGCCGCCGCCGCGCCCGCAACACAGGCAATCCCAAGCGTTGCGGCCAAAACCACGGACGCTCGCGGCAAACCTTGCGGAACGGCAAGAAACATCCCGATGACCGCGCAAAACACAACCAGCGCATTGACGCGCGGCTTCGTCAAAGCCCAGAAAGCGTGCAAGCGCCGCGTGCTTGGCCGGACCAGTTCAAGCGACTGCGCCCGCATGACCTCTCCTTGTGGCGGGCAAAGATACTTGCACACCGCGCAGCGCATAGTTGATCCACACCATCACAAGCAACAGCAGCAGCGCGCCAGCGTTATGCGCGACCGCAAGCGGCAAAGGCAAAGCGAAATACACATTCGCCAGACCTAGCGACACTTGCAGAATTAACGCCCCCGCGAGCCAAACTCCCAAGCCGCGCGCCTCGCGCCACGCCGACAAAACGAGCGCCAACGTACCCAGCACGCTCACAGCGAGCACTGCGCCAAGCCGATGCGACCAGTGGATCGCAGTCAGCGCGGCAGGCGAAAGCAGGCTGTCATCGGCTGTCATGTCTAGTGCACGGAACACATGAAACGCAGCGCGGAAATCCATACTCGGCAGCCAACTGCCCTGACAACGCGGTAAATCGCCGCATGCCAAAGCGGCGTAGTTCGTGCTCGTCCAGCCGCCAAGCGCGATCTGTAGCGCGAGCACACCAAGGCCGATGCGCGCGAAGCGCACCAGGAACGGCGGCACCTCGATCAAATGCGCATCGGATTCGCGCAACACCAGCCACGCCAAGAGCGCAACCGTCGTCAGTCCGCCAAGTAGATGCCCAGTCACGATCGCGGGTTCGAGCAGCAAGCTCACGGTCCATTTGCCGAGCAGACCCTGCAAGACAACGGCACCGATCAGAGCCAAAGCCAAGCCTCGCGATGCACTGCGCCGCCACCAGACAAGCCACGCAAGGACGAGAATCAAAAACCCAAGCGCCGCGGCGAGATAACGATGCACCATCTCCTTCCAGGCTTTGGGCATTGTCACTGACCCAGCGGGATTCGCTTGCGCCGCCGCGGAAATTTGTGCGAACGCATGCAGTGGACTCAGTTGGCCATAGCAACCGGGCCAGTCCGGGCATCCGAGCCCGGCATCGGAAAGCCGCACATAGGCACCGAACACCGCCACGCAACACGCGAGACAGAATGCGAGCAGCGCAATCTTTCTCAAAGGCATTTCAGGCACTCCGCCAGACGTGACGGCGCGGAAACGTAGTGCCCATCTGCACCCTGTCGGTGTGCTCGCAAGCCTGCGGCGATTGGCAGCCAGCAGGCTTGGCGGCGTCTTGCATCGCAACGATCGCGCGTGCGGCGGGCCAAGCCATGCCAATCAGGATCAGGATAGGGATGAGCGTCCAGACGATTTCAACCGTCACGCTCCGATGAAAATGCGCTACCAGCGTGCCTTGCGCTTTGCGATGTTTGAACAGCGCCCAGAACATCAGGCCGCACGCGCTGAGGAAAACAAACAAGCAGATCACCGCGATCAGCATATGCATGCCATCGATGCCGGCAATGGATACGCGCAGATCGAAGCGCGTTGCGCTCGCCGATGCAGCGGAAGCGGCGCACAACGCGGCGGGCAACGCACATGCGCGAGTAGTCGTTCTCATGTCTCTGACACCTCTTATGGAGGCTTCGGACGACACGCGCCGCAGGGCGTGGAATGCAAAAATCAGCCGCGAATACGCATGCCGCTACTCAATTCCTGCGCGGAAAAACAGTTCCGTTGTTGCAATAAATGTTGGCACAGAACCCACGTAACAACCAATCAAATTTGATTCAAATCAATACGCGAATTTTGTTTTATTGATTTTTCGTTTTCAGGGCACGTCAAGCGCATCAAGCAATTTCTGATGCACATCGCCCAGAACGCTCTCATCCGGCCATGAATGCGCACAAGCGCTCCAGCGCATCCCGCGCTCCCGGTCCCAAGCCCTTGCGCGCTGCTTTCAACACGGTCGAGCAGCCTGGAACAGGCGGCAATCCGCTGGCATCATCAAGCACCTGCAAACCATGCGCTTCTTGCAGCATGCGCTCTGACAACAAGGAAACGCCCATGCCCGCCTGCACCGCAGCTAGTACGCCGGTGATGTTCGGGCTGGTGTAGGCGATGCGGTAGGGCCGGCGCATGGCGTGATTGGCGCAATTAGGAGGCAATTTCGTGAAAATTGTGCTGGCCCCGGATTCATTCAAGGGATCGCTGAGTTCCGTTGAGGTAATCGAGCTGATTGCCGCGTCGATCGAGCGCAACTGGGGGGCCTGCGACATCGTCAAGCTTCCCATTGCCGATGGCGGGGAAGGCACGATGGAGGCGCTGGTCAGCGCCACCGCTGGCCGATACGCGTCGGCAACGGCGATGAATGCCAGCGGAGAAACCGTCGATGCCTGCTACGGCGTCATCAACGGTGATACGGCGGTGGTTGAATTCGCAAGCATTGCCGGCTTGGCGAACACGCCCAGAGAATTTCAGAACCCGCTGAAAACCTCGTCGCGTGGGGTTGGGGAATTGATCAAAAAAGCGCTGGCGGATGGCTATACGAAGCTGCTCATCGGCATCGGCGGCAGCGCAACGAACGACGGCGGCATGGGGCTGTTATCCGCTCTCGGCGCGCATTTTTTCGCTGGCGATGAGTTGCTTTTCGGGCGCGGCGAGGATCTTGGGCGTGTCACACGCATCGAGCTTTCTTCCCTTTTGCCCGAATTGAAAACTGCCGAGATTCGCGTCATCTGCGACGTGACCAATCCCCTGCTTGGCGAGGACGGCGCGACCCGCATTTACGGCCCGCAAAAAGGCGCTTCCGCCGAAATGCTGGAGCGGCTCGAAGCGGGCATGGAAAACTATGCCCGCGTCTTTGCCCGGCAACTCGGAATCAACATCGCCACGTTGCCCGGAGCCGGTGCAGCGGGTGGCGCGGGCGCGGCGTTCGGCGGCGTGTTGGGCGCAAGACTCTACCCGGGCATCGATACCGTTCTCGATGCCGTCGGATTTGACGCGCTCATTGCCGACGCCGATCTGGTGGTGACCGGAGAAGGACGGCTCGACGGCCAATCGGTGCGTTTCGGCAAGGGCGTTGCCGGCATTGCCAGACGCTGCAAAGAGCGGAATGTTCCCTTGGCGATTCTCGTCGGCAGCCTTGGCGAAGGCTGGGAGGGTATCCACGATATCGCCGATTGCAGCGTGATGACAGCAGTTAACCGGCCAATGGACATCGAACAGGCAATGAATGAAGCCGAGAGGCTCATTTCTCAGGCCGCCGATCGGATGTTCAGGTTCATGAGGCTGCTGCTGCACCCCATCGACCCTTGATGGTCATGGAGGAATGGCCGAATGTTGAGGAAACGCCATGCTGCGTTTTCAGGCCGCGCCAAGCGCATCGAGCAATTTCTGATGCACACCGCCGAAGCCGCCGTTGCTCATGACAAGAATATGGTCCCCCGCGCGCGCTTCGCTCACGACAGCCGCCACCAAACGCTCGATGTCGTCAAAGGTCTGTGCGCGCCTGCCGAGCGGAGTCAGCGCTTCCGCCGGGTCCCAGCCGAGCTTGTTGGCGTAGCAATAAACGCTGTCGGCCTGCGCCAAACTCGGCGCGAGCCGATCCTTCATCGTGCCGAGCTTCATCGTGTTCGAACGCGGTTCGAGCACGGCGAGAATCCGCCCGCCGGGTTCGCGCCGGCGCAAACCGGCGACGGTGGTTTCAATTGCCGTCGGATGATGCGCGAAATCGTCGTAAACCGTGACGCCGCGCACGCTGCCGCGCACTTCGAGGCGGCGCTTGACGCCCTTGAATCCCGCCAGCGCGGCGACCGAGTCCTGCGGGCGCACGCCGACGTGACGCGCCGCCGCAATCGCGGCCAAGGCGTTCAAACGGTTGTGTTCGCCCGCTATCGGCATCACGGCTTCGCCCAGGCTTTCGCCCGCGAGCGCAAACACGGCGTGCGCGACTGAACTGCCTTCGCTAGCCGCCCAGCCATCCGCACGGCCAAACCATTCCAACTCGCTCCAGCAGCCGCGTTCGATGACGCGCGCAAGACTGGCTTCCGCCCCGTTTGCGATGATTCGTCCGAGGCGCGGAATCGTGCGCACAAGATGATGAAACTGGGTCTCGATCGCGGCAAGATCAGGGAAGATGTCCGCATGATCGTATTCGAGATTGTTCAGGATCGCCGTCTTGGGGCGGTAGTGGATGAACTTCGAACGCTTGTCGCAGAACGCCGTGTCGTACTCATCGGCTTCAATGACGAAGAACGGGGAGTCGGTCAGGCGCGCGGAAACGCCGAAATCCTGCGGCACGCCGCCGATCAGGAAACCGGGGTTCAGCCCCGCCGACTCAAGCAAATAAGCCAGCATCGCCGTCGTTGTCGTTTTCCCGTGCGTGCCCGCAACGGCGAGCACCCATTTGCCGGGGAGAATCTGCTCGGCCAGCCATTGCGGGCCGGAGGTATATGGCAAGTCCCGGTCGAGAATCGCTTCGAGCAGCGGATTGCCACGCGACACGGCGTTGCCGACGATCCACATATCCGCGTTCAAGGCAAGCTGCGCCGGGTCATAGCCTTCGATCAGCTCGATACCCTGCTCTTCGAGCTGCGTGCTCATCGGCGGATAAACGTTCGCATCGCAACCCGTGACGCGATGACCGGCCGCACGCGCCAGCAGCGCAATACCACCCATGAAGGTGCCGCAGATACCGAGGATATGAATGTGCATCGAAATTTAAGCGAGCCTGGAGCGCTTCGCGCGGATGTGTAGAATGAATCGAGATTCTATCCGAGCATCCCCAAGAGTCCGTTCGGAATCCGGTAAAAACCAATACCCGCCATGCCATACCGCGACGCCCCACCGCTACGCAGCACCCTGCGCCGCAATATCGCGGCGCTTGCCGCCCGCCTGATCGCCGAAGAAGGGATTACCGATTTTGGCCTGGCCAAGCGCAAAGCCGCCCGCCAGCTCGGCGTCACCGAAGGCGAGGCGATGCCGAACAAAGCTGAAATCGAAGCCGAACTGCGCAGTTACCAGGCGCTCTACCGCGACGAAGAGGACGACGAACGTCTGGCGGCGATGCGCGAGACCGCATTGGAGATCATGCAGGCATTAGCCGTTTTCCGCCCCGCCTTGACCGGCGCGGTTCTCGAAGGCACGGCAACGGGTTTTTCCGAAGTCGAAATCGACGTATTTGCCGACAGCGCCAAGGATGTCGAGCTGTTTCTGCTCGACCAAGGCATCCAGTATGAACACCGCGATATCCGACGCCCCGGACCGGAAGCGCCCGAAGCGATCCTGATTTTCGAATGGGACGAAGTGCCGGTAAAGCTTTGCGTTTTCGACCTCATCGCCGAACGCACTCCGCGCCGCAATGGCGCCGAACGCGCGCGATTCGCCGCCGTTGAGGCGCTGTGCAACGCACCACCGGCAGAGGAAGGAGCCTCCGACGCATGAACCGGAAACTGGTGGGTCTGCTCATTGTCGTCGTTGCCCTGGGCGCCGGGTTCGCCGGCTGGCTGGCGCACGAGCGCGCCGACACGCAGGCGCTCGTTCCCTCAAACGCATCTGCGCAAGCCGTGGCGAAACTATGGGCGCTACAACTGCCGGACGCCGAGGGCAAACCCCAGGCGCTCGCGCAGTGGCAAGGCAAAACGCTCGTGCTCAATTTCTGGGCATCCTGGTGCCCGCCGTGCCGCGAAGAAATGCCCCTGCTTAGCCAAACCCAAACGAAATGGCAGGCGCAAGGCGTGCAGATCGTGGGCGTCGGCATCGACGAAGCCAGTTCGATCCGCAAGTTCAGCGACGCGCATAAACTTCCCTTCCCGCTGCTTGTCGCGGGGCTGGAGCAGGTCAGCTTGACCGAACAGCTTGGAAATAGCGTGCAAGGCTTGCCTTTCACTGTCATCATCGACCCCGAAGGCAAACTGCGCCATGTCAAATTGGGGCCATTTCGCGGCGATCAGCTCGATCGCTTGCTGGAAAGCCTAACCCGCCGCTAGCCTTTTTCACGCCTTGCTTTGACGCGAATTTCCATGCATTTCGCATAGACGTTAGAGCATAAAATTCGGGTTGCCTGTGGTCAATTTCATCGATTTACGGCAAAATCGCCGCCATGGTGACCGCAAAACGCAGTAAATCCCGAAAAGCAGGCTCCGCGGAAGCGTCCCCTGCGCAGCCCAAAATCCTGGTTCTACATGGGCCAAACCTGAACCTCCTTGGCGGCCGAGAGCCGGAAATCTACGGCCAGACAACCTTGGCCGACATCCATGCCGCCCTGGAAGCCAGAGCACGCGCTGCGGGTGTGATGCTGGAATCGTTCCAGAGCAATCACGAAGGCCAATTAATCGACCGCGTTCAGGCGGCGGTCAGCGAAGGTGTCGATTTCATCCTGATCAATCCGGGCGGCTATACCCATACCAGCGTCGCGCTGCGCGACGCTTTTGCCGCGGTCCGCATTCCGTTCATTGAAGTCCACCTCTCGAACATTCATGCGCGGGAAACATTCCGCCACCATTCTTATTTCTCCGACATCGCGGTCGGAGTGATCTGCGGTCTGGGTGCCGACGGTTATCGTCTGGCACTCGAATACGCCCTCAACAAGATCCGTCTGAATTAAAAATCCCCGCGACTGCCACCCAGAACAAAACCAAGGCGGTTCGGCACACGTGAAGGAAGTCATTACATGGATTTGCGCAAGCTGAAGAAGCTGATCGACCTCGTACAGGAGTCCGGCATTTCGGAACTTGAGGTCACGGAAGGCGAAGAGAAGGTTCGTATCGCCAAACACCTTCCCGCCGCATCTATCGCTCCGGCAACCTATATCGCCAGCGCGCCGCCGGCTATGCTGGCCGCTCCTGCCGCCGCAGCCGCCGAACCGAGCGCCCCTGCGCTGCCCGAGGGGCACGTCGTCAAGTCTCCGATGGTCGGCACCTTCTACCGTTCTTCCGCACCGGGCGCCAAGGCGTTCGTCGATGTCGGCGATACCGTCACAAGCGGCGCGACGCTCTGCATCATCGAAGCGATGAAGCTCATGAACGAAATCGAGGCGGATGCCGCGGGCGCGATCAAGGCGATCCTCGTCGAGAATGGCCAGCCGGTCGAATACGGCCAACCGCTATTCGTCATCGGCTAAAAGCGTGAGGCGGAAAGCGATGGACTCTCTTCCCGCCTTCTCTTAAACCTTTACGCTTTTATCCTCATGTTCGAAAAAGTTCTTATCGCAAATCGCGGCGAGATCGCGTTGCGTGTGCTGCGCGCCTGCCGCGAACTCGGCATCAAAACCGTAGCCGTGCATTCCGAGGCCGACATCGAAGCCAAGTACGTCAAGCTTGCCGACGAATCCGTGTGTATCGGCCCGGCCGCATCCGCGCAAAGCTACCTCAATGTACCGGCGATCATCGCCGCCGCGGAAGTGACCGACGCCGAAGCAATCCACCCCGGCTACGGCTTCCTTTCCGAAAACGCGGATTTCGCCGAGCGCATTGAAAATTCCGGCTTTGTGTTCATCGGCCCGCGCGCCGAAACGATCCGCCTGATGGGCGACAAGGTTTCCGCCAAACAGGCCATGATCGCAGCCAACGTGCCTTGCGTGCCGGGCTCCGGCGGCGCATTGCCCGAGGACCCGAAAGAAATCTTCAAGATCGCGCGCAGCATCGGCTTCCCAGTCATCATCAAGGCGTCGGGCGGCGGCGGCGGGCGTGGCATGCGCGTGGTGCACACCGAAGGCGCGCTGCTCCAGGCCGTGAGCATGACGCGGACCGAAGCCCAGGCGGCCTTCGGCAATCCGACGGTGTACATGGAAAAGTACCTCGAAAACCCGCGCCATGTGGAAATTCAAGTGCTGGCCGACGAGCATGGCAACGCCGTCTATCTCGGCGAACGCGATTGTTCGATGCAGCGCCGCCATCAAAAGGTCATCGAAGAGGCGCCCGCGCCGGGCATCGAGCGCAAGCTGATCGAACAGGTCGGCGAGCGCTGCGTCGAAGCCTGCAAGAAAATCGGCTACCGCGGCGCCGGCACCTTTGAGTTTTTGTACGAAAACGGCGAGTTCTTCTTCATCGAGATGAATACGCGCGTGCAGGTCGAACATCCAGTGACCGAAATGATTACCGGCATCGACATCGTGCAGGAGCAGATCCGCGTCGCGTGCGGCGAAAAACTGCGCCTGCGCCAGAAGGACGTCGTGCTGCGCGGCCATGCGCTCGAATGCCGGATCAACGCCGAGGACCCGTTCAAGTTCACGCCCTCGCCGGGCCGGATCACGAACTGGCACACGCCCGGCGGCCCCGGCATCCGCGTCGATTCGCATGTCTACAACGGCTACCTCGTGCCGCCGCACTACGATTCGATGGTCGGCAAGGTGATCGCGTATGGCGACACGCGCGAACAGGCGATTCGCCGCCTGCGCATCGCGCTGTCCGAAATGGTCGTCGAAGGGATCAAGACCAATATCCCCTTGCACCAGGAACTGCTGTACGACGCCAATTTCATCCGCGGCGGTACGAGCATCCACTACCTTGAGTCCCGCCTGGCCAAAAAGGACTGACCGATGTGGCTTCAAGTCGCTTTGCTCGCGGACGAAGCCCGCGCGGAGCCCTTGTCCGAAGCCTTGATGGACGCAGGCGCCGTCTCGGTTTCGCTTGAGGACGCCGACGCGGGAACACCCGACGAAGAACCCCAGTTCGGCGAACCCGGCCACCCCGCCCAGCCGCTCTGGCGGCACAGCCGGGTGGTCGCATTGTTTAGCGGCGAGATCGAACTCGCGCCCGCGCTTGCCGCGGCCGCCGCGCAAATCGGCCTCGATGCCGTACCGCCATTTACCGTCGAACAAGTCGCCGAACAGGATTGGGTGCGTCTGACGCAAAGCCAGTTCGACCCAATCCGCATCCACGAACGGCTTTGGATCGTGCCTTCCTGGCATACCACGCCCGATCCGGCCGCCATCAACATCGAAATGGACCCGGGCCTGGCCTTCGGCACCGGCTCGCATCCAACCACGCGGCTGTGCCTCGAATGGGTGCTAGCCAATATCGAGCCCGGCCACAGCGTGCTCGATTACGGCTGCGGTTCCGGGATTCTCGCGATCGCGGCGGCCAAGCTCGGCGCCGGGACAGTGCACGCCGTCGACATCGACCTGCGGGCGCTTGAATCCGCACGCGACAACGCCACCCGCAACAACGTGGAAATTAAAGTACAGCACAGCCAGACACCGATTGCCCAGCGTTATGATCGTGTGGTGGCCAATATCCTCACGAATCCACTCTGCGTCCTCGCCCCCGCGATCGCCGCCTGCGTGGCGCCAGGCGGGCGGCTTGCCCTGTCGGGCATCTTGGCCACGCAAGCCGAGCAGGTGATTGCCGCCTATGCGCCTTACATCGCCTTGACGGCGGGCGCCGAACATGAAGGCTGGGTCCGTCTGGAAGGTAGCCTTGCATGCTGAGCACGCGCTGCCCGCATTGCGGTACGGTGTTTCGAGTCACATCGGAACAACTCCGTATGCGCAACGGGCGCGTGCGCTGCGGACGCTGCAAAGCGCCCTTCAACGCGCTCGAAGCGCTGATCAGCGAACCCCAGCCAAGTAGCGAAACAGAAACGGAAACGTCCAGCTCGGCGCAGCAAGCGGACGCCGCCGAGACGCCAGCGCAGACGACGCCGGAGCCGGTATTCAGCGAGTTGGAACCGCCTATCGAGCCCGAACCTCCGGTTGAACCGGAACCGCCCATCGAGCCGGAAACACCCGCGTCCCAAGAAAAACCCGCCGCATTTTCTTTTCCTCCTTTGCACGACAAGGCCGCCGAGGAAAGCTATAGCGTCCCGAGCGACCCTGAGCCGACAGTCATGCTGGAATGGGAAGCGCCGCAGCCCGACATCCCGCCCCCGCCGAAGCGCCCTAAGCTGGGCAAAATAAAAATTGAGGTCGAGGCGATACACCCGACGGAAATGTATTCCGGCAGAGCGCGTAAAAAAACGCGCAAACGGAAACAGAGCGAATCGAAAAGCGCCTCAGATACGCTTGCCAACGAGAAGTCCCATTTTTTCATTCCGGCGCGCGCCAGGAAAACCACCGAAAAAACAGAGATTGCCAAGCGTGGTACCCGCTCAAACGCGCGCGATACGGAACACATCATCCTGCGCGGACTCGAAGATTTCGATGCGCCCGCCAACGCAACCCAGATCAAATCCGTCACGGCCTACACAACGGAGCAAAGATTCGAGCTGGAGCCGGAGCCCGATTTCAGTTGGGAACGCCCGCGCGCCAGAGCCTGGCCGTGGGTGCTCGGCATCTTCGCGTTCGTCCTGATCGGCGTGGCGCAAAGCTTGCTCTGGCTGCGTCACGATATCGCACGCGACTACCCCGAGACCCGCCCTTACTTCGAAGCGCTGTGCGCTCAGTTGGGCTGTTCGATGCCTTGGCCGCAGATCAAAGCGCAAATCAGCATCGAAGCTTCCGACCTGCATCCCCAGGCAGGAAGAGAAGGCAGTTTCGAACTCTCAGGCACCTTGCGCAACCGCGCCGAATTCGCGCAAGCCTACCCATCGCTCGAAATCACGCTGACCGACGTCTACAATCGGGCCCTGATCCGCAAAGTATTCAGCCCGAACGACTGGCTGCCCCAGGCGCTGCACAACAGCCCGGCATTCGCGCCCGGCAGCGATATCACCTTCACCGTCTATTTCGAAGCGCTCGATCAGAGCGCTTCTGGCTATAAGCTCTACGCCTTTTATCCCTGAGCCGCCCGCGAAAACCGCTCGACCAACTGAGTGAGATAGCCCCCCGCCATCCTGGAAAGGCGTGCGCCGAGCAGCAAACCCAAACCCATCGCGCCGACTACGAAACAGGCTTTGGCAAACAGGGCGAGCATCACCACAACCAGCTCGGGTTCCGCGCCAACGCCGATCTTCGACAGTTCCATCGCCTTCGCGATACCTTGATAGATGGAGACGCCCGGCATCATCGGCACCGCGCCGGCGAACGCCACCGCCGCGAACGGCAGGCGCCAGCGCTCGATCGCGATATTACATAAGCCGCCAATCGCGAAACACGCGAACAGGGTCGCGATTTCCTGGCTGGCGCCATGCTCCATGCCGATATAGCGGATTCCGTGGCCGATCATGCCGGTCACGATCGAAATCCAAAGCACGCGCCAGGGCGTATTGTAGAAAGCCCCGAAACCGCACGAGGCAACGCCGGCAAGCAGCACATCGATCCCCAGATTGAACGGCATGACATCGGACGGCACCGCGCTGACAGTCGTCGTCTTCAAGGTCAACCAGCCGCCGACGAAAGTGCCAATCGCGGCCGAAGTCAAAATGCCAACCGCCAGTCCAAGCCGCGCCAGTCCTGTCTGGATGTGGTTTTCGAGGATGTCGTAGAGGCCGTTAATCAGATGCGGTCCAGGCACCAGCATCAAGGCCGGCACCATCAGGCAATAGCCCGGCGTATCCGTCCACCCCATCGTGATCGCAAATCCGCCGAACACGGAGCCGATGAAGGCCGCGCAGAACGGCAGTGCGAACAGCGTCACGTGGCGTTTCGCGAGATCCTGGCGCACCAGTACGCCGACCGCGGAAGAAACGCCGCTGACCGCCATCGCGCCCCAGTCTGCGTGCAATAGCCAGGCCAAAGCCGCGGCCGCCACGCCGAAGATCAGCGCCATCACCCAGCGCGAATGCCCACGCTCGCGTTCAGCCGATCCGAGCAGCTCGGTCGCCTCTTCGAGTGTCAATTTCCCCTCGCAGAACGCATCGACCGTTTGAATCGCGAGCGTGCTAACCGCCACGTTGATTTTCAGCTCATGCACCTGAACGTGCACATGCCAGCCCGCGGCGGTAAACAAAGTCACGCTGCGGTAATTGACGAACACCGCGACATCGAGCCCAAGCCGTTCAGCGGTGCGCGACAAACGGCGGCGCAGCAGCTCGGAACGCATGTTGTAGCGGAGCATGAGACGCGCGGCCATTTCAAGGAAGCGCATCCCCGGCGTATCGGCAAGCGCGGGAATATACGAGGGACGCTCTTGCGCCTCTTGACGATAGAACTTCATAGGAGGGGGGATCTTTATCTTTTCAGGCTGCGTCGATTCTTGGGGCCGCTGACAAAACCCAGCGCAGCGGTGCAGGTAAGCGGCTCTTAGTATAGCTTTCGATTCCGCGCCACAACGCCAAGCCTGCATCGGCTTCAACACCTAAACCACAGCTGGATCAGCCGCAGCGGCAAGCGGGCGAAGCGGAAGCGGCTCGGGAATCCGATAGCCGTAACGCGCAGCCGTGAGGTCGGCGAGAATCGCCACCGCAATTTCGGCGGGCGTGCGGGCACCGTTTTTGATCCCGACCGGGCCATGCAGCCGGTCGAGCACCTCGCGTGATAAATCAAAATGTTCGGCCAGGCGCACGCGCCGCTTCTCCTGATTCTTGTGGGAGCCAATCGCACCGACATAAAAAGCCTCGGATACCAGCGCTTCAAGCAAAGCCATGTCGTCGAGCTTCGGATCGTGCGTGAGCGCGATGATCGCGCTGTGCGCGTCGGGCCGGAATGCGATGACGGCGTCGTCAGGCATTTCGCGCGTGAGCGTCACGCCCGCGATTTCCCAAGTTTCCGCATATTCGCTGCGCGGATCGCACACCGTCACCGCGTAATCGAGCATCCGCGCAAATTCGGCAAGGTACGCCGAAAGCTGCCCCGCGCCGATCAGCAGCAGGCGATAACGCGGGCCGAAGTAGCTCACCAGCCGCTCCGCCGTGCAATGCAAGGCTTCGGCCTCGCTCACCTGCGCGAGCGTCACCGCGCCGTTCGCCAAATCGAGCGTGCGGCGCACCCGGCGCCCGGCGCAAATATGCGCCAGCAAGTCAGCGATCCGCGTATGCGCGGCAACCTGTTCGAGCACGATTTCGAGCGTGCCGCCGCACGGCAAACCAAAACGCGTTGCCTCTTCGGCCGACACGCCATAGCGCACCGTCTGCGGCGCGCTATGCGCACCGAAAAATTCGCCCACGCGCGCAACCAGATCGTCCTCGATGCAGCCGCCCGAAACCGAGCCCGCGATCTGACCGTCATCCCGAATCGCAACCAGTGCGCCGACAGGACGCGGCGCCGAGCCCCAGGTGCGAGCAATCGTCCCGAGCACGACTGCGTGCCCTTCACGCGTCCACTGCTCGACCTTGCTCAAAACCTGGATATCCACGCCGTCCATCTCTCGTCTCCTGAATCGCGCACCGAGCGACGCATAGTCTCAATAGTTGCGCCGACTTGGCAACACGCCCCGCGGCCGAGCCGGATTTTGTTACTGAACTCGGCGCGGCGACAAAACTGCCACAGCAAGTGAACACCCACGAGAACCTTCCGCACGGAACTTCACAAAAGCCTCACGCGCCAAAGCATTCACACAGAGCTTGGGCTTTTCATCAAAGCGACCCAGAGTACAGATACGAGGTCACCGGCCCTTACCCCAACGAGAGGAGATCGGAAAATGACAACAAGCGTACAGCAGATCCTGCAAAACAAAGGCAGCGCAATCCATGCGGTCGCACCCGGCAGTTCGGTGTTTACGGCCTTGGAATTGATGGCCAGGCACGACATCGGCTCGGTGCTCGTGACCGAAGGCGCGCGCCTAATTGGCATCTTTACTGAGCGCGACTATGCGCGAAAAGTCGTGCTGCATGGCCTAAACTCAAAAAACGCCACGGTCGGCGAACTCATGACGCAGAACATTCTGACGGTTTCGCCCTCGCACACGATCGAGGACTGTATGGCGATCATGACGAATAACCGTTTCCGCCATTTGCCCGTGGTCGAAAAAGGCGAAATCGCCGGGATCGTAACGATCGGCGACGTCGTGAAAGCCGTCATCACCGATCAGTCAAACACCATCAACCAACTGCACGGCTATATCGCCGGCGATCTGCAAACCGGCACGCCGCATGGCTTATTGATAAGCTGAGCAGAGCCGCAACGCACACGATCGATACCGCCGCGGGCAAAACGGCTGCGGCGGGAAGAACATTCGCGCCCGGCGTGACGGGCGACAGACGCACAAAAGCATTCCAAACGCTACACTCGCGGCTTATTCCACCGTATTGCATACGAAGGCGCATCAATGAGCTTGCGAGTCCTGACCGGCATCACGACGACCGGCACCCCCCATCTTGGCAATTACGTCGGCGCGATTCGCCCCGCGATTGAAGCGAGCCGCGGCGCCGGTGTCGAAAGCTTCTTCTTTCTGGCCGACTATCACGCCTTGATTAAATGCGACGATCCGGCGCGCATCGAACGCTCGCGCCTGCAAATTGCCGCAACCTGGCTTGCAGCCGGTCTCGACCCCGCGCGCGTCGTCTTCTACCGCCAGAGCGATATTCCCGAAATCACCGAACTGACCTGGCTGCTGACTTGCGTGACGGCGAAAGGTTTGATGAATCGCGCGCATGCCTACAAGGCGTCCGTCGATCTCAACACCGCCGCAGGGGCCGATCCGGACGACGGCGTCACGATGGGCTTATTCTGCTATCCGATTTTGATGGCAGCGGATATTTTGATCTTCAACGCGCACAAGGTGCCGGTTGGACGCGATCAGATTCAGCACCTCGAAATGGCGCGCGACGTGGCGCAGCGCTTCAACCACCTATTCGGCAACGGACGCCAGTTCTTCGTCCTGCCTGAAGCCGCGATCGATGAAGCCGTCGCCATGCTGCCGGGGCTCGACGGGCGCAAGATGTCAAAGAGCTATGACAACACCATTCCGCTTTTCGAAGGCGGAGCCAAAGGCTTGCAGGAAGCGATTGCGCGCATCGTCACCGACTCGCGCCTGCCGGGCGAGCCCAAGGACCCCGACAGCACCAGCCTGACCGCGCTTTTCGACGCCTTCGCCACGCCGGCCGAACGTGAAGCATTCCGCGCCGAGCTGCGCGGCGGCCTTGGCTGGGGCGAAGCGAAGCAGCGCCTGCTCAAACAGATCGAACGCGAAATCGCGCCCTTGCGCGAACGCTATGAAGCGCTGATTGCCGATCCGGCCAAGATTGAGACGATCCTCCAGGAAGGCGCACGCAAAGCGCGTGCACTTGCCACGCCGCTGCTTGCCGAATTGCGCCAGGCGGTCGGCCTGCGCCCGATGCTCGCGCCACCCGTCGCGGCCACACAGGCCAAGGAGAAAAGCGCGGCGCAGCACGCGCTGTTCAAGCAATACCGCGAATCCGACGGGCGCTTTTATTTCAAGCTGACCGATGCGCAGGGGCGCATCCTGCTGCAAAGCACGGGTTTCGAGCAGGGCCGCGAAGCGGGCCAATGGGTCGGCCGGCTCAAGCAGGAGGGGCTGAGCGCCCTGACGGCGGAAGTGCCGGCCAGCCTTGCCGACGGCATAACGCGGGAAGAACTAGCTGCCGCATTGGCTAGTTTCAGCGAAGACTGAATTCCACGCCGCGAACGGCAAACAACAATCATTACGTCATATTCGACCTGCATGTCGAAATCCGGGGAAAAGCATGCGACCGCATTCAATTCAGGGGAAGGTATCGCTTCCAATTCTGCTCGCCATTCTGGCGGTGATTATGGCGGCGGCCGGAGGCGGCTGGTGGTGGCAGCAGCACAAGCGCGATGCGGCCCCTGAAGGCGCGACCGTTTTCGAAGCCGCGGGGGGTCCATTCGCGCTCAGCGGTTGCGATGCGCGCACGAGCGAGGACGCCCCGGCGCTCGCGCTGATCTTTTCCGAGCCGCTGGATCGGAAAACCTCGCTCGACAAGCTGATTACCGTCACCGATCTAGGCCGCATGGACGGCGCGACGGAGCAATCCGAAGAGCGCGGCGCGACGACCAAACCACCGGCCAAGGAAAACCTTCCCGTGAATGGAAAGATCGTCAGCGGCGGCTGGTACATCGGCGATAACCCGCGCGTCGCGCTGTTCGCGGGCGTGCAGCCGCAGCGCAAATATCACATTCAGCTCAGCGCGGAGATTCAATCGCGCGCCGGCGTCAAGCTCGCTGAAGCGGGCGCTTGCGACGTCGCGACGGAAGAAATGCCGCCGTCCTTCTTTTTCGCCAGCAAGGGCACCGTGCTCCCGGCAAAACAGAACGGCGGCCTGCCGGTCGTAACGATCAATGTGCCCGAAGTCGACGTGCAATTCCTGCGCGTCGAACCCGCGCAGTTGCCGCGCTTCATCGAAAAAGTGCTCGGCGTGCGCGCGCCCAAGGCGCAGGAAGCGCAAGACGACGACGCCACCCCGGCGGACACGGAGGAGGAATACGACTACCGCTACGGCTACGATGGCTACTACGGCGAATCAAACAAGAAGCTCAAAGGCCGCGTCTACAACTGGGATCTCGAACGCCTGCGCGAAGTCTCGCAGAGCGTCTACCTCGGCCGCTTCCCGACCGACGACAAGCCCAACCGCCGTCATGTGACCTTCCTGCCGGTTGAAAACATCAAGGAACTCCAGGAGCCGGGCATCTATGTCGCGGTCATGAGCCAACCCGGGCGTTTCCGCGAGGACTATCAAGTCACCTATTTCTATGTCAGCGACATTGGCGTGCACGTGCATCGCTTCGACAAGCAGACCGAGCTGTTCGCAACTTCGCTGACGACGGGCAAGGCGCTCTCGGGCATCGAATTCGAAGTGCTCGACGCGAACGCCAAGAGCCTCGGCAAGACAGCGAGCGATGGTGAAGGACGCGCCTCGCTGCCCAATCTGCCGGAGTCCGCACAGCTTCTTCTGGCGCAGCGCGGCAAGGAAATGTCGGTGCTCGCGCTGCACGAACCAGGGCTGGATCTGTCCGAATTCGATGTCGGCGGTTATTTGCCGCGCGACGCGAAGCTCTTCGTGTATGCGGGACGCGACCTTTACCGACCGGGCGAAAAGTTCGCGGTGTCGATGCTCGCGCGCGACCCGGACGGCCGCATCGCAGCGCCGCTGCCGGTGCAGGCGCGGCTCAAGCGGCCCGACGGCCGCACGGTGCAAACCGAAACCTGGCAGCCGGACAGCAAGATCCCCGGCTATTTCCAACGCACGCTGAGCCTGCCTGCCGACGCGCAAACCGGCCGCTGGACGCTTGAGCTGCGCGCCGACCCCGGCGCGAGAGCGGCGGACAGCGTGTGGACGTTCCAGGTCGAGGAATTCCTGCCCGAGCGCATGAAGCTCGATCTGCGCAACGACCAAGCCTGGCTCGCCGCGGGCGATGCGTTCGCAGTTTCGGTGCAGGGCGATTACCTTTATGGCGCGCCGGCGGCGGGCAACCGGCTGCTCGGCAGCGTCGCCGTCGAGCGCGCGCGCAACCCGCTCGCCAAGCAATGGCCCGGCTTCGTGTTCGGCGATGTCGCCGACGACAAGCTCAAGGCGCATCAGGAAATCGACGAGACAGCGCTCGACGACAAAGGGCAGGCGCAGGTGAATGTACCGATTGCGGTCGACGCCCCGCACTCGCTCGTCAGCGTGCGCGCTTCGTTCAGCCTCCTCGAATCGGGCGGACGCCCGGTCGTGCGCTCGATCGAACGCGTGCTTTGGCCCGCCAAGGCGATGCTCGCCGTACGTCCGGCTTTCGATCGCGACGTGGCGCAGGAAAACTCGCTCGCGCAGTTCGAGCTGATCCGTGTCGATCCGAAAGGCAACTTCGCGCCAAGCAAGGAAGTCAGCATCAAGCTCTTCCGCGAAGACCGCGTTTATTACTGGCGCTTTGACGACCAGAAAGGCTGGCATTCGGGCTACACCGAAACCGAAGAACTCCTCGAATCCGGCAAGCTCGCCCTGGCGCAGCGCAGCCCGCTTTCCCTCGGCGTGAAGTGGGGCACTTACCGGCTTGAGGTCGCCGACCCGGAAACCGGGCAGACGCTGCGCTACCGCTTCTATGCGGGCTGGAACGCGCAGGACGCGGAAGCCATCGGCAACCGGCCCGACCGCGTGCAGATGAAGCTCGAAGGTGTGCCGGCAAAACCCGGCGGCGAGGTGAAACTTACGCTCGTACCGCCGCACGACGGCGAAGCGCTGATTCTCGTCGAAGGCGACCGCGTGCTGTGGAGCAAGCGCATGCCCGTCTCCACCAGCGGCACGACGGTTTCGATCCCGCTCAACGAAAAATGGAACCGCAGCGATCTCTACGTCTCGGCGATCGTGTTTCGCCCCGGCAGCCAGGGCGACCGCGTTACGCCCGCGCGCGCCGTGGGCCTGGCCTACCTGCCGCTGGCGCGCGCGGAGCGCAAGCTGGCCGTGCAGATCAGCGCGCCGGATAAGGTGCTGCCCGAAAAACGCACGATCGTAAAAGTGAAAGCGGAAGGCGCGGCGGGCAAGCTCGCGACCGTCACGCTCTCGGCCGTCGACATCGGCATTCTCAACATCACGCGCTACAAAACGCCCGACGCGTTCGACTTCTTCTTCGGCAAACATCGCTATGCGCCGGAACTGCTCGACCTTTACGGCAAGCTGATCGAGAAGATGGACGGCACGCGCGGCAAGCTCAAGTGGGGCGGCGATGCGGGCATGCGCGATACGCGCTCGATGCCGAAGAAGGTCAAGCTCGTCGATTTGTTCAGCGGCCCGGTCCAGCTCGACGCCAAGGGCGAAGCGCAAATCCCGCTCGACATTCCCGACTTCAACGGCACGCTGCGTCTGATGGCCGTGGCCGCGACGCCGGAACGCTTCGGCAGCGCCGAACGCGAAATGACGGTGGCCGCGCCTATCGTCGCCGAGCTTTCGATGCCGCGCTTCATCGCGCCCGGCGACAGCGCGACGCTGGCGCTCGATGTCACCAATATGAGCGGCGGCGCGCAGGACATTCAGCTCAAGCTCGAAGCCGCCGACCCGGTGAAGATCCGCGATGGCGAACGCAGCCTCTCGCTCAAGGACAAGCAGCGCACAATCCTGCGCTTCCCGGTCGAAGCGACCGACGCTTACGGACTCGGACGCATCCGGCTGCAGCTCAAGGGCAGCGGCGCGAAACCCATATCGATCACGCGCGAAATGGCGCTGCAAGTGCAGCCGCCCGTGCCGGCCGAACGCGAACTGCGGCGCGCGCGCATCGAGCCCAACGGCAGCTTCAAGCTCGACCCGGCGATGCTCGAACGCTTCTTCAAAGCCTCGGCGACGGTGAGCATGACGGTTTCGAACAAGCCGCCCTTGAACGTGAAGAGCCTCGTGCAAGGCTTGCTCGACTATCCCTACGGATGTCTCGAACAAACCACGAGCGCGGCCTATCCGTATGTGTTCATCGACGAAGCCGCGGCCAAGGCTTACGGGCTCAAACCGCGCAGCCGCGAAGAGCGCGCCCAGTTCATCGAAGGCGCGATCGCGCGCATCGCCAGCATGCAGGGCGCGCAAGGGGGCTACACACTGTGGGGCGGCGGCGCGTATGAAGCCTGGCTCACGCCGTATGTCAGCGGCTTCCTCGCCGATGCGCGCGCGGAAGGCTTCAATGTGCCGGATGCGATGATGAAGCGGGCGCAGGACTGGATGCTGCAGCGTCTGCAAAATGCGCCGAACAATTTCCCCTCGATTCCGGCCAGCGTGAAACCCGACGACAAAGGCCACTATCGCCCGCTGGACTACGATTTGCTGCGCAACGGGCATCAGCGTTTCGCCGAGCTGGCGCATATCGCCTACATGCTGGCGCGCGATCAGAAAGCGCCGCTGGCCAGCCTGCGCGTGCTGCACGATCAATTCCGTGATCGCGCGAAGTCGCCGCTGCCTTTGGTGCATCTCGCCGCGGCGCTCGAAATGATGGGCGACAAAGCGCGCGCGAAGGTCGCGCTCGACGATGCGATGAAGCGCCCATACGGCATCGACCCTGGTTATTGGGGCTGGGAATGGCTGGGCGATTACGGCAGCGCGACACGCGACTATGCGCTGGCCTACGCATTGATGATGCGGCACAAGCTACAGCATCCACGGCGCGAAAACATGCTCTTCGATCTGACCGAAAAACTCGGCAACCGCGGCTACGCATCGACCCAGGAACGCCTCGCGCTCTTCCTCGCGGCGCGCGCCGCAGGCGGGGAATCGAACGCGGAGTGGAGCGCGGCGCTGAAGAAAGGCGCAACAAGCGAAACGCTCGCCTCGCGCAGCACCGAGCTGCGCAGCTTCGACGCCGCCGCGCTCGCGCGCGGCCTGGAAATAGAGAACCGCAGCAACGCGCCGCTGTTCCTCGAAATCGAAGCCACCGGCTATCCGGTCAAAGCGCCAGCGCCGAAGACCGACGTCGTGGAACTCACGCGCGACTGGTTCGAGCCCGATGGCAGCCGCTGGAACGGCCGCCCGCTCAAAACGGGCGACATGCTGATCGTGCGCCTCACGGCGGTGCCGAAACGGCCGCTCGACCAGGGTTTGATCGTCGACCATGTGCCGGCTGGGTTCGAGATTGAAAACCTCAACCTCTCGCAAGGCCCGCACGCCGAAGAATTCACGATCGGCAATGTCAACGTCGCGCAGGCGATGCAGGACCCGCGCATCCGCCATCGCGAATTCCGCGACGATCGTTTCGTCGTCGCCGCCGAGCTGAAGTCCCCAATGACGGTGTTCTACATGCTGCGCGCCGTCACGCCGGGCCGCTATGTCGTACCGGCGCCCTTCGCCGAGGACATGTACCGGCCCGAACTGCGCGGCATCGGCGTGCAGCCGCAGCCAGTAACGGTCGTCGATCCGCGTGCGCCTGCCGCCGCGCCGGCAGCGCCGGCTTCAGCGCCTGCGGAAGTGGCGGTTTCCGCGCTGAATTAAAGCGTAGCAGCGGAGGCGCAAGTGAAGCTGAAACTGCCCAAGCTGCCCGCCCGCATCGCGGACTGGTGGCGCGGGCGCTGGCGTAAAGCGGGACTGATCGGCTTTGTGGCGCTGGCAAGCCTGTTGGCGCTCGACCGCATCTTCCCCGTGCCATTGCCGCCGCGCGAAGCCGGCCTGATCGTCGTCGCGCGTGACGGCTCGCCCCTGCGTTCCTGGCCGAGCGTGGATGGCGTCTGGCGTTATCCGATCACGCCGGAGCAAGTCTCGCCGCACTATCTCGAAGCCGTGCTCAACTACGAGGACCGATGGTTTTACTGGCATCCCGGCGTCAATCCGCTCGCGCTCGCGCGCGCGGCCTGGCAATGGGTGCGTCATGGCCGCATCGTCTCCGGCGGTTCAACGCTGACGATGCAAGTCGCGCGCATGCTCGAACCGCCGCCGCGCACGCTGCGCGGCAAGTTGCGCCAGATCCTGCGCGCCCTGCAGCTTGAATTGCACTGCTCGAAGCGCGAAATCCTCACGCTCTATCTAAACCAAGCGCCAATGGGCGGCATCGTCGAAGGCGTCGAAATGGCGAGCCGCGCTTATCTCGGCAAGCCTTCGCGTTATCTGAGCCAGGCCGAAGCCGCCTTGCTCGCGGCCTTGCCGCAATCGCCTTCGCGCTTGCGCCCCGACCGCGCGCCCGAACGCGCGCAACAGGCGCGCGACAAAGTGCTGGCCCGCATGGCCGCCTTCGGAGTGTGGTCGGCGAGCGAAATCGCGGATGCAAAGATGGAACGCGTCGGCGCACAAGCGTTGCGCGGCCATTGGCTCGCGCCGCTCGCGGCCGAGCGCTTGCATCAGGAGGCGCAACGGGCGGCGCGGCCGTCACACGGATTGAACTCACAACTCGAAGTGCTGCAATCGACGCTCGATGTCGAAGTACAGAGCACGCTCGAGCGCATGCTGATCGACCGGATCGATCAACTGCCGCCGCGGGTTTCGATCGCGGCCATCGTGATGGAGAGCGAAAGCCTCGAAATCCGCGGCTATGCGGGCTCGGCGGATTTTTCAGACAAGCGCCGTTTTTCGCATGTCGACATGGTGCGCGGCGTGCGCTCTCCGGGCTCGACGCTGAAACCCTTCCTCTACGCCCTGGCTTTGGATGAGGGCCTGATCCACTCCGAAAGCCTGCTCAGCGATGCGCCGCAATCCTTCGCGGGCTACGAGCCAGGTAATTTCCAGGCCGCATTCTCGGGGCCGGTCAGCGCGGCCGAGGCGCTGCAGCGCTCGCTCAATGTGCCCGCGGTCGATCTGCTCGACCGCCTTGGCCCGGCACGCTTTAGCGCCCGCCTGCGCGCGGGCGGCTTGAGACTACGCATGGCCCCGGGCGCGACACCCAATCTCTCGCTGATTCTGGGCGGCGCGGGCACCACGCTGGAAGAGCTTGTCGGCGCTTATCGCGCACTCGCCGCGGGCGGCATGGCGGGCCTACCACGCTTAAGCCCCTCCGCGCCGCGCATCGAGAACCGCCTGATGAGCGAAGGCGCGGCTTTCATCGTGCGCGACATTCTCGAAGGCGGCGGACACCCGGACCGGCCCTTCCTCGAAGCCGATCACCGCATCGCCTGGAAAACCGGCACCAGCTTCGGCTTTCGCGACGCCTGGGCCGTCGGCGTCACCAATCGCTACACCATCGGCATCTGGGTCGGCCGGCCCGACGGCACGCCGAATCCCGGTTTCTTCGGCGCCAATATCGCGGCGCCCTTGCTCAAGGATATCGCCGCGGCCCTGCCTGCGGGCGACGATGTTCTCACGCGCCGGACACCCGCTTCGGTCACGCCGGTCAGCATCTGCTGGCCGCTTGGAGTGGCCGCGGAAGCCGCGCCGCCCGAGATGTGTCATGAAAAGCGCAGCGCCTGGTCGCTCAATGGCGCCGTGCCGCCGACTTTGCCGGATCGCATCAGGCTAGGCTCCTTGCGCGAAACGATCTGGATCGATCCACAAAACGGCGAGCGCACAACCTTGGATTGCAATCCCATGGCACAGGCGCGTGAAATAGCCCGTTGGCCCACAGTACTCGAACCTTGGCTGGGAACGGCCGAAAACCACAAGCAAGATCTACCGCCTTGGTCACCGCACTGTAGCCGTCCATTTGAGTCAGCCGGAACGCTGAAGATTGACGGCATTGCCGATGGCAGCGTATTGCGCCCGGCCCCGGGACAAACCCAGGCCGTGCTCAGCGTGCACGCCATAGGCAGCCGCGAGACGCTTTATTGGCTGGTCGACGGCCGCTTCCTGCGCGCGGGGTCAGGTTCCGCCACACAACGCATCACCCTTTTCGAAGACGGTGTACATACACTGACGGTAATGGACGGACAGGGGCGTTTTGTGCGCGTTGCTTTCACACTAAAAGGATTTATCCAGCCTCAACCGCATCGGCCGCCAGCCTTTCCTTACGCGAAGAAGGACGCCTGACCAAAACATACAGCGCGAATAAAAACGCACAAAACAAGTTAGCGACAAACCAGAACAGAATTGCGTAGCCAATTCCGATACTCTGGTCGGAGAAACTCCAGAAGAGCCAGCCAACGAATACCGAGCCCAATGTTCCGTTGGCGATAAAAACCAGAATCTCGGTCCATTTATTTCCATGTCTGGTGGCATGGAAATACCATCGGATCAAAGCGTTAATGAAAAGAGCCGGCAGGAGTGCCGCCGCGAAAACAATAAACAGCACCATAACTAATCCAAACTTTCCCGCAAGTGAAAGTTTGCGGAAATTCAAGCGAGGCTTCGATACATTGCAAGGCTGGGCCGAATTGATACGTCATAAACAAAAAGCCGGGGCAAACCCGGCTTTTTGTTACTACTTCCAGCACGAAGAAAACTTAGCGAACTTACGCTGCCTTCTCTTCCGTCGCGGGAGCCTCGGCTGAATCCGGGCGGTCAACCAGTTCGACCAATGCGAGCGGTGCATTGTCGCCGACACGGAAACCGCACTTCAGGATACGCAGGTAGCCACCGTTACGGTTGGCAAAACGCGGACCCAGGACATCAAACAGTTTGACGACGATTTCACGATCACGCAGACGATCAAACGCCAAGCGACGATTGGCCAAGCTAGGCTTCTTGCCAAGCGTAATCATCGGCTCAACAACCCGACGCAGTTCCTTTGCCTTCGGCAAAGTGGTCTGGATCACTTCATAGCGCAGCAGCGCATTCGATAAATTGCGCAACAAGGCCTGACGATGGGCGCTAGTGCGATTCAATTTGCGAAGACCGTTACGGTGACGCATTTTTATCTTCCTTCTCGAGGCTGGCTATCGCGGATCAACCGAGCTTTTCAAGCCCGGCCGGCGGCCAGTTTTCTAACTTCATACCAAGGGTCAGGCCACGCGAGGCAAGCACTTCCTTGATCTCGTTAAGCGACTTCCGCCCCAAGTTCGGGGTCTTCAGCAACTCCGTTTCGGTGCGCTGAATCAGATCGCCAATGTAATAGATGTTCTCAGCCTTCAAGCAATTGGCCGAACGCACCGTCAGCTCCAGATCATCGACCGGGCGCATCAGCAGCGGATCGATCGTCGGCGCACGGGTTTGCTCAACCGGAACAGGCGTACCTTCCAGATCGGCAAAGACCGACAATTGATCGGCCAGCACCCGGGCGGCGAAACGCACAGCTTCTTCCGGCTCAACCGCACCGTTCGTTTCGATATCCATGACCAGACGGTCAAGATCAGTACGCTGTTCGACGCGCGCCGCTTCAACCTGATAGGAGACGCGCCGCACGGGACCGAACGAAGCGTCGAGCACGATATGACCGATCGATTTGTTCTCAGCGTGACCCGGGCGAACATTGCCAGGCACATAACCGCGGCCTTGCTCGATCTTCAGCTGCATATCGAGCTTACCGCCAGGAGCCAGGTGAGCAATCACATGGTCCGGGTTAATAATTTCGACATCATGCGTCGTTTCAATATCACGCGCGGTCACAACGCCTTCGCCGTGCTTGCTGAGTCTGAGTGTCGCTTCGCCACGATTGTGCAGTTTGAACACCACGCCCTTCAGATTGAGCAGGATGTCGACTACGTCCTCGCGGACACCATCAAGCGTCGAGTACTCGTGCAGTACGCCCTCGATCTGCACTTCGGTGGGTGCATACCCGGGCAGCGAGGACAGCAGAATCCGCCGCAGCGCATTACCCAGTGTATGACCAAACCCGCGCTCGAACGGCTCCATCACGACCACAGCATGCACCGGGGAAACGCTTTGAACGTCGATGATGCGTGGCTTCAGGAGAGTGTTTTGCATGGGCAATCCTTCGGTAGAGCGCGCAAAATCGCGCGCCTGGCATTAACGCGAATACAGTTCGACCACGAGGCTTTCGTTGATGGTCGAGGACAACTCGGCACGTTGCGGATAGGTTTTAAACACACCTTTGCCTTCTTTCGCGCTGACCTCAAGCCATTCCGGGAAACCACGTTGCTCAGCCGCTTCCAAAGCCGCTTTGACACGCAGCGTGCCGCGGGTTTTCTCAGCGAGCGTCACCACATCGCCGGGACGCAGCGTGTAAGACGGAATATTTACGCGTTTGCCATTCACCAATACGCCATTATGGCGCACGACCTGACGTGCTTCAGCGCGCGAAGCGCCAAAACCCATACGGTAAGCCACTGCATCCAAACGGCCTTCCAACAACTGAAGAAGGTTCTCGCCAGTCTGGCCCTTTTTGCCTTCCGCGGTTGCAAAAGTCTTACGGAATTGACGCTCAAGCACACCATAAATGCGGCGAATTTTCTGCTTTTCACGCAGTTGCTGACCGTAGCCCGACAGACGCTGACCAGATTTCTGGCCATGCTGACCCGGGGCATAGGCACGACGCTCGATGGCACACTTGTCGGTGAAGCACTTCTCGCCCTTCAAGAAGAGCTTCTCGCCTTCACGACGGCACTGCCGGCACTTGGCATCTAGATTACGAGCCACGTTTGAACTCCTTTAGATACGACGCTTCTTCGGCGGACGACAGCCGTTATGCGGGACAGGGGTGATATCAGTAATCGAGCTGACCTTGATACCAAGCGCATTCAGCGCACGAACCGAGGATTCACGTCCCGGGCCAGGGCCGGTAATGCGAACCTCCAGGTTCTTGATGCCACACTCGACAGCGACCTTACCGGCGGCATCCGCTGCAACTTGCGCCGCAAACGGTGTACTCTTGCGGGAGCCTTTGAAGCCCGCGCCACCCGCAGTTGCCCAAGACAATGCATTGCCTTGTCGATCAGTGATCGTAATGATTGTGTTGTTGAAAGAAGCGTGAATGTGGGCGATGCCCTCAGCCACATTCTTCTTGATCTTCTTGCGAACCTTCGCAGCGGTTTTAGCCATGTCTTACGCCTCTATTTATTTCTTGCCGGCGATCGGCTTACGCGGTCCCTTGCGGGTACGCGCATTGGTACGGGTGCGCTGACCACGGCAGGGCAGACCACGACGGTGCCGCAAACCGCGGTAGCAACCGAGGTCCATCAACCGCTTGATATTCATCGTCACTTCGCGACGCAAATCGCCTTCGACGGTGAAACGGCCAATTTCTTCGCGAAGCCGATCCATTTCGGCCTCGGTCAGATCCTTGACCTTGGTCGTGCGCGCTACATGTGCAGCGTCACAAATTTGCTGTGCACGAGTGCGACCGATGCCGAAAATAGCGGTCAGCGCAATTTCCGCGTGCTTATGGTTGGGAATATTTACCCCAGCGATACGGGCCATGCTCTTACCCCAAAACGCTCAAACTGTTGACGATCGGCGTCTGGGCTTAGCCCTGACGCTGCTTGTGACGTGGATCTTCACAGATCACGCGCACGACACCCTTGCGACGGATGACCTTGCACTTACGGCAGATCTTCTTAACCGAAGCCTGGACTCTCATGATTGACTCCTAAATTTCCTGAACTTCATTTGGCTCTAAAGACGATCCGACCTTTGCTGAGATCGTATGGCGTCAATTGAACCGTAACCTTGTCACCAGGAAGTATCCGGATATAGTGCATTCGCATCTTTCCGGAAATATGCCCCAACACGATGTGGCCATTTTCGAGCCGCACGCGGAAGGTTGCATTTGGCAAAGTCTCAATGACTTCACCTTGCATTTCGATTGCGTCTTCCTTGCTCATCCTTACTTCACCGGCAAACCGGCGCCCTTGAAATTAGCTTTCTTCAAGAGGCTATCGTACTGATGGGTCATGATGTAAGCCTGTACCTGAGACATGAAGTCCATGGTCACTACTACAATGATCAACAGTGACGTTCCGCCGAAATAGAACGGAACGTTCCATTTCAGAATTAAAAATTCCGGTAACAAACAAACCAACGTGACATAGACAGCCCCCACCAGCGTAAGCCGCATCAGGATCTTGTCGATATAACGAGCGGTTTGGTCCCCCGGCCGAATTCCTGGCACAAACGCTCCGCTCTTCTTCAGGTTATCAGCGGTCTCTTTCGAGTTGAACACCAAAGCCGTATAGAAGAAGCAGAAAAACACAATTGCAGCGGCATACAACAAGACATACACAGGCTGCCCAGGATGCAAGCCCGAAGCAATATCCCTGATGAAATTCGCCACCCTCGAATCACCCGCGCTCCCGAACCACTGCGCAGCAGTTGCCGGAAACAGAATGATCGACGAAGCAAAAATCGGAGGAATAACCCCAGACATATTCAATTTCAATGGCAAGTGAGAACTCTGCCCACCATAAATCCGATTGCCAACTTGGCGCTTGGCGTAATTGACCAGAATCTTGCGCTGTCCGCGTTCGACAAACACCACAAACGAAGTCACAAGAACAACCAATGCACAAATAAACAAAGCCGCAACAGGATGCATCGCTCCCGTCCGCACCAGTTCAAAGAGGCCACCAATCGAATTCGGCAAGCCAGCAGCAATACCGGCAAAAATGATCAAGGAAATACCATTCCCAAGACCACGTTCCGTAATCTGCTCACCCAACCACATCAAAAACATCGTGCCAGTCACCAAGGTGGTCACCGTCACAAAGCGGAACATCATACCGGGCTCAACCACCAAGCCAGCCTGCGCTTCGAGTGCCACGCCAATGCCGAAAGCCTGAAACAGCGCCAAGCCAACCGTGCCATAACGTGTGTATTGAGTAATCTTTCTGCGTCCCGCCTCGCCCTCTTTTTTCAGCTGCTCCAGTTGCGGCACGGCAACCGTTAGCAACTGCATGATGATCGATGCCGAGATGTAAGGCATGATCCCCAATGCAAAGATGGTGAAACGTGAAAGCGCCCCGCCCGAGAACAGGTTGAAAATCCCGAGGATCCCACCTTTCTGAGACTGGAATAGCTCCGCCAGACGCACTGGATCGATACCCGGCACGGGAATATGCGCCCCAAGCCGGTAAACGAGCAGTGCACCCAACAGAAACCACAAACGCCGCTTCAGATCGCCGAACTTATCGGCCTTTCCGAGAGTTGCCGGGGAAGTTGCCACCGTCGCCTTGTCCTTACTCAGTGATGCTGCCGCCAGCCGCTTCAATCGCGGCTTTGGCACCCTTTGTGGCACCTACGCCACGCAGAGACACTTTTCGAGTAATCGCACCGGAAAGAATCACCTTGGCCGCCAGGGCGTCATTCGGCACGATACCCGCACCTTTGAGCACCAACAAATCGATCTCATCGGCGCCCAGCAACTCGATTTCAGACAGGCGAACTTCTGCCATGCGTGCACGCGTCAGCGAGTTAAAACCCCGCTTCGGCAAACGACGCTGCAAAGGCATCTGACCACCTTCGAAACCGACCTTATGGAAACCACCCGCACGGGATTTCTGTCCTTTATGACCACGGCCACAAGTTTTTCCCAAACCACTGCCCATGCCACGGCCAACACGCTTCTTCGCGTGTTTGGCGCCAATGCCCGGCTTAAGGTTATTAAGTTCCATTTAGCCCTCGCACTTCACCATATAGGCGACCTTGCGCACCATGCCGCGCACGGCGGGAGTGTCCTCAAGTTCAACCGTGTGATTTAGACGACGCAACCCCAGGCCACGTACGGTGGCACGATGATCTTGCTTAGTGCCGATCAAGCTCTTAATGAGCGTGACACGAATTTTCTTGTCCGCCATGGTCTTATCCCAGAATTTCTTCGACGGTCTTGCCACGCTTGGCGGCAATCTGAGCCGGAGTGCTTGTTGCATTCAAACCGTTCAACGTCGCACGCACGACGTTGTAGGGATTGGTCGACCCCAGGCACTTACAGATCACGTCCGTGACGCCCATAACTTCAAATACCGCACGCATTGCGCCGCCGGCGATAATGCCGGTACCGCTCGGAGCCGGTTGCATCAAAACACGCGAAGCGCCGTGATGCCCAATAACCGAATGCTGTAGCGTGCCGTTTTTCAGTTGGACTTTGGACAATCTGCGGCGGGCTTCTTCCATTGCCTTCTGGACAGCGACAGGCACTTCGCGCGCCTTGCCCTTACCCATACCGACTCCGCCATCGCCATCACCGACGACCGTCAGGGCGGCAAAACCGAGAATCCGACCGCCCTTGACAACCTTGGTGACACGATTGATTGACACCATCTTTTCACGCAAACCGTCATCACGCTCTTCGCCGGTCTGTGGTTTTTTCGTTTGTTGCTTAGCCATTTCAGCTCCGCTTAGAACTTGAGGCCGCCTTCGCGAGCGGCATCGGCCAAGGCCTTAACACGGCCATGGTATTTAAAACCGGCACGATCGAACGCAACGGTCTCGATACCGGCGGCCTTCGCCCGCTGAGCAATCAATTTGCCAATTTCCACTGCCGCAGCGACGTTGCCGCCATTTGAGGCCGGCCCGCGCAAATCGGCTTCGACGGTGGAGGCCGCAGCCAACACCTTCGATCCACAGTCCGAAATCACTTGGGCGTAGATATGGCAGTTTGAGCGAAACACGGTCAAGCGCACCGCCTTCTTTTCGGCAATGAGTGCCCGGGTCTTGCGAGCACGGCGCAAACGCGCATCCTTCTTGTTCATGAATTCCGCCCTTACTTCTTCTTGGTTTCCTTGAGGTTAACCACTTCATCGGCGTACCGGACACCTTTGCCTTTGTACGGCTCTGGTGCACGATAGGCGCGAATCTCCGCGGCCACCTGCCCAACCACTTGTTTGTCGATACCCTTGATCACGATTTCGGTCTGGGTAGGCGTTTCAACCTTGATACCAGCCGGCATCTGATGCACCACAGGATGAGAAAAACCAAGCGACAAATTCAGTTTGTCACCTTGCGCCTGCGCCCGATAACCAACGCCCACGAGGTTCAGCTTGCGCTCAAAACCCTTGCTTACGCCGGTAACCATATTGGACAACAGCGCACGGGTGGTCCCTGACATCGCGTTCCCATTCACGCCGCCTGCTTTGGCCGAGCATTGCAGCTTATCGCCATCACGCTCAACGGCTACCGATGGGTGTAGTGCGAATTTCAACGTCCCCAACGGACCCTTAATCGCGATTCCATCAGCGGAAACTGTGGCATCAACGCCCTGCGGGAGCACAACCGGATTCTTTGCTACACGAGACATGACTGAGCCTCCTTATGCAACGATGCAGAGAACTTCGCCGCCAACATTGCTGGCGCGAGCCTTGCGATCAGTCATGACGCCACGCGGGGTAGAAACGATTGCAACACCCAAGCCGTTCAAAACCTTGGGCAAATTGCCGCTTCCACGATAAATCCGCAGCCCTGGACGGCTAACACGCTCGATGCGCTCAATAACCGGGCGACCTGCGTAATATTTCAACGCGACCTCAAGCTCACGCTTACCGCCTTCGCCGCGCACACTGTAGCCATCGATGTAGCCTTCTTCCTTGAGAACCTCTGCGATTGCAGCTTTCAACTTGGAAGCAGGCATGGATACAGACGCCTTTTCCGACATCTGCCCATTGCGAATACGGGTCAGCATATCGGCAATCGGATCGGACATACTCATTCTTCCGTCTCCTCTTACCAGCTAGCCTTGGTCATGCCAGGCACCTCGCCGCGGAAGGCAACTTCACGCAGCTTGTTACGGCACAGCCCAAATTTACGAAATACCCCACGCGGACGACCCGTCAGCGCACACCGATTACGCTGACGCGTCGGCGCTGCGTTACGTGGCAGCTGCTGCAGCTTCAGACGCGCTTCCATGCGCTCTTCGTCCGATAACTTGCTGTCATTGATCTTTGCGATGAGATCGGCACGTTTGGCCGCATACTTGGCAACCAATTTGGCACGCTTCTCTTCGCGATTGATCAGAGCGAGTTTCGCCATAACACCCTCAATTCTTGAACGGGAACTTGAATGCAGCGAGCAATGCGCGCGCTTCTTCATCCGTCTTGGCAGTCGTTGTGATGCTGATGTTCAAACCGCGCAAGGCATCAATTTTGTCGTACTCGATTTCAGGAAAAATAATCTGTTCCTTGACGCCGAGGTTGTAGTTGCCGCGACCATCGAAGCCCTTCGCTTGAATGCCGCGAAAATCTCGAATACGCGGCATTGCAACTGATACCAGACGATCGAGAAACTCAAACATGCGCGGACCGCGCAACGTGACCATGCAACCGATCGGATAGCCTTCGCGGATCTTGAAACCCGCGATCGATTTGCGGGCTTTAGTTACGACGGGTTTCTGACCGGCGATCTTGATCATGTCGCCAACTGCATTGTCGAGCACCTTCTTATCGCCCACAGCCTCACCGACACCCATGTTCAGAGTGACTTTGGTGATACGGGGCACTTCCATGAGCGACTTGTAGCCGAATTTCTTTGCCAGATCGGCGACAACGGTGCTCTTATAGAACTCTTGCAGGCGTGCCATAAAAACTCCTTACCGATCCACCAGCTCACCGTTCGATTTGAAAAAACGGACCTTACGGCCATCTTCCAAAACACGAAAACCGACCCGATCTCCCTTTTGGGTTCCCGGATTGAACAGCGCGACATTCGAGATATCGACCGGCATCTCTTTTTCGACAATGCCGCCGACCTGACCTTTGACCGGGTTCGGGCGAACATGCTTCTTCACCCGATTCACACCCTCTACGACCAAGTGCATCGTGTCGACACGCGTAAGCACCGTTCCGCGCTTACCCTTATCTTTGCCAACGAGAATGATGACTTCGTCACCTTTGCGAATCTTGTCCATGGCCGCTCCCTTACAGCACTTCCGGCGCCAGCGACACAATCTTCATGAAGCGTTCGGTACGCAACTCACGCGTAACCGGCCCAAAGATACGTGTACCGATTGGCTCTAGCTTGTTATTCAGGAGCACGGCGGCATTGCCGTCAAACTTGACAAGAGAGCCGTCAGGACGGCGCACGCCCTTGGCCGTGCGAACGACCACCGCGCTATACACATCGCCCTTTTTCACGCGACCGCGAGGAGCCGCATCCTTGATGCTCACCTTGATGATGTCGCCAATCCCGGCGTAGCGACGCTTAGAGCCGCCCAGCACCTTGATGCACATCACCGAACGCGCGCCTGTATTATCAGCCACGTCCAGCATGGTCTGCATTTGGATCATTGTTTAACTCCAACTTAATCCGAAACCACTAAGGCCACGGTCAGTCTTGGAACCCGTCTGGGTAAAAGAACGCAGCACCCATAGGATGCTACGAACGAAAGCTGATAAGCTTAACAGAACCCAAACGGATTCTGCAAGCATTAAATGATGCGTGCCTTTTCCACCACTCGAGACACACGCCAAGTCTTGGTCTTCGAAATCGGACGGCACTCTTCGATCTCGACCAGATCGCCCGCACACGCCACGCCATTCTCAACATCGGCGTGATATTTCTTGGACTTGATCATGACCTTTCCGTAAAGCGGATGCTTCATGCGGCGCTCGACGAGCACGGTCACGGTCTTGTCCATTTTGTCGCTGACCACGCGACCGGTCAGCGTACGCTTGATGCTCTGTTCGGTCATTTGGTCACCGCCTTCTCACGCAGGATCGTGCGCACACGCGCGATGTCGTGGCGCGTCTTGCCCAACTGGGCCGTATTGCTGAGCTGCTGAGTCGCGATCTGCATGCGCAAAGAAAACTGCGCCTTAAGCAGATCGAGCAACTCTTTTTTCAGCTCGGCGGGCGATTTCGCCCTCAGTTCGCTGGCCTTCATGAATTATTGCCCCACCATGCGGGTAACGAAAGTCGTCTCGATCGGAAGCTTGGCCGCCGCAAGACGGAAAGCTTCACGCGCCAGACCCTCGTCCACACCATCCATTTCATACAGCATTTTGCCCGGCTGGATCTCCGCAACCCAATATTCTGGATTGCCCTTGCCGTTACCCATCCGCACTTCAGCAGGTTTCTGGGAGATCGGCTTATCCGGGAAAATACGAATCCAAATCCGGCCACCGCGCTTGATGTGACGCGTCATTGCACGACGCGCCGACTCAATCTGGCGGGCAGTCAGGCGACCACGACCAACGGCCTTCAGGCCGAACTCGCCGAAGCTGACTTTATTGCCACGGGTCGCAACGCCGGTGTTGCGGCCCTTTTGTTCTTTACGATACTTCCTTCTCGCCGGCTGCAGCATTATTCGCTCCTGCTTTGCTTACGCGTTTGGCACCGGCCTTATCGGCCGCCCCATCGCCGCTTACACGGCGTGCCGGACGACGTGCGCCCGGCTTGCCCTCACCCTCTTTCGGACCACGGCGAGGACGACGCTCGGCTTCCGGCGCCTCGACGACGGCGGGCTGTTCGCCACGGCCCAATGTGTCGCCCTTATAGACCCACACCTTGATCCCGATGATGCCGTATGTCGTTTTTGCTTCAGAAAAACCGTAGTCGATATCGGCGCGCAAGGTATGCAGCGGCACACGGCCTTCGCGATACCATTCTGTCCGCGCGATTTCGATGCCGTTCAAGCGCCCCGAACTCATGATCTTGATGCCCTGAGCCCCAAGACGCATCGCGTTCTGCATCGCACGCTTCATCGCACGGCGGAACATGATTCGCTTTTCGAGCTGCTGTGCGATCGAATCAGCGATCAGTTGCGCGTCGGTTTCAGGCTTACGGATTTCCTCGATGCTGACATGGACCGGCACCTTCAGAATCTTCTGCAGATCCGATTTCAGCACCTCGATATCCTCGCCCTTCTTGCCGATCACGACGCCTGGACGAGCACTGAATACCGTAATGCGAGCGGTCTTCGCCGGACGCTCAATCAAAACACGACCAACGGAGGCATGCGCAAGTTTCTTCTTCAGATGCTCGCGCACCTTCAAATCTTCTTGCAACATTCCGGAGAAATTCGTGTTGTTCGCGAACCAGCGAGAGGCCCAGTTACGCGATACGGAAAGCCGGAACCCGGTTGGATGAATCTTCTGTCCCATAAGAGCTCCTTACTCCCCGACAGTCACGTAAATGTGGCAGGTCGGCTTGGAGATACGATTACCGCGACCCTTTGCGCGCGCGGTAAAACGCTTGAGCGTCGTACCCTGCTCGACGTAGATGCTGGTGACCTTCAGGGTGTCAATATCGGCACCGTCATTGTGCTCAGCATTCGCGATCGCAGACTCAAGAACCTTCTTGACGATCGTTGCCCCCCTTTTGGGGCAGAACGCCAGAATGTTCAGCGCCTGATCAACGCGCTTGCCGCGTACCAAATCAGCCACCAACCGACCCTTTTGTGCCGACAGACGGACGCCACGCAGACTTGCTTTGGTTTCCATCATCGCTCCTTACCTCTTCGCCTTCTTGCTGGCGGCGTGTCCCTTGAAGGTACGCGTCAGCGAGAATTCACCCAGCTTATGACCGACCATGTTCTCGGTCACATAAACCGGAACATGCTGACGGCCGTTATGAACGGCGATCGTGAGACCGACGAACTCGGGCAAAACAGTTGAACGGCGCGACCAGGTTTTGATCGGACGCTTGTCATTCGACCCACGTACGGCATCAACCTTCTTGAGAAGGTGCGCATCGACGAACGGGCCTTTCTTAATAGAACGAGCCATTGTTTACCTCTTAGCGCTTATGCCGACGTTGAACGATCATGGTATCGGTCCGCTTATTGCTACGCGTGCGATAGCCCTTCGTCGGGACACCCCACGGGCTAACCGGAACGCGACCCTCACCGGTACGACCTTCACCGCCACCATGCGGGTGATCGATCGGGTTCATCGCGACACCGCGGACGGTCGGACGGATACCGCGCCAACGTTGAGCACCGGCCTTGCCGATCTTGCGCAGGCTATTCTCTTCATTGCCGACTTCGCCGATTGTTGCGCGGCACTCAACATGCACACGGCGAATTTCACCAGAGCGCAAACGAAGCTGCGCATAGCTGCCTTCACGCGCAAGCAATTGAACTGAAGTACCTGCTGCACGCGCCATCTGGGCGCCTTTGCCCGGCAGCATTTCGATGCAATGGATTGTCGAACCAACCGGAATGTTGCGGATCGGCAAGGCATTGCCCGGCTTGATCGGCGCTTCCGAACCGGACAGCAGAACCTGACCTACTTCAAGGCTACGCGGGGCGATGATGTAGCGGCGCTCACCGTCGGCATAACACAGCAATGCGATATGCGCGGTGCGGTTCGGATCGTACTCGATGCGTTCAACCTTGGCCGGAATACCATCCTTGTTGCGCTTGAAATCAACAATACGGTAGTGCTGCTTGTGACCGCCGCCCTGGTGACGAATGGTGATTCGACCATGTACATTACGACCAGCACTCTTCGACTGCTTTTCGAGCAAAGCAGCGAATGGCTTGCCCTTATGCAGGTCCGGGTTGACCACTTTGACGACACCGCGACGTCCCGCGGAAGTCGGCTTGACCTTGACCAACATTTACGCGGCCCCCCCTTCAACGAAGTTGATTTCCTGTCCCGGTTTCAAGCTGACAAAAGCCTTTTTCCAGCTTTTGCGACGCCCCATCGCACGCCCGAAGCGCTTGACCTTGCCTTTGACATTGGAAACCTGCACCGACTCGACCTGCACTTTGAACAGCAGCTCAACCGCAGCCTTGATTTCGGGCTTGGTGGCGTCAGTGGCCACCTTGAAAATCACTTGCTCGTTCTTTTCCGCAACGTAGGTCGCCTTTTCGGAGATCTGCGGAGCGAGCAGCACTTGATAAAGACGCTCTTGAGAGAAGCTCATTGCCACATCTCCTCCATCTTCGCGACCGCCGCCTTGGTGACCAGCACTTTCGGGAAACGAACCAGCGAAACCGGATCTGTTTCATGCGTTTCGAGAACCAACACCTTGTGCAGGTTACGCGACGACAGAAACAGGTTTTCATCGAGGCTATCGGTAATCACGAGCACCGACTCAAGACCCATGCCTTTGAGCTTATCCACCAGCAATTTGGTCTTTGGCGCTTCAACCGTGAAGCCATCGACAACAACAAGACGATCCTCGCGCGCCAACTGCGACAAAATCGCAGCGATACCGGCGCGATACATCTTGCGGTTAATTTTTTGACTGAAATTTTCTTCAGGCGAATTCGGGAAAGCACGGCCGCCTCCACGCCAGATCGGCGAGGATGTCATACCGGAACGTGCGCGGCCCGTACCCTTTTGACGCCAGGGCTTCTTCGTCGAATGCTTGACTTCAGCACGCGTCAGCTGCGCACGGTTGCCCGAACGCGCATTGGCCTGATAGGCCACGACGAGCTGGTGCACCAGCGCCTCGTTGTATTCGCGACCGAACAGCGCATCCGAAGCTTGAACGGTAGCGGCCGCCTGGCCTTGTTCGTTGATTAACTTGAGTTCCATTGCGCCCCCGAAAGTTATGCCTTGATCGCCGGACGGACGATTACATCGCCGCCGTCGTGACCAGGCACCGCGCCCTTGACCAACAGCAGGCCACGGGTGGCGTCCACACGAACCACTTCGAGGTTCTGAACCGTTACCTTCGCCGCACCCAAATGACCCGTCATGCGCTTACCCGGGAACACACGACCCGGATCCTGCGCCATGCCGATCGAACCGGGCACATTGTGGCTACGGGAGTTACCATGCGAAGCGCGGTTGGATGAGAAGTTATGACGCTTGATCGTGCCGGCATAGCCCTTACCAATGCTCACGCCAGACACATCAACCATCTGACCAACGGAAAAGATCTCGACGCTAACGACATCGCCAGCCTTGTAAGAGGCTGCCTGATCGTCAGCGAGGCGGAACTCACGCAAGACATGACCGGCTTCAACACCGGCTTTGGCCAAGTGCCCCGCCGCCGCTTTATTCACGCGACTGGCGCGACGCTTGCCGAAAGTCACCTGAAGCGCGGAATAACCGTCAACTTCGGGCGTCTTGATCTGGGTCACTCGATTGTTCGACACGTCAAGCACCGTTACCGGGATGGACTGACCGTCCTCGGCAAAGACGCGAGTCATGCCAACCTTGCGACCAACAAGGCCTAGACTCATGTTTTTCTCCTAATGCCTGGCTACGATTGGCCAAGCCTCCAAAATACAAATTCCGCACCCTGAAGGTGCGGAATTTGGTATTATAAGCGCAGAATATTTTTCTACGCAAGCACTTCCTGTTATTGCAACTTGATTTCGACGTCGACGCCGGCCGGCAGATCGAGCTTCATCAATGCATCAACCGTCTTATCGGTCGGATCGATGATGTCCATCAGACGCTGATGAATACGGATCTCAAACTGATCGCGCGAGGTTTTGTTGACGTGCGGCGAACGCAGCAAGTTGTAACGCTCGATACGCGTGGGCAGCGGAACAGGGCCGCGCACGACCGCACCGGTCCGCTTGGCGGTATCAACGATCTCTAAAGCCGATTGATCAATCAGGCGATAGTCGAATGCCTTGAGGCGGATACGGATCTTTTGGCTTTGCATGTTACTTTCCTAAAGAGCACAAAGAACAAGACCCCGATGCGCACTTCGCATCGGAGTTGGCTACGGCTACAGAACTGGATTACTCGATCACTTTAGCGACGACGCCCGCGCCCACGGTGCGGCCGCCCTCGCGAATGGCGAAGCGCAGTCCTTCTTCCATGGCGATCGGGGCAATCAGCTTGACCGTCATCTGGATGTTGT